>Ga0335070_10002549_pt1 | contig 21118 bp, 16 predicted proteins | sample Lox_Sample_13_FD_206722 | JGI IMG/M metagenome (GOLD analysis project Ga0335070, IMG submission 206722) | Soil microbial communities from Loxahatchee National Wildlife Refuge, Florida, United States - Lox_Sample_1.3 | ecosystem: Environmental > Terrestrial > Soil > Wetlands | place: USA...
GGACGACGCGGAATACCGCATGAAGCCCATGAACTGTCCGTTCCACATCCTCATCTACAAGGACTCGCTCAAGTCCTACCGCGAGCTGCCCGTGCGCCTTGGCGAGCTCGGCACCGTCTATCGCTACGAGCGCTCGGGCGTCATGCACGGCCTGCTGCGCGTGCGCGGCTTCACCCAGGACGACGCCCACATCTTCTGCACTCCCGAGCAGATCGAAGACGAAGTCGTCGGCTGCATCGACTTCGCGCTCGAAGTTCTGCGCGTTTACGGCTTCGAGCAGTACACCGTCGAGCTTTCCACCTGGGACCCCGCCGACCGCCAGACCTACGCCGGCCGCGACGATCAGTGGGAGCTCGCCGTCCGCTCGCTCGAGCAGGCGCTGCAGCGCCGCAACATCGACTACAAGACCATCCCCGGCGAAGCCGCGTTTTACGGCCCCAAAATCGACATCAAGCTGGTCGACGCCATCGGACGCCCCTGGCAGCTCACCACCGTGCAGTTCGACTTCACCCTGCCCGAGCGCTTCCAGCTCGAGTACGTCGGCGAAGACGGCAAGCGCCACCAGCCGCTCATGGTGCATCGCGCGCTCTACGGCTCCATGGAGCGCTTCTTCGGCACGCTCATCGAGCACTACGCCGGAGCCTTCCCCGTCTGGCTCTCACCCACGCAGGTGGCCATCATCCCCATCGGCGAAAAGCACCAGGCCTACGCCAACGAAGTCGGCGACAAGCTCAAGGCTGCCGGGGTGCGCGTCGAGGTCGATGCCCGCAACGAAAAAATGAACGCCAAAATCCGCGAACACGCCATGCAGAAGGTGCCATTCCAGTTGGTTCTAGGCGACCGCGAAATGGAATCCCACGAAGTCAACGTCCGCGTCCGCGGCCAGGAAAAGGCAGAAGGCTCCGTGCCGGTGGATGCATTTGTGGAGCGGGTAAAAAAGCTGATCGAGACGAAGGCGGCGGCGCTTTAAGCACAAGTCACATCCAGTCTTACTTGTGGTAAGATTAATGCATGGAAAAGATAACGGTTTCGTCGAAAGGGCAGATAGCAATTCCAAAGGAAGTTCGGGAAGCCCTCAACCTGACCGCAGGCTCCAAGCTCACGCTCGAAGTGAGAGGGCAGGAAATCGTGCTGTCGAAAGGGGATGCCTGGAAACAGCTTAAGGGGGCTGCTCGCGACCTGGACATCGACTTGGCCGCCTTCAAGAAAGCGGAGCGCGAACTTGAAGACTCGCGTTCTTGACTCTTGGGCCATCCTCGAATGGATGCGGGCCAGAAAGCCTGCCGAGGATGCGGTCACAACGCTTCTCACGGCAGCTCAGGCGGGCATGGCTATGCTGTTGATAAGCGCCATCAACGTCGGCGAGGTTTACTACATTTTGCGAAAACATCACGCGGAAGAAGTCGCAGAGCGCTGGAGGATTCTTGCCCAGACCCTGCCTGTCACCATCGAGGTGCCGACCGCCGATGACATCTGGGATGCCGCGCTGTTGAAGGGAAAATACTCCATCGCGTACGCGGACGCATTCGCGGCGGCACTGGCCCAAAAATATCGCTGCCCTCTGGTGACCGGAGACCCTGAGTTCCAATCTATTCCAGACTTGAAGCTGGATTGGGTTGGCCGTGACGCAATGTAGTGTTCGTAGTGTGCGGGCTCTGAACGATCCATCATCGGCGCCGGAGTGCGCGTCCACGTCGACGCCCGCAACGAAAAGATGAACGCTAAGATCCGCGAACACGCCATGCAAAAGGTGCCTTTTCAATTAGTCGTCGGCGACAAAGAGGTAGAGTCAGGCCAGGTCAACGTGCGCGTCCGGGGCCACGAAAAAGCCGAAGGCTCAGTGCCGGTGGATGCATTCGTCGAGCGGGTGAAGAAGCTGATCGAAACAAAGGCGGCGGGGCTGTAGCAGGTAAGATGCGTCTTAGCTTTTCTTCCAGTGCGAGTATAATCTGTGCGATAGAGTCAGTATTCAGTCGATATGCAGGGGACCGCAGGAGTGAGGCGGAGGGAAAGACATGTCTAGTGGTACTGGGAGCGGCGGTCCACATGCTAGTGCACATGGCCCCGGGAGCGGTCATCCAGATAGGAAGGCAGTTTCGTACGGCCGCGACAACGCGATAAAAAAGGCGGCGAAAAAATCTAAGAACGCGGCTAAGAAACCGTCAAAGAAGCGTTAATGAAACTGTCGCAAGCGCGAGACAATTACACCTATTTTTCTGGAAGAGCCAGTGAAATCGCCAGGCAGCTAGCGTTTGCTGGAATTGCGCTAATCTGGATATTCAAGAGCCAGGTAGGGGAAGATTATCGCGTACCGAGGGCCCTGCTTCCCGCGGCAGCATTAATTGTCCTGGCGCTGATACTGGACTTTGCACACTATGGCATCGCATCGCTCTGCTGGGGTATTTTTAGCCGAGTCAAGGAACGCGAAGGAGTAAAAGAGGACGCGGAGTTCTTAGCACCAAGGCAGATAAACTGGCCTTCAATCCTGTTCTTCTGGACGAAGCTCATCGCAATTATCGTGGCTTACATTTACATTTTGCATTTCTTGATCGTTCGAATCCACGCTTCGTGATCTTCGTCGGGTCAGCATCACATGGAAGCCGACCAGTTCCACGAAGGGTAGCTTGCTAACTTTACTGAAAACGTCGGCCGCATCCTAGACACTCTGCTACTCCGGTTTTTGCAGGACTAAAGCAATCAGGACAGCGCTGTTTGTTAGCGTTCGTTGCCGGTTTAGCAGGATTATCTATTTGTTCGACTCCAAGCAAAGCTAGCTCCTGTTCGGGATCCTTGAATTTCGGCGCTTCAGGATATATAGGTCCCATACAAGTTCCGCTTTGCTTAGCGGGTGGCTTAGCATCCGGAGTATCGAACAATACTAGTTGCGCCACGAGCCGTCCCGGATACAGAAGCAATGGCGTGTTTGAAACGTTAGCGATCTCCAGAGTTAAACAGCCACGATACCCAGGATGAATCCACGGGGCAGTTTCGATCACTACGAACATCCTCGCAACCGATGATTTGGTAAGTATCTGACCAGATACGTCGCTTGGCAACTTGATGAATTCGAGTGTTACTCCTAGGACGGTCTCGTGGGCTGGTACGACCAAGTAACGGCCGAACGGAACATGCAGCCTCTGGTGCCCGAGCCTGGATGCTTCTACGCCCGGATAGAAATATGGTCGCGGTGGAACTCGTGGTAAGAGAAAATGTGTCCCCAGTCGTAGATCGACAGAGTCGGCGTCGAAGGCTTTCCGAGCTTGTAGCAACGGACTGATTACAAGTGGATCTTGGTCCGCGACGGGTTTATTCAGCAGCTTGAAGATTCGCTCTCTTGAAATAACCGCCAATCGACTCCGCTCCTCTCTCCCGCACAAGTAGGGAGTGGTCCTCGATTGCCTTAGTCGTTAAGGCCTCAAGTCTTTTCGTCCAGTTGCTTCTATGACTCGGTAAATGGGGATTCTGTTCTTCCACACCCTCCATAAGATTTTCGAGAGATTCAAGATAAAGTCTGGTGGAAGCATTTAAAAGGGTGATCTCATCCGGATACCAATGCTGGCCGTCGAGGAAAACGGTTGACGGCACAACCGCACGGACGAGATATTTGCCGATCTCGTCGTTGAATTTGCGGTACGAGTTGAGTCGGCTGTCCAGCTTCTTGCCGTTTGCGTCTTTCATTATGTCCGTAACTGCATTCAAGATGTGAGGACTTAGAATCATGAACCCACTGATAGCCTCCTCCGCTAAGGGAGCGTCATTGTCACGATAGCCGAAGCTCTCTCTTTGCACGTTTTGGCTGCTCGACAAGACGCTCACATAATGACTCTTAATAGACTCTATGGCTGGCCACCATCTTAACTTTTGCAGTAGCAGGACCTGCTGTTTCAGACGAAGAAGATCGGCAGGATGGCTAGGCGTAAATATCGTGGAGCCAGCTCCCGCCGTGACCGAAAAGCCAGACGGTTGCGCGTCATCGAGGATCGTCGTCAGCCCGAACAGTTCGATATAAGCAAAACAGTAACAAGGTCCAATGAGCCATACCGCGAATAAATCACAAAACATCTCCTCGGCCCAGGCGCTTAATCTATCCTTTGACAACTGAAGATCTTCATCGGAGGCTGCTTCAAAGCCTTTCTTCATTACCGTTTTAAGCGCGGTTTCGATGTGCGGAAGAAGTCGGTCTTTGAGTTGCAGTTTCTCGAAGACGAAATGCCCCATTTCATGAGCGATAAGGAAATTCAGATACAGGGATGATGATTGGGAATACGGGATTCCAATCATCCCGGTGTTTGCCGGGAATCTCGGTGGTTGTGGGATGTATCTTTTAAACTTGTCGGTAGTCTCTTTAATTGCGCTAGATGGGATTTCCCAGTAGTTTAACTCGTCGATGTGGAAGATCGCAAAAGTGGTTTTGTCGAAACCACTAACACTGCGCAACCTGGTTGTGAGTGCCTCAACGAGGGCGTAAGGGACATTAAGCGTATCGGCATCGGCAGCCGCCTTGACATGTAGATGGAACTCAAACCACCCTAGGCGAATTGTTTCGAGTCTCTGACGATAATATTGGTATAACTCTGGTTTTGATGGCCGCTTAGCTGCAAACCCGCTTAAGTACTCTTTCGTGGCATCGCCAAGCTGTTTGATGTACTCAAAAAACCGCTTTGACGGCTCAGGGTACGCCGGCGATTCACTGTCGGCTAACGAGAATTGACAAACTGAATCGACAAACGAAAAAAGCGCTGAGGCATCCCTTTCGAGCGTCTCAACGCCTAGCTTGGTCCGGTCGGGCATCTCTTATGGCTGGGGCCTGTAGTAATAAAGCGCCCGACTTTCGATGGCGGACAAAAACTTGATTATGTCAAATGCATCTCTCTGCTGCTCATCGACTTTAGCAGAACCCTTTATAACTTTCTGTAACTTGCCGACAATCTGCTCACGCTCCGTTGTCGGGAAAGCCTCGTGCACGGTTCGAACTTGCTCATAGTACTCGGAGAAGGCCAACTTGTTTCTCTGAGGAGAGAAAATCTCTTTCTTCTCCTTTACTGCTTTCAGCGAAACGAGTGCTTCCTTCAGAGATCGAGCGAGATCTGGCTTCCGCTCGCCTGTATCGACAAATACGATGAGAGCGTCGATAACCTTTCGGGCGTCCAGCGCGAGTGCAAGGTACCGCGAACGAACTTGGGAAGTCTCCGGGCTCATCTTAGCAACTCCTTCATCCCGCGGCTTCGCAGTATATACGAAACCAGCGGGGATAGCACAATACCTATTATAGTCCATCTCGCATGACAAGAAAACTTGTCATCAATTCATTTGTACGACAATTATGCTTGACAAAACGCATGTATGTCAATGAAAATTGCTGTCAACTAATGCCGACCGTTAAGAATACTTGTCATGGCTTGGACACACCAGTTAGGCGAAGAAATAGCGAAGAAAAGGCGCCAAAATGGGAAGAGCCAAAAAGGCCTCGGAAACGATGTCGGCGTTTCTCGACAGATGATAAGTCAATACGAGAGCGGCTCGGTGCCTCCGCCCTTCGAGATCTTGGCTCGGATCGCAGAGGCAGTCAAAGCAGACGAGTTTGTAGTTGAGGATCTCCACGTGAAATTCAGCCGAAATGGCAAAGGAGCCCGCCCCGAGGCGATTCCGCAACAATTAATCTTAGACTTCGACGTGGCTGGAGGAGTAGCGGTTAGGATTGAGCGAACTCCGCAGGGTGTTTTAATAAAGAAAATGACGGCCTGATCTTCGCCTTTGTTCTGCCCACATGACAGACCGATGAGCGGGTGGATGAGATCTCTCCTCGCGGGTGACCAACCCCGTCAACCTATTGATAAGCAATAACTTACATGACAGGGTGGCCCATCCCGCCTTCTTTTGGCGGGGTGGGGCTTTTCGTCCGGAGTGCAACAAATCTCGTTTCCTATACAAAAACCCCACCCGGGCGAACCCAGCCCGGATGGGCCACCCACTTCACACGCTCACGTATCAATCATCACAGACTAGTGAGTGACCGAGAATGTAGCTTCTCTCCATGCCTTGGGGACTTGTTCGTTTCCAACGATCCCACTGTCTCCACTTCATCACCTTCACTTGTTACCGGCGGCAAGCCTTCCTCAACACAACCCACGCCAAGAATGTCTTCGAGCGCTCCCTTGAGCAAACCCGTCGCAGCTACCGGTTCTACGTGATCGGCTACGTGGTCATGCCCGAACACGTACACCTGCTTGTCACCGAACCCGAACGCGCGACTCTAGCCCGGGCGATACAGGCCCTGAAGCAGTCCGTCTCCCAAAAACTCAAGGCACCCGACGGACGCTTCTGGCAAACTCGTTACTACGACTTCAACGTGCGTACTCCCCAAAAGCGAGTTGAGAAGCTGAAGTACATCCACCGCACCCCGTCCATCGCGGTTTGGTCGAAAGTCCCGAGGACTGGCCCTGGAGCAGCTACCGCCACTACCTATCGGGAGAAGTCGGCACCGTCCAGATCGAATCGCCCGTTGCGGCCTGGAAGCGGCGCCAAGTCGGGAAGGAGACCATCCTTACACTCCCCTTAGACGCTGACCCGAGATTCGATCTTGTTCACTGATCCGCCTCTGGTTACGTTAGTTTTTTCTTCCCACCGATTTTTTCTTGCCTGCCGCTTCCACCGCGCGTACATGCGAACCGTGGACCGAGGGACTTGTGTTCCGCCGCACCGGGCCCCCGAACAAGCGGGCACGTCGCTCTTTGACAATTTGAGCCGCCTCGTGGGCGAGGGATCTCAACGGCGACGAAGGGGGACGCCGGTACGCATCCAGTTGCGTAAGTTATTTGTTTGCAGGACTTTGCCTGTAACTATCTTTATTTGGACGAACTTGCGCACAATCGTGCTGTAAGTCCTTTGTTTTCAGGATAGGTGGGGGGAGGGGTACTGGCGCACTACAGTTCCAAAATGAACCTCGGCAGCGACCAACACTTGCTGGAACTCAGTGCCTACAGCCTGTCGAAAACGAAAACCACTTCCCCGTCTTCGTACTTCCACACGTTGGTCATGACTTTTCCGTCGGCCGACACCGTCGAAGTCATTTCCACAATGACCTTGCCGTTTTCCTTCTCCACGATCTTCCGTGTCGGACCGGGTCGTACCTGGCACATCACGGTTGAGAACTTCGACGGGTCAACATGCGGTACGGCGTGTTCCTTGCCGTCGCAAACACGGACACTTTCCTGGTGCCGCTTCTCGCCCGACTTGGTCACGTAATCCAGCGTGCTTGTATAGGTGTCCGGGCCGGTCTGCCTGATCGTGAGCGTTCCCTGTGATATGTCACGGTTGCCGAGCTTCGACTTCTCAGGATTGAGTTTCCATGTGCCGGTAAAATCAGCAGCCGCCATCGTCCCAACGATCAACAAGATGAGAAGCACCTTCCTAAGGAAGGGAAACATGAGGCGTCTCCTTGCGGTTCGATGTGTGTGGACCGAGGTTCCTCGGACGGAGTGGCAGTATAGCGCTGCGGCGAACGAAGCGCACAGCAACACACATTTCACTCAGACGTGGCCCAACAAGATGCGATGCACTTTCACCTTGGCGAAGCGGGTAGCGCTGATTACCAAAGTCCTAGCTGAATGGTTACCAACGTATCCGGGCTCATTCGCCGCCGCGCTGGCCCACAAGTATCGTTGCCCACTGGTTACCGGAGACCCCGAGTTCCGATTGATCGCAGACCTCGAGCTGGACTGGACTGGCCGCGCGCCAGCCTAAGCATAGCGCTGACCCACAATTGCCTTCCTTTCGTTGGCAATCGCGGGGCTTGTGGCAATCGCTGCACGAACCAATAACCGTCACCTTCGCGACATCGCAGCACCGTTGATACCTCGCCCCAGTTTCGCGCGAGGCATGGGGCAAGGGCGGCACAAGGGTCAGTCCAGGGCATAGCGGACGTAAGACGCGCCGCATTCGGCGGGTGTCCCTGGCTGCTCTGCCACGGCAGACGTAGGGTTGATTGGGCGCTCTCGCCTCCGTTGGGAGATGAGAGGCTCGCATAGGAAAATCATGGTCGCGGTAGCGGCCGAATCGATGGTTGGTGGAACGAGGTTGGTTTCACCGGAAGCTGAGTCTAGCGAGTTCTCCGGTGGCCTGTGCCCTCAACGAAACTGGCGAACGCCCAGTGCTGACGCACTTCCACAGGTGGAGTATCGCTTGACAACACCTTCGACCTTATCGAGGGGCGCCCGCTGTAAGCCGGCTCAGCGAATTCCATTCAGCGGGTGTACGCCAAAGGTCAGTTTGTCGTCGTAGGACATTTTGGCCAGGTGGACGGTGTATTCCTCTCTGGGCAGCAGAGAATTCAGCGTGAACACCTTGTAGCCGTCGCCGGAGGTCTCGGTGCGGCGGAAGACTCCGGGCTCGGTCTCGCTGACTTCGCGGTTGCCCTGCAGTTGGTCGAGGAACAACTGCGCCGACTTCTGGTCGGCTTGGCCGCCTGCGCTCGCGTCGGTGAGCGATTCGGCAGCGTACGAGCGGATGAGCTTCTGCCAGTATTTCTCCAGCAGGTCTGTGCTGGCGAAGACGTCAGCCCAGGTGATGCGGCCATTGACAGCCACGACTACTCCTTTGGCGCCGACCTGGCGCAGCTCGCGCAGGAGTCCGTCGTAATTGGCGGCGACCGAAGCGACCGTCTTCTGCACTTCGGGATTCTGCATGACCTTGGCGTAGGAAGTCGTGCCACGGATCGCCGGACCACCTTGCGGGGCCGCGGCAGCCATTCCGCCGGAGGCCCGGGCCACGCTGTCCCAAACGCTGCGCTGGTCGCGGGCCGCCATGGCGGGCATGCGCACGCTGGGCTGCGCCATCGCCGAGTTCATGCTGCCGAAGTATTCGGACGACGCCACCCAGCGCCCCGCTTCGACACAGAAAACAGATAGATCAATGGGATCGGATTTGGGCGGAACAATGCGGTCAACGCCGATGACGCGGTCCTGCTTGCCTCCGGTGACTACCTCCCCGGCGAGCAGCAGCAGCGGGCGGTCGGAGTTGTTGACCAGCACCAGGCGGTTGACCTGGGCGCCCGAGGGCCGAGGAAGAAAGGTGCCGGGGCGAATGAGTCCTTGCAGCGAGCTGGCCTCCGTGACGACGACTGCTCCGGAGCGCAGACCTTCGTCGAGGGTGAGGAAGCGGGCGGTGTTGGCCTCGGCGCCTCCAACGATGGGAAAGAGGCTGAGGTTGCCTTTGGTGATGGGGGGCAGGACCTTGTATGCGTGAGTTGGGGCGCCGGCGGTGGCGAAGGTCGCGGCCAGTAAAACGAAGGCAAGTTGGGTGAGTGCAGTGCAGTTCATGTCGTCCTCCGGAGGCGCCCGATGTGAGCGGCTATGTGAGGCTCACGGAGGAGCAGTTGGGGCGTCTCTAGCAGAAGAACGCGAGCCAGTGTTCTTCTTGCACACGAATTGATAGGATTCGCAGCAATGGACTCCTTACCGGCTGCCAGCTCGACCGATGTACGCCCGTCCGCGGCGGTGCGGGAGTTTGCGGCGCAACAGTATGCACGCAGCGAGGCGGGACAATACGGGATGGACATTGGCGAGCTGACCGCCATTGTTGCCGAAATCGTGAAGCAGAGGGTGTGGGGAGGCGACGAAGCGGCCGAGCAGGACTTCCTGGCGGCGCTGCGGCTGGAGGAGTTGGTCCTGGCGCGGGCTTGCGCCAAGGGCAACGAGCGCGCATGGGAGGTCTTTCTCACGCGCTATCGCAACACGCTGTATGAAACTGCCTACAAGATTGCCAGAACGGAGAGCGACGCCCGCGGCCTGGCGGATTCGCTGTATGCGGAGCTCTACGGCGTGGACGCCAAAGGCCAGCAGCGGACCTCGAAACTGCGTTACTACCAGGGGCGCGGGTCGCTGCAGGGCTGGCTGCGGACGGTTGTGGCGCAGGAGTACATCAATCACTATCGCAGCACGAAAAAGGAAACCAGCCTGGATGCCGCGCTGGATGACGGCGCGCAGTTCGCTGCCGCGGAGCCCGAGCCGGTTGTGGCGGAGCCTCGAGTAGATGCAGCGGTGAAGGCGGAGCTGACTGCACTCGACGCCGACGAACGCTTCCTGCTGGCGGCGTACTATCTGGACCACCGGACGCTGGCAGAAATCGCGAAGCTGCAAGGGGTGCATGAATCCACCATCAGCCGAAAGCTGGAGCGAACAGTGACGGCGGTGCGAAAGAGGATGGTCAAGCGGCTGGTGCAATCGGGTATGAGCGGGCGTGAGGCCGAGGAAGCCTTGCAGAGCACGGACGTTCGCGACCTGCACGTGAAGGTGAATGAAACTCTGCGGCAAGGAATGCCGAAGACGACGTTCTATAAGGAGAAGGGCGAGACCCAAGGATGAATCCGGAACTGCCTAAGCCGATACTTGACGCACTCGGCAAGGGGCCGACGCCAGCGGAGCATCCGGCGGCCGAGTTGCTGGCTGCGTTTGCGGAGCGAGCGCTGGCCGGAGAGGAGGAGCGCCAGGTGACGGAGCATCTGGCGCGATGCGGGGACTGCCGGGAGATCGTGTTTCTGGCCAGCAGCGCAGCGCAGGAGCCAATGCAGCAAGAGCGGGAGCTGGTGGCCGCGGCAGCCGTGATGATTCCGCAAACGGCGACCAAGGCAGCGCAACGCTGGAGGCTGAGACTGGCTTGGGCCGCGCCCGTCGCGGCGGCCGTGTTGGTGGCGGCCGGTGTGGTGGTGTGGCAAGAGTCCCAGCGGGAGCCGGCGGGGCTGAAAGTTGCGTCGAACGTGGAGAGCCAGGGCGGGGAGCGTCCTGCGGCAACAGCGCCGGAAGTGAAAGCACCACCGCTGGCGAAGAGCGTGGCCGTGTTGTCGGCGCCCAAACCGGAAGCGAAGAGCAAGCCGGCTAAGCATGCTCAGCCGGAGGCTCCGGAAACGGTTGCGGTTGGAGCAAGTGCGCTGCCCGAGATACAGGCAGGGGGAGTGCCGTCTGTTAGCGGGGCGCAGAGCGCGAGGAATGAGCCGGCCAAGATTGCGATCGGCGGCCCGGTGGCGCCGGCTGCAGCGCCTGCTGCGCAGGGTTCGGCATTCGCAGGAGGGGAAGCGGGGGCAATAGGGTACACGCCCTCTGCCGCGGACCAGTTGCGGTTCAGCCGGGCGGCTCCGGTGGCTGGTGCTGGTTCTCCTGGATGGCGGGTGACGCCCGAGGGACACCTGGAGCGGTCTACGGCGGACGGTTGGACGCGAGTGCTGGCGAACGAAGCAGCCGCATTTCGCGTGGTCGCGGTAATTGGTGAGAACGTGTGGGCCGGAGGCAAGGGCGGAGCGTTGTTCCACTCCGGCGACGGCGGGCAGGAATGGAAGGCGGTGGCGTTAAACACGCCGAGTGGCGGGGAGACGGGGACGATCGTCGCGATTCGGTTCGCCGATCCGCAGCACGGGTTGGTGGTCACGGACGACGGCAAGCGCTGGACAACCAGCGACGGCGGCACGACGTGGACGAGCCCGTGATGGCCGGGCCGCACTGCGGGTAGAATGGGCGGGCGATTGAGCATCCCAATCGAGAGGATTCTGGCATGAAGATCGGAGTGTCGGTTCCGAATATCGGTCCGGTGGCGACGCCCGAAGCGATCAAAACCGTAGCGCAGAAGGCGGAAGCGCTTGGCTACAACAGCCTGTGGACAGTGGAACGGCTGCTTTGGCCGGTTAAGCCGAAGCTGCCTTACCCGGTCACGCCGGACGGCTCGCTGCCCGACGAGTACAAATACACACTCGATCCGCTGGACACGCTGACGTTTGCGGCGGCGCACACCAGCAAGATCAAGCTGGGCACCAGCGTTCTGGACATGCCGTATTACAACCCGGTGATGCTGGCGAGGCGGCTGAGCGCGATCGACATCCTTTCCAGGGGACGGCTAAATGTCGGGCTGGGGCTGGGGTGGTCACCTGATGAAATGGAAGCGGCGGGCGCGGACATGAAAGTGCGTGGCGCACAGGCCGATGAGTTCATCCAAGTGCTGAAGGCGATCTGGACGACAGACCCGGCGGAGTTTCACGGCAAGTTCTTCTCGCTGCCGAAGTCATACATCAACGCCAAGCCAGTTCAGAAGCCGCATCCGCCGATTTTCATCGCAGCGTTTGCGCCGCCAGCATTGAAGCGCGTTGCGACAGTGGCTGATGGGTGGAACCCGACGGGCCTCCCCGTGGAAGCCATGGCGCAGATTTTTGGAGCGATACGGCAGATGGCGGAGGCGGTGGGACGTAATCCGGCGGAGTTGAAAATGATCGTGCGCGGAAACCTGGTCGAGACCCCAAAGCCAGTCGAGAAAGACCGAGCGATTTTTGTGGGCTCGCTGGATCAGGTTCGCGAAGACATTGCGGCGTGCGAGAAGATCGGCGCGGAAGAAGTGTTTCTGGAGCTGGCGTTTACCCCCGGCGGGCAACAACTGAGCAACTGGGTGAGGCTGCTGGAGGAGTTCAAGCCGCGGTGATTCATTTTCCCCACGGAGGCGGGGTGGTACTAGGCTGCACGGAGATTCCGCTGCTGATCGACGACATCACGTCGCCACTGCAGACGCTGTATTCGACGCGGATTCTGGCGCGGGCGGCGCTGCAGCGGGCTTTGGAGTAATATCTCTGTCGCTCGCCCGGGGTCGGCTAGTCGATGGAGCTCGCCAGAGTTTTTCCGAAGTTGTTTCTCCTCCTCTTTGCGGTTATCTGTGCCGATGCTTTCGCGCAAACAATCAAACCTGTCGAAGATTTAGGCTATACGGTTGTTAACCGCGATCATGTGCTTTGGCCGTCGCCGGAATCCGTACTCACCGATCTGCGCTCCGCGAACGAGGAGACGCGCCTGAAGGCCCTGAAGTTGGCCGGGCTCAGCGACCAGCAGGCGCACGAAGCGATCTGGTCGCCCGGTAACGAGGGACCATCGAAGGTGATCGGTCAAGCTGTCGTTACTCCCAGCCGAACGGAACTGATGTATGCCGCCCTCGGCGAAGGTGCGTCAGAACAGGCGATCATCGCTTTCGAGGTGCGTTCCCTGCAGTCCACGTATGCCGCTGTCGCGGTGCAGAAAGGAAAAGGCTGGGAGCGCGTTGCCCCTATGGACTGCTGGTGTAAGTACGACATGAACACCGACCAGGATATGCTCGCCGAATTCGTTTCCTTGCGGCCTGCCGCGGAACCGCCCCATGGCACGCCCCAGCACTACGAACTCGTAATCCGCAGCAGCGGCGGCGGAACCGGCATCTACACTCAGTACGAAGCCCACCTCCGCGTCAATCGCAACGAGCTTAGTAATTCTTTGCAATTTGTGAGCCGGTCGCGGTCAAACAATCCCACCGGTCCGACGCCTGCGTCGGTAACGCTCGAGCGACGATGGTTTACGGTGGCGCCGATAGCCAACGGCGTGTGGGGCGGCATTCTGGTGGAAGCCAAAGGGACATTCGCTGCCAATAAATATCCTGAGATTGAGTGGAACATGCGTCCGCTGCAGGACATGCATTTGCAGAGGATCGCCTGCGTCGCGTACCGGTGGAATGAAAAGTCGTTTCGCTACGAACGCTCGAACGCCGCAATCCCAGCGTGTCAGGTTCCGGTCAAATAGGCTGCCGAATGCAGGCCCAATTACCGCGCTGCCTGCGCCGCCTTAAACGCCGCCAGACGCTCGTGAGTGTTCATGACGTGCATCGGGAGGGGTAGCTGCGACCCCTCTTCGAGAAGAGGAATTAACTTGTCGAATTCCGGCCCCGAGTGCGAGCCAGTGAAGACGATGCGCACGGGATGAAACAGGTCCTTCCCCTTGGTCTCGGTCTTCGCCTTGACTTCGTTCATGATGGTCTTGAAACGCTCCGGCGTCATGGGCGACTTGTCCGCCTCGGCCAGTTCGGCGAATGTCGCGAGCACTTCGTTCGCCTTCAGACCTGCAAGCACTTCGGCGTTGTCGGCAGAAGCGAGCGCGGCGGCGGCGTCCACATGAAAGATCAGGCTGGCGCGCTCCGGCAACTCGTCGAGCTTGTTCACCGACGGCGCCAGCAGCGTGACCACCTTCGCGAACCAGGCACGGGTGCGTTCGTCAGGATTCTCCGGCAAGAGTCCCGCCTTCACGAAGTACGGTTCGGCTAACTTTTCGATGCGCTCCGGCGGGCTCTTCTTGATGTAGTGCCGATTGAGCCAGTAGAGCTTCTCCATGTCGAACATGGCTGCCGACGGCGTGACGCGCTCCAGCGTGAACTCTTTGGTGAGCTCTTCGGGAGTGAACACTTCACGGTTGCCGCCGGTCGGCGCCCAGCCTAGCAGCGCGAGATAGTTCGCCAGCGCCTCGGGCAGTACGCCCATCTCGCGAAAGTTGGCGATCGACGTCGCGCCGTGCCGCTTCGACAGCCGCGTGCCATCGTTGCCGACGATGGTCGACAGGTGCGCGAACTCCGGCACCGGCCAGCCCAGGGCTTCGTAAAGCGCAACCTGCTTAGGCGTGTTGGAGAGATGGTCGTCGCCACGGATGACATGGGTGATCTGCATCAAGGCGTCATCCACTACCACCACGTAGTTGTAAACGGGAACGCCACTCGACCGCAGGATGATGGGATCGCTCACCGCCTCATTGGAGAACTCGACCATACCGCGCACAATATCGTGAAAGCGAATCGGATGCTCGGGGATCGCCAGACGAATGGCTGCGGGTTCGCCCATGGCGCGGCGCCGCTCCGACTTTGCCGGGTCGAGCGAGCGGCACTTGCCCGAGTAGCTCGGGGATTTGTGCGCCGCCATCGCCGCGTCGCGCTCGCGCTCCAGATCCTCCTGCGTGCAGAAGCACAGGTACGCCTTGCCCTCTTGCAATAGCCGCTCGGCGTGTTCGCGGTAAATGGTCAGGCGATCGCTTTGCCGGTACGGCCCACGCGGCCCGCCGACATCGGGGCCCTCGTCCCAGGTGATGCCGAACCACTTCAGGTCTTCGAGCAGTTGGTCTTCGTAGCGGGCTTCGCTGCGCTCGAGGTCGGTGTCTTCAATGCGCAGGACCATGGTGCCCTTGGTCTTGCGCGCAAAAAGCCAGTTGTAGAGTGCGGTGCGGGCGTTGCCGACGTGCAATTGCCCCGTAGGAGACGGCGCGAAACGGACGCGTACCTTGGAATTCTTGGTCACTCTATGATGTTAGCAAGAGCGGAGAGCGCCGGACGTCCTCCGGCGGCGCAGGGCCACGGCCCGTCAATTCTGTGACGAGGAATCCTCGTCGGGCAGCGTGGGACCGCCGGGACGGTGCATCTCCTCGTAAATGTCTTTCATCACCTCTTTCCGCTCCGTGCCGTTGTGCATGCGCTTGGCCATCTCCTGCAGGGCCACGTTCAGGACATGGTAATGATGCAGCTCGCGGAACTTGGGATCGACGGTGGCCTCGCGCCACAGGCTGTGCAGCAGGTCCACATCTTCCTTGCGGACACGCGGACGGTGCGGCCCGAGTTGGTATTCGTGCCGCGAACCATCCTGCCCAACCACCACCAGGGTGATGCGTGGCCGCGGCTCCGCCAGCCGCTCCCACGCATCGCCCGTGAGCTTGCCCTGCTCGTCAGCGGTCAGCTTGCGCGACAGGCCACAGACCACGATTGTCGAATTCAGCCGCTGCGCCGTTGCCACGATGCCCTCGAACACGTCGTTCGTGGGAACCACAACCAGCGCTACGTGTTTGCCTTCCTTCTCCGCTACCGACACCACCGCAGTGAACAGCTCCCGCTCGTACTTGTCGAACACCTCCGAACTTTCTACTTCCACGTTGCCGCTGAAAGAGTGCTCGCGGTGATAGATTCTTGCGGTCATCACCACCACGTCAATTCTTGTCGTGTCCACTCGCGATAACACATCCCGCAGGTAGGCGAGATTGTGGGGGTCGCGTACCGCCACCAGAATGTTGCCCGGGCGGACTTCCATCGCTGGTGCGTTCAGTTCGGCGTTGGCGCTGACATTGAACTGCTCCAGACCCGACTCGCCGGTGGCATGCTGCCGCGCTACCGCACGCTCCGACACGGTGAGGACAACGAAGAAGACCGCGCTGAAGCTCACTCCCGCGATGGTCGCCAATTCCTTGGTGAACAGGTTGACGACAGCGGTCGAGAACAAGACCAGCGACACGAAGCCAACTCCGAGTGGAATCTCAAACCCACGAATTCGGATATTGCCGGGCACCTTCCACTCCCGGTTCTCAGGGGCCTTGTAGCGCAGCACGAGCACGGCCAGGGACATGAACGAGAAACTCCAGACGACTCCAAAGGCATACAGCGAGGCAAGCAGGTAGATGTTGCCCCCGCTGGCCAGAATCGTGAACAATTGCAGGCCGGCGATCATGTTGACTACGCGGAAGGAGGTTCCGAACTTGCGATGAGGCTTCTTGAACCAGGATGTCAGCACGCCATCCTCGACCAGGCGGTTGAACACACCGTTGGCCCCGATGATTGAGGTGTTCAGCGCGCCCGCCAGGATTAGGGCCCCCACCAGTACGACAAATCCCTGGAACACCAGTTTCAGCGAATACGGACCTACGACGTTCATCGCGAGGCCGCTGATCAGGTTCGCGAAATACTGCGGACGAATGCCGTCGGGGATGATCATCACCGCGAAAAACGAGACGAGTGCAGTGAACATCAGACTGTATACGCCGATCGTTAACGCCGCCTTTTTCAAGTTCTTCAGCTTGGGGTGTTCGATCTCGCGGTTGATCTGGGCCAGCGATTCCTCGCCGCTCATGGCCAGCACAGAATGCCCAAAGCCGACAAGCATAAGGACGATCGGGATTCGAGCTCCCCATGTGTTCAACAACCACCCGAGGGTTTCCTTATCGCGCGGGATGTCAGCCGCCGACGGCCACGGAGGAAGTTGCGCACCACGCGCCACAATCGTGACCAGGCACCACACAATCAGCATCACCACCATCACGGTCGTGATCTTCATGATCTGCAAGGCGCGTTCGCTGGATTCGTGGATACCCTGAGTGTTTTTCCACCAGAAGTAAATGGACACCAGCGAGGCGAAACAGGCGGAGAACAGGTTGTCAGGGATGTGGACGTTGACGTACCCGAGATGATGGAGTGTGTCGGTAAGGAATCCCGCGAGGTACTGCCCCGCAGCGACCGAACTGATCGGGCCAGTCAAAATGTAGTCGAAGAGCAGGGCCGAAACTGAGAGCTTGGCCAGGGTCCCGCCTAGTGCCTGCTTGACCACGCGATAGACGCCGCCGCGCACGAACATGGCGCTCGATTCGATGTAACAGGCCCGCACCCCGTTCGCGAACAGCATCACCGCCAGCACGAACCAGGGTGCGCTCTTGCCGATCACTTTTTCGGCGTCGCCTCCGACGTAGTACGCGGACGAGGCCAGGTCAGACAGTACGATTGCCGCCGCCCGCCAAAACGAAATGAAGGTCAGCATCACCGAGGTGGCAACGAAGACCTTCACGACCGGCTTCTGCTGGTTGTCAACCTGTGCGGACATACGGGCCGGGAAGTACCTCAAAAGGCCGATGGTCTCGGGTACTCCCGAGAACCTCGGCCTGCAGCGTCACGCGATCGCGCACAGAAACTGTACACGCTCCGCGCCTGCGCTGTCAGCTACACCAAGCACTCAGTGAGGTACTATTCCCGTTCTGAAAGGTAGGTACGGCTCAAACGGTCGTGCCAGCACAGCGCATCCACATCGACCAGGGCCCACATAAGACCCATGCCGAGTGAAAGCGCCGACAGATAGAACCCCAGCACTCGATTGCGCCGCTGCCTAACGGTTGGCGATTTTCCCTGGAAGGTTCGCAGCCTTATGCGGGTAGCCATCATGCCGATGGTCTTTCCCGCGTGGACCACAAACAGATACTGGTATGCGTTCCACAGCACCACGACCGCAGCCGCGACCGCGAGCATCAGCGGCTTGGTCAGCGGCGGCTGGTTGAGGATTTTATAGGCGACACAAGCGAATACCGCCACGCCAACGACGACCACCGTCATGTCGACCACTCCCGCCAGCAGGCGCTGCGGCGTTCGCACCGCAAGGAAAGGAAGTTCCACATGCTCACGGTCACGGACTTCCGCGGCGACGTTCGCGGGTTCAAGCTGCAATCCTTCGAGAAACGGTGTCGTCGGAATGGCCTCCAGCTCTTCCGGTACGTCCAGAATGCGCGGCACTTCCGGAGTGACGGGATCGGCCAGACGATTGACCATTTGGGGCGGTGCCACCGACAAGTGCTTGGGAAATGCGATGACTTTCCGCTTGGGGCGCGGCCGCACCACCGTGTCCACAAACGTCTCGGGTTCCGGCTCAGGCGCGGGAGGGGCTCCCAGTACCAGCTCCTCGGCGCACGGTTTGTCGTCCACTTGCTCGCCAGCCATCTCCGAAGGCGGCGCTGGGGCAACGGCCTCCATTTCCATCTCCATCGGCGGCACAGCCATCGACATCTCGGGCTGCGGCACTTCCTCGTCGAAAATGTCAGACGGCTCGCTTATCGAGGCCGCGATGTCTACGGCGGCAGCTGGTTCGACTACCTCGTCGGCTGGAAACGGGAAGCGCATGGTAAACGCTCCCTCGATGCGGCGGCCGCGGCGCCGCTTGTAGCGCGCCAGGCGGTCTTGTACTTCATGTCGCCAGGGGTCCGGGGCAGGTTCTGCCGCCGCGTTGCCACTTTCGTAATGAGAGACGTGTTGTTCCATCATGTCGTTGCGCGACTCTCCCAGTCTCAGCAGGGCCCTAGCCGCTCGGCCTGCAATTCCGTCAACTCCCGTGCGATGGAAAGAAGGTCGTACGCTTGCACAGCCTGGGCCCGGCGCGTCGTTTGCCGTCAGCGGCGCAACCAGTATGCAGCAAGCGGGTTTAGAAGAACACCAGAGCAGCGTGAAACCGTCGCCAGCGCTTCACGTTTTGCCTCGGCTCATGCAACGTGCTAAGTTGCAAGGTTCCGCTAATTTCACCGTCTCCGGCGAGGCAACGCGCGGCTTTCGATGATCTCCCGCATTCGATTGATTATCACGGCCCTGATGGGTTGTCATCTACTTCTCGCGCCCGCCCTGTTAACCAGCCAGTTGCGGAGCGTTGCGGAACCGCCCGCAGCGCCCCAAATCAGCCCCTCCGTCGCCCTGCCTCAGCAGGGTCCCGCAACCAATCCTGCACAGGACGCCTCGCCAGCCGCACAGTCCCCGCAATCTGCGCCGCCTAAGCCTGCCGCCGAAGAAGACGAGGGCATGAAGGTGATGGAAGAGGTGGTGCAGCAGCAGATGCGCAGCGCAGCCGAGCAGGAGGCGGCCCCTCCCCGTCCGCCGGCCAACGTCGTTCTCAGCCGTAACGAAGTCCTCATCCGGGCCGACGAACAGGAGAAGAACCAGGACATCTACAAGGTCCGCGGCAATGTCGAGATCCGTTTCCACAACAACGTCATTCACTGCGACCAGGCCACCTACGATTCCTCGACCGGCGTGGTCACCGCCACCGGCCACGTGGTGTATGACGGAGGCACGCACAGCGAGCACCTCGTCGGTACGCATGCCACCTATGACATCAGCCGCGACACTGGAACGTTTTACGACGTGACCGGATCGACCGGCATCAAGGTGAAAAACCCGGCCATGTTCCTCACCTCGTCCACCCCTTTTTTCTTCACCGGCAGAGTCGTGGACAAGCTCGGTCCGGACCTGTACCGCGTGCACAACGGCATCATCACCTCGTGCCAACTGCCCAAACCCAAATGGGAGTTCCATCCCGCCACGGCAACCGTGGAAGTCGGCGGCGATGCCAAAATGTATCACTCCACGATGCGCATCAAGAGCATCCCAGTCTTTTACTTTCCCTACGTGCAGCACCCTGTGGACAACCTCGGCCGCCAGAGCGGCTTCCTCATCCCCGCCATAGGCCAGTCCAATTCCAAAGGAACCATCGTCGGAGACTCCTTCTACTGGGCCATCAATCGCAACTCCGACGCCGAGATCGGCGGCTACTGGTTTTCATCGCGGGGTTGGGCGCAGGTCGGCAACTACCGCAACATCGGCTGGCACTACCAGCTCCATGCAGAGTATTACGGCGTGATCGATGAAAATGGTGACCCCAAATATCATCAGAACCAGGGCGGTGAGGAGTTCAAGGTGAACGGCGCCGTCGAACTGCCATGGGGCTTTCGTGGAGTCGCTTCGGTGGACTACCTCAGCTCCTACCTCTTCCGCCTGGCATTTGGCCAGAGCTTCACTGACGCCATCAACTCCGAGGTCCGCTCCATCGGATTTGTCAGCAAGAGCTGGTCCGGCAATTATCTCGGCCTCATGGCGTCGCGTTACCAGAACTATCAGAGCACGGAGCAAGGCGACGTTATCGATATTGCCCATCTGCCCAGCTTCCAGATGGCCAATGTGGAAACTCCCCTGTTCCACTCAAAGTTCATGTACACATACGATGCCGCGGGTGAAGGTGTCTCCCGCCATGAGCCGGGGTTTCAGACGCAGAACGTCGTGGGACGCTTTGATGCTTATCCCACCCTCTCGCTGCCGGCTTTCTTGCACGGCTGGACCTTTCGCCCCGAAGTCGGAGTGCGCGAAACTGTGTACAGCGAGCGCCTCATCCCAACCGAAGGCAATACCGGCGTAATCGGCATCGCCGTCGCCCAGGCGCTCAACCGCAACGTGTTTCTCGCATCGATGGAGATGCGGCCTCCATCCGTCGCCAGGATCTTTGACCGCAAACTGTTCGGCTATGTCATAAAGCATGTGGTCGAGCCCTACACGGTCTACCGCTACGAAACCGGGATCAATAATTTCGCCAACATCATTCGTTTCGATCAGCGTGACATCCTGGCCGACACCAGTGGCGTGGAATACGGCGTCATCAACCGCCTCTACGCCAAGAAGTCGAAGTCCAAAGGTGAGTGCTACCTGCACCCGAAGTACCTGTCTCCCGACACGCCGCCCGCGGAGGCGAGAAAGAAGCTGGTCAACGACCCGTCGATTTGCGACGACAGCAGTGGAGCGGCCAAGGAAATCATCACCTGGAGGGTAGCCCAGAAGTACTTCTTCAACCCAAGCTTCGGCGGCGCGCTGGTGCCCAACCAGCGCAACGTGTTCGACAGCTCCGTGGATTTCTCGGGCATCGCCTTTCTCACCCAGCCGCGCAATGCTTCGCCCATCATCTCGCGGCTGCTGG
>Ga0335070_10002550_pt1 | contig 21116 bp, 15 predicted proteins | sample Lox_Sample_13_FD_206722 | JGI IMG/M metagenome (GOLD analysis project Ga0335070, IMG submission 206722) | Soil microbial communities from Loxahatchee National Wildlife Refuge, Florida, United States - Lox_Sample_1.3 | ecosystem: Environmental > Terrestrial > Soil > Wetlands | place: USA...
GATCTTCAGCGGAATGGCGGGTTTCGATCCCTACGCGACGTCGATCTCCGATGTTTACCAGGACCTGTTTCGGCAAACCAGCTTCACCGGCAAAGGGATCTACGATTTGCGCGCGTTTCATGCCGCCGTCGGCAGCCGGTTTCCGGAGAACGCGATTCTTAGCCACGACTTGATTGAAGGTGAGCACGTCCGCACCGGTTTTCTCTCCAGCGCCGAGCTGGTGGAAGATTATCCCGCCACCTACCAGGCCTTCTCAAAGCGCAAACATCGCTGGACGCGCGGTGACTGGCAGCTGCTGCCGTGGCTGCTCGAGAGTTCGCGCGCGGGGAACCCGCTGTCGATGCTTTCGCGCTGGAAGCTGTTCGATAATCTTCGGCGCAGCTTGACCGAAATCGCCGTGGTGGCTCTATTGCTGGCCGGGTGGATCTGGTCGCACCATACGCTGCGATGGACCTTGCTGGTCGCGCTCCTGGCTCAGTTCCCCGCTTATATCGATGTTCTGGCGCGTATGGTGCAGGCCCCGCAGCCGCGGCTTCTGCGGCCCTTTTTACGCGATTTGGGGGCTCAGCTCCTGCGGCGGCATCGCGACACGCTGCTGAATTTCATCTTCTTGCCTCATCAGGCATTGCTAATGGCGGACGCCATCGTTCGCACGCTGTGGCGGCGCTTCGTGACACGCCGCAAGCTTCTCGAATGGGAAACCATGGCGCAGTCGGAGGCGGGAAGTTCGGCGCGCATCGGAGTGATCGGGATTTATTTTTATCTCGCCAGCGTACTCGCTCTCCTGTGCCTGCTGCTCTTGGGTCCGGGAAATCCCGCGATTTGCTTGGTATGCGAATTGTGGATCGCGGCGCCCCTCGTTGCATGGTGGCTCAATGAACCGCCGGCCAGCCCTGCGTCGCTCTCTGAGGCCGGCCGATCATTTCTGCGCGATACAGCTCTGCGAACCTGGCGATTTTTCGCCGATCACAGCGATTCGCGCCATCGCTGGCTGGTTCCCGATAACGTCCAGCAGCGGCCGCAGCTTACTGCACACAGAGTCTCGCCCACAAACCTTGGTTTGCTGCTTACCTCCCATCTTGCCGCACACGACTTTGGCTATGTCACGTTGAGCGAGGTGGCGCTATCACTCGGTCGAGTTTTCGACTCGATGTCGGAGATGCCGCGCTACCGCGGCCATTTCTACAACTGGTATGACACCGAGAGCCTCGTTCCGGTCGCGCCGCGCTATGTCAGTAGTGTCGACAGCGGCAACCTCGCATCGTCGTTATGCGCGCTGCGACAAGGCATGCAGGCACTGCAGAAGCAGCCATGGCTCAGACCGCAGACGCTCGCGGGAATCCGCGATCATGCGACCCGGCTGCGCGATCAGGTTCCTGCGGGATGGAAGAGTGCGTCCTTGATGGGGCTGTTCTCGAGTTTGCTGCGGCAGCTGGAACATCAGCCCTCCGACCTTTTTCTCTGGGAAGATGTGCTCACTGATGTTCAGCGACTGGCTGCGCGGATACATGAGTCCATCGCCGCCACCTGTGCCCAGCGAACCGGCGCGCGCGGCGGTGAAAAGTGGGAGGAGGAGCTGGCATATTGGAACGATCTGCTTGCTGAACGCGTCAGCGCGACGCTCGCCGAATTGTACTCATGCGCGCCTTGGCTCGCTCCGGAGTGTGAGACGGAATTGCGGCTTAATTTGGTGGACCCGAGTTTGGCGGCGCTCATGGCGGAATTGAGCCAGGTGACGGTGCTCGCCGAGCTTCCGCAGCAGCACGAGCGGATCCGCGCGCGGTTGATTGAGCGTCTGTCAAACGCGGAACCGGTCTATGCCGCACTGCAGAACGTGTTGCGTCGATTATTGAGCCGTCTGCCCGCAGCCACAGCCTCCGCAATCGGCTTGCTCCGCCAGATGGATCGCGTCGCCTCAGAAGCATTTCGCTTCTTCGATGAAATGGATTTCGCGTTCCTGTTCGACCCCAGGCGGAAGCTTCTGCGAATTGGGCTGGAGGTGACCTCGGGGCGTCTCGACGAGGCCTGCTACGATCTGCTTGCATCTGAGGCGCGAACCGCTGTATTCATAGCCATCGCCAAGGGACAAATTCCGCGCGAGACCTGGTTCCGCTTGGCCCGAAAGCTTACGGCGTATCGGAATCATCGAACCTTGGTTTCCTGGAGCGGCACGATGTTTGAATACCTCATGCCGCTACTCCACCTGAGAACCTACGGAAGCACGGTTTTGGATGGGGCGCTGCGAGGCGCGATCCGCATCCAACAGGCGTTTGGAGCCGAACGCCGGATCCCTTGGGGTATTTCCGAGGCCGCCTATTCAGTGCGGGACAGCCGCGGCCAGTATCAATACCGCGCTTTCGGGGTCCCAGTGCTGAGCGCGTGCATCGATCGCGCCAACAGGATCGTAGTGGCGCCGTACGCGACCATGCTGGCCTTGATGATGGATCCTCGCGCCGCCACGGCCAATCTTCAGAGGCTGGCAGCGCTCGGCTGCCTGGATCGCCACGGGTTCTTCGAGTCGATCGAATATCCGGCCAATGGCAAACGCCCGCCGCAAGTAATTCGCTGCTACATGGCGCATCACCAGGGCATGGGACTGCTCGCAATCGACAACACGCTGTTCAATGGCTTGATGCAGGAACGATTCCATCTCGATCCCATGGTCCAAGCCACCGAATTCTTGCTGGAAGAGCGAATGCCGGCGCTGGTGGATGTGGTTACACACGACGAGCAGGCTGCTGCGTAGCCTCAGCTCTGCCGGTCGCGATACGCCTTGCGCGCCTTGGCATGACGCGCTTTGGTCTTAGGCGGTGCAGGAGGAGCTGCGGGCTGCACTCGAACCGGGGAGCTGAAACCCGCGAGGTCCATTCCGCGCGTGATCACGTCGTTGCTCATAAACCAGCGCCAAACGTTGCCGGTCAGCAGGTTTTCCGCGCTGAGAAGTGTGATTCCGACGTCGATGCCAACCACGTCATTATCGAACCACTTCAAGATCGGATTATAGGCATCCACGAATCCGTACCGGCCGAAGATCCGGTCCCCATACTTTTCGCGCATCGTGGCTAGGGCAGGGATCGAAATGTCGGGCGTGAACATAAGCGACCCTCCCGCAGCGCTCGGCGCAACCGTGCCGTCGACCGGTTCGAACGCCTTGATCTCCCCATAGATCCGGTAGCCTTTGGGACCATCGGAGGCTGTGATTCCCCAGATCTGCGGCCCGAACGTGTCGGGAAGGTCGGCGCCGAGGTTCGCGCAATAAATCCGATTTGCGCGTGTCGCGCTGACGGAATTGCGAAAAAAGTCCATGAATCCGCGGTCGCGGCGGTTCCGAAAATCCACCCAGGCGTGCGAGTATTGATGCGTGAAAAGCGGGCCCCCGCTGATAAACTCTATGGAATTATACGAATAATACGGTCTCTGCCACGCGTACCACGATTCGCCGCTGATCGGATGCGTCTCCGAACCTATAGCCAGCAGGTACAGAAGCGATGCTTCGTTATAAACATCCCACTTGTACTTGAGAAAGCCCTTGCCGTGCTTATAGCCGTGCGACAGCAGCAAAGGATCGCCATCCAGCATCCACTCAAAATCCACGCGGTTGAAAATCTCTTTCGCCAGTTGAGAGATTTCGGGATCGTGGGAAAAATAAGCGCCGGCCGTCAGCACGCCTCCCATCAGGAAGGCTGTATCGACGGATGACGCCTCACTGTCCCACTTTGGATCTCCGTTGCTGACATCCATCCAATGGTAGAACCAACCGTGTTCGGCTTGCGCTTTGCGAGCCAAGAAAATCAGCGTGGCGCGCACGCGCTCGACGCCCTGGTCGCGAGGTATCCAGCCGTGCTCAACCCCGATGCAGATCGCAGTGAGGCCAAACCCAGTGGCCGCGATACTGCCGATGTCCCGGCTCGGTCCTTTTGCCCTGCCGCCGTCAGCGCTGGCGCGATCCAGCACCAGACCCGTTTCGCGATCAGCTTGTTCCCAGAAATACAACACTGCGCGGCGCTCTAAGTCTTCGATGAAGGCGCGATCAGAGGGTTTGAGCGTGTAGGCGGGGGCAATATCCTCGGCGGGCGCAGGAAGATTCAGTGTGGCGGCGATCGCCAGTACCGTGACACAATGCCTCCAAATCGCTCTCATTGCGGACGGATCTCCACCAGTGCAAGGGAATGAGCCTGAAGTATAAACGACGGCGCACTCAGCTTTAAGGTTGCGCCGGCCTTCTGCCGAAGCTGCTCATATTGCTTCCTAGACGGAAAATGTGGGCTTCCCATCGCCCGCCACGAACCAAGAGCCGATCCATGCTCGGGATCGACGATCTCGACTTGATAATGGGGCGACCTCCATCCTTTAACCACGATGTTCACACGATGAGCTGCGCCTGATTCGGACGGAGGCGCGTAGTTCCACACCGCCAACACGAGCGTGCCATCAGCGCGTTTTGTCACCAGCGCGTCTGCGAGCTCGGGCTGAGAACGCCGATCGCCCAAGCGGTGCAACATCGCAAACGCGTTGAAAGCGGGCTTCGGCACACCGCCCTCCGCGATGAGTCCATAACCTCCATAAAACGGACTCTTCACAACTCCCTGCTCCTCGAAAACGTCGGAGAACGTCCAGTATGACATGGTGCTCGACAGGCCATCGCAAACTCTGATGTTCTTGGCCAGCCAAGGGCCCATGAACGCCGAATCGGTGACACCAACCTCGTTCTTGTAGCTGGCATTGTATTCGGTCCAGTGAATTGGGAGGTCCGGGCGCGCCGACGCTTTCACCTGTTCGTACACTTTGCGCGCCGCCTTGCCAACCATGTCGCGCCGCGAGATGTGCTCGTGAGTTCCGAAGACATCTTCCGAGCTGTCATTGCCATATACATGCGTCGACACGAAGTCCAGCGGCACGTTGTTCTGAACAGCGTGTGCGATCGTTGCGTCCACCCACGCAGCCTGAGCTGTGGCGGGTCCGCCGACGCGCAGGCCACCATCCACCCGCTTGATGGCCCGTGCAGCGTGATCGTAGAGCTCGAAATAAGTGGGCTGGTTGGGACGGCCCGTCCAAAAATCGATGTTCGGCTCATTCCAGACCTCGAAGTACCAACGGCGTACTTCATCGACCCCGTAACGATCGACCAGATGCCGGGCAAAACTGTACACCAGCTGTTCCCATTTGGTGTAGCTTATAGGCGGCGAAGGCAGCGGCTTATACCAAAACGGATGAGGCTCGGCCGAGGCGGCAAGCTTCCGGGGCATGAAGCTCAACTCGACGAACGGACGCACCCCGCTTTCCAACAGTCCGTCATAGATCTGGTCAACATACGACCAGTTGTAAACAGCAGCGCCCTGCGGATCCTCATCGTAGACGCCCACCTCGTCGTGGAAAATGGCGTGGAACCGGACATAACCGATCGCCGTGGCAGCTCGCATCGCTCGCAAGTCACGTCGATAGCTCGCGCGCAACGAGAGGATCGCCCTGCCTGAACCGAAGACCTGCTCCCAGAAATGCGGAAACGCTCTGGTTGGGGCCTTTGCATCCACCACAATGTCATCAGCGACATCGGACGGAGTCTGGCCGCCTGAGGACGCGAGCAGCGCCAAAGCGGAAGCTACAAACTTACCCCGAAGCGGAAGTCCCAAATGGATGCCGCCTTGTCGTTGTCGATTCGCTCAGCAGCTAACGGATCTCGTGCCGATCGTAGGCCTCCCGCATGTTGCGCAATCGTGTGATGTCATCGTTAATCGCGTCGCGATCCCGCCCATCCAGCTTGTTGTTATCCAACACGTGCTGGATACTGCCGATGGCGTCGTCCAACTCGCCCTTGTCAAAGTTGTGATGGTCCCATTTCCGCGCGAATTCGCGGAGTTGCTTCTCGGCATTGTTCAACCGGTCGCGATCCCCGCCAGATAAGTGCCGGGTGCTATATGCGCGATCCAAATCGGAGTGTACCTGATCTACCAGAGCGTTTACCGCGCTCGGGGCGTATTCAGGCTTTTCAAATTGACCATAGGCGAGGCCTGCAAATATTGGCAATGCCACTGAGACAACCAAGGCGTAGAAACGATGCATACATGCTCCTTCACGGGGCCATAGGCGGCGACCCGCCATCGCCAATGCATCCGACTTGCCAGCCGTGCCCAGGCACGATGCCTCAGAACCTTCCGGGCATCGCGCGAAACCGGATTTGTATTTCTTACGCCGCTTCTGTGGACGGCGGGAAGATCTGCTCGCCAATCTCCAGCCGAGGAGCTAACGTTTTGTCACCCCGGCGGCGAACATGAATCAAAACTGCGCGCGTCTAGCCAAGTGAGGATACGAATGTTCAAAAGCATCGCTGTTTCCATTGCATGTTGGCTAGCTTTTTGCGTGGGAGCATTCGCGCAGCAAGGCCGAGGCGAACAACGAGGCCATGAGGAGCATGGCGCAGCCCCTCACGTTGGCGGCGGCTACATTCCACCCCACGGACCTGCACGGAATGAAGGACATCCGCAAGCAAGAGAATCTCGTCCACAGGCACCTGTTCCGGCGCCATCGCGCAACGAACACGAATCGCGGGGCGGCCAACATGATTTTCGCGATGCGGAAGGTCATCCGAACGCACCGCATGTACACTCTAACGGCGAATGGGTCGGCCACGCAGATCATCGGATGGAGCCGCGCTATCATCTCGACCGCCCCTGGGAGCACGGTCACTTTCGCGGCGGCTTCAGCCCCAGCCACGTTTTCCATCTTGCCGGCGGAGGGCCAGACCGCTTCTGGTTCAACGGCTTCTACTTTAGCGTCGCGCCGCCCGACTATCCTTACGTTGCCGACTGGCTGTGGAACTCCGACTCCATTGTGATCTACGAAGATCCGGATGATCCAGGCTGGTATCTTGCCTACAATCCCAGGCTCGGCACGTACGTGCATGTGATGTATCTCGGGTAGCACCGATCATGTTTACGTTTGCAAGATGGCTGCCCTGTGCGGCAGCCGCGCTACTAATTGACGCCGGCTGCGCTTCCGCTCAGGAACACCAGAGCCCCCCGCAAATTTCTAACTCATCAACGCGCGCCGATCCGCTGAACCGAACAACACCACAAAGTTCAGTGGCCGGATTCCTGCAGGCATGCCGCGCGCATGACTTTACGCGCGCGTGCAGCTATCTGGATCTGCGCAAGCTGCCGCATATCTCGCGAGCGAAGGACGGAAGCCGGCTGGCGCAGCAACTAGACCAGGTTCTGGAGCGCGACACGCGTTTCGACGTGGCTGAGCTCAGCAGCGATCCAATGGGAAGTCAAACCGCCGGAATGCCGCCTACTCGGGAACGGATTGACTCATTCAATGACAACGGAAACGCGATTAACGTCGAGCTGGAACGGATCCAGCTTCGGTCTGGTATCGGCGTGTGGCTATTCTCCTCCGGCACCATCGACCAAGTCCCTCGACTGGCTCGCATTGCGAGCGAAACGCCAATTGAGAAATATCTGCCCGACGTTCTCGTGACTTGGACTATGGCCGCCACAGCCTTATGGCGCTGGATCGCCCTGCTGAGCGCCGCCCTCGCATCGGCCGCGATTGCGTGGCCGCTCTGCGCACTAGTTTTGCGCTGCTGCAGGCCGCTTCTAAAACCCTTCAACTCACGGACTGACTGGAACTCCTGGCTTCAGCCTTTCGTGGGGCCGATGCGTCTCCTGGTTGCGCTGGCGTTGTTCCGGCCCGCGATGGGCGGGATCGATCCGGCGCCTGAGGTCCGCTTGTACTTCGGACGGGCGCTGGCCCTCCTGTTTTTCCTGGGCGTTTTCTGGCTCATCCTGGGAATCATCGACCTGCTGCAAGTAAGTGTTCGAGCCAGATTCCTGGCGCGTCATCGTACGATGTCGTACTCCGCGCTCCCGCTGGCGGCGCGTGTTCTCAAAATCATTATTTTCGTCCTGATGGCCGCGGCGCTGCTCAGCGAATGGGGGTACAACACAACCACAATTCTGGCCAGTCTCGGCGTTGGCGGTATCGCGGTGGCATTGGCTGCTCAAAAGACGATTGAGAACTTCTTCGGCGGCGTGTCCGTTGTCGCCGACCGGCCCGTCGCGGTTGGCGATTTCTGCAAATTTGGCGATCGCATGGGAACCGTCGAAGACATCGGACTGCGATCCACGCGAATTCGCACTCCTGACCGCACCCTGGTCAGCGTTCCCAATGGCCAGTTCTCCACGATGACCATTGAGAATTTCTCCAAGCGCGACAAAATGCTTTTCCATTTCTTTTTGAACCTGAGACGGGATACGAAACCGGACCAAGTGCGCGCTCTGCTCGATTCAATCTCGACGATCTTTGCGACCGATAGAAAAGTCGATCCCGGCGCGGCGCCGGTAAGCTTTGTAGGCGTGGGAACCTACTCGCTGGATCTCGAGATCACCGTATACATCCTCACGGCCGACGACGTGGAGTTCGCTCGCCACCGGCAGGAGCTGCTGTTGGCGATCTTAGACGCCGTAGAAAGCGCGGGAACCGCTCTGGCCTTGCCCACTCAGGCCAGCATCGAATACGTCCGCAACGACCGCTCCACCGTCGACGGGCGGACTGCTCAATTGCCTCAACAAGGTCCCCATCCGAATGACGAACCTTTACTCACTGGTCGCCGGCGGTAAGCGCTTCCATTGGCTGGTAACCGTTACAGGCCACGTGTACAAGTGAGCTCAACGCACAAACATTTAGCCGCTGGTTAGCCGATTGCAATCCTTGCCACCGTTCATGTCCAGGCCCGCCCAGAAATCCGGATCCGTGACCATCCGCGAACTCCTCCGGCCGCACACGCGACTGCTCACGATCGGATTGGTCGCAGTTGTCGGCGAAGGCATTGCCAATCTGCTGGAACCCTGGCCGCTGAAGATCGTGCTGGACAACGTCTTGCGCTCGCGCTCGGTGAACGGATGGCTGAATCACCTGGTTCTCTCGCGTTTCGGAAGCGATAAGGTCAGGATTCTGGAGTTCGCCGCCATCGCGGTGCTCGTGATCGCCCTCATCGACGGGCTGTGCTCTTACCTGGAAAAGTACGTGACCACCAGCGTGGGCCAGTGGGTCACGCATGATCTGCGGCGGGCCTTATACTCCCACATACAACGTCTCTCGCTCGCCTACCACGACCATAAGCAGACTGGCGACTTGATCAGCCGCGTCACCAGCGATATCGATGCGATCCAAAGCTTCATCAACTCCGGACTCTTAGGCGCCTTGATCAACAGCCTCACGCTGTTCGGCATGTTGGCCGTCATGCTGTATCTGAACTGGCGCTTCACCCTGATCGCCCTCTCGGTGGCTCCGGTGCTCGCTGTCGTCGTTTACACCTACACACGGCGCATTAAGAAAGCCTCGCGCGAGGTGCGGAAGAAAGAAGGGGAAATCGTTTCTGTGATCCAGGAGGTTCTGTCCTCGATTCGCGTGGTGAAGGCATTTGCGCGCGAAGACTATGAGCAACGCCGGCTCGAGGAAGAAAGCCTCGAAGGAGTGGAAATTGCACTGAAAGCGCGGAGCCTCAAGGCGAAACTTGCGCCCTTGGTCGAGATAATCGTTGCGATCGGCACCAGCCTCGTGCTTTGGTTCGGCGCGCGCATGGCGCTGGACGGGACGCTCTCGGCCGGCTCGCTGGTCGTGTTTATCTTCTACCTGGGCAAGATGTACAAGCCGATGCAGGAACTATCGAAGATGACCGACTCCTACTCAAAAGCCGCTGTGGGCTACGAGCGCATTCGCGAAGTTCTGGACGTGGATGGCGAAGTGAAGGATCTTCCCGGCTCCCGCCGCGCTCCTCGCTTGAGGGGCCAAATCGAATTCGACCGAGTTAGCTTTCACTACGAGCCTGCCGTGCCGGTGCTGAAGGATGTCAGTTTCAAGATCGAACCGGGCCAAGTCGCCGCGCTTGTGGGCCCAACCGGAGCGGGTAAGACGACAATCATCAGCCTGATTCCGCGCTTCTACGACCCGACCTCCGGAGTCGTCAAGATCGACGGTTACGACGTGCGGCGCTTCACGCAGAAGTCGTTACGGCACCAAATCAGTTTTGTTCTGCAGGAGACCGTTCTTTTTCACGGCCCGATCTGGTACAACATCGCCTACGGAAAGCCCGATGCGAGCCGTGGGGAAGTCCTGCGGGCCGCCGAGTTGGCCAATGCGAGCGAGTTCATCGAAAACCTGCCCCGCGGTTACGACACCATCGTCGGCGAGCGCGGCGTCACCTTATCCGGCGGCCAGCGCCAACGGATCGCCATCGCGCGTGCGGTGATTCGCAATACTCCGGTCCTCATCATGGACGAGCCGAGTTCCGGCCTGGATGCGGCTTCGGAAAAGCTGGTGTTCGAAGCGCTGGACCGCTTGATGAAGGGCAAGACCGCTATCGTTATCGCTCACCGGCTGTCGACCGTTCGCGATGCCGATGTTATTTTCGCGATCAAAGACGGCACAATCCTCGAGTCTGGAACACACGGGCAGCTCCTCGAGTCTGGCGGGCTGTATTCAGAGCTCTATAACATTCAGTTTCACGGCAGCGAGGAGAGCGAGCACGTGCAGGCGGCCCAATAGCTCCTGCCGGCGAAACCTTGGCACGTGCAAAACTAGAGCGTTCCGAGATCGGCGATTCTGGACTCCACCACACTAGCGAAGCCTTCCACTTCCTGATTCGAGAACCCCGCTGCGCGGAAAGCATCACGGATCTGCTCGTGCGAAAGCTTTGCCAGATAGCCATCGATCCACTGCACGTCTTCTATCGGAATATTCCGGCCGATCCAACGCAGCCCCATCCTGCTGAAAAATTCATGCGGATTTACCAGAACGATGAGGGCCGGATGGCGGGGGTCTTCAAAGTCAACTAGGTCGTCGTGAACCTTCGTGATGAACCTGGTATGCCAATATGAAGCGAGGTTGCCCCGTGTCTTTTCGTGGCCCTTCTGCAGCCAGGCTGTTCCGAAGGTACCGCCCAGATCGCTCACCATGTAAATCCGCTCTTGGCGCTGTCTCGGCAGCTTCTCGTCGTAAACGCCGTTGTTGCTGTCTTTCAGGTCCCAATTGTTGATAAGCGCCATCATCACACGCAGGCCGTTCAATTCGCGCGTCGAAGAAAACGGATCGTCCTTCCAGCGCCAATTGCCCACTTTCTTTTCGTCTTTCGCTTCACGCTTTAGGCGGGCGTTCGGCATGGTGCCGCCCTCCCCGATAAACCGGTCGGCATGCTTTCGCTTCAGGTGCCTGGGCATGTTCTCCACGTGCAACGTAGGAAGGAAATAATCCTCGTTCGCAAAGTAGCCGACGGCCCACACCAGCCGGGTAGCGGCCGTTTCAGGTTTCGCTTCGGCGCCAAGCTTCACTTTCCATTTGACGCCGTCCCGATCCCGCACATTGAACTTCACATTGGAGCCGTCTAGGTCCTCATCGATGAACGTGAAGGGCCCGTGCGGTTGATGCTCTTCTCCGCCGCGTCCGTAATACAGGTTTCGCGATGCCAGATCCACCGGGTCGCGCCATAGAACCGTGAGAACGTTACTTGTAATTTCTTCGCCGGTTCGCGTGGTTTTTTCCTTCTTTCGCACCCCGACGCCATCCGCGGCCATGCAGCAGGTGACAACGCAAATCACGGTAACAAGCTTCTTTAACATGCGTATACGCAGCCTCCGGGTTCTGGCACTGGACTTGGTCAGCAAAGGAGGTGCCATATTCGGCGATTCCAGTGGCGGTGGAAGGACGTCTCAAAGGAAGGGGGCGAACACTTGAAACTGCTCATACAGCCAGATGATGGAGTTCGGCCGCTGGTGGAAGCGATTAACAAAGCCAAGACTCGCGTCGAGATCGTTATATTCCGGTTCGACCGGAGCGAGGTTGAACGCGCGTTAGCAAGCGCTATCGGCCGCGGCGTGTTCGTCCACGCTCTGATCGCGTATACCAATCGCGGTGGCGAAAAGGAACTGCGAAGACTCGAAATGCGGCTCCTGGCCGCAGGCGTCACGGTAGCGCGCACAGCCGAAGACTTGGCGCGCTACCACAGCAAGTACGTAATCATTGACCGCCGCGAGTTGCACGTGCTCGCATTCAACTTCACCCACCTGGATATCGATCACAGCCGTAGCTTCGGTCTGATTACCCGCAACGCCAAACTGGTGCAGGAAGCCGCGCGCCTCTTCGAAGCGGACGTGACGCGCCAGCCCTATACCGCCAGCTCGTCCAACCTCGTCGTGAGCCCCGTCAATGCACGCAAGCAGCTATCCTCCTTTATCGCCGGCGCTCGCAAGGAACTTCTAATTTACGACCCGGAGGTGAGCGACCCAGCGATGATCCGGCTTCTCGCAGACCGCGCCGCCGCCGGCGTCTCGGTGAAAATCATCGGGAGGCTGACCCGCAAAAGCGACAAGCTTCAGCAGCAGAAATTATCGAAGCCGCGTCTGCACGCGCGATGCATGCTGCGGGACGGAGCATTTGGATTCATCGGCAGCCAGAGCCTCCGCGAGGTTGAACTCGGTGCGCGGCGCGAGGTCGGTATGATTTTCCGGGACTCAAAGATCGTCGCGCGCATTTCCAAAGTCTTCAACGAAGACTGGGCCGCAGCCGAGAAGGCCGCGTTGCGTGCGAAGGCTGAAGAGGCACAGCCTGCCGCTAGAGTTGCAAAGAAGGTCGCCAAAGCCATTACCAAGGATCTGCCCCCAATCGCCCCGGTGCTCGAAGTCGTGGTGAAAGAAATGGTAGGTGACGGCGCGGAAATCGACTTGGATCCGCTGGTCGAAGACAGTGTCAAGGATGCAGTCAAGGAAGCGGTCAAGGACGCCATCATTGACGTCGTCCAGGACGCCGTTGTCCAGGACGGCATTGCTCACAAGTGATGGCGCGCATTCACCCGCTGCGTTGGACAACAGCGAGGCCGGGTGTGGTTTGCGATGCTACAATACGAATCCGCGAGGACCTATGGAAGAGCAACTGCCGGCTGTCGAACACCACATGGTGACCACTGCTTTCACCCTGGACGGTTACCGCATCGAAAAGAATTTCGGTATTGTACGCGGCATAATCGTTCGTTCCCGCTCGATTTTTGGCACGGTGGGCGCCAGCCTTCAAACGCTCGTCGGCGGCGATATCACGCTGTTCACCAATCTCTGCGAAGAAACGCGGGCCCATGCGTATCAGCGCATGGCGCAGCACGCCGCTCAAATGGGCGCTAACGCGATCGTCGGGGTCCGCTATGATGCTACGGAAGTGATGCAGGGTGTCACCGAAGTACTTTGCTACGGAACGGCAGTGCATGCAACACCTGTCTAATCCAAGCGTCTTACAGCAGTGACAACTCCGCGCTACCTCTGCATTCACGGCCATTTTTATCAGCCGCCGCGCGAGAACCCTTGGCTGGAGGCGATTGAGCTTCAGGATTCCGCGTTCCCTTACCACGATTGGAACGAGCGCGTGACCGCGGAATGTTATGCGCCAAACGGTGCTTCGCGCATTCTGAACGGCGGCCATCGTATCGCCAAGATCGTTAACAATTACGCCGGCATCAGCTACAACTTCGGGCCAACGCTGCTGAGTTGGATGCAGGAACACGCGCCAGAGACCTATCGCGATATCCGGGACGCCGACCGGCTGAGCGCGCAACGCTTCTCCGGTCATGGCTCCGCCATGGCGCAGTGTTACAACCACATGATCATGCCGCTTGCGAACTCGCGCGACAAGCGTACGCAGGTGCGCTGGGGACTGGAGGATTTTCGCCACCGCTTCGGACGCGATCCGGAAGGCATGTGGCTTACCGAAACCGCCGTCGACCTGGAAACCCTAGACATCCTGGCGGAGCATGGCATCAAGTTCACTGTTCTGGCGCCTTCGCAGGCCCAATCGGTGAATGGCGAAGACGTGAGCGGCCAGCGTATCGATCCCACGCGCGCTTACAGGCAGAAACTGGCATCGGGCCGCGAGATCGCGCTCTTTTTTTACGATGGGCCGATTGCCCGCGCGGTGGCATTCGAAGGCCTGCTCGCCAACGGCGAGCGTTTTGCCCAGCGGCTGCTGGATGCCTTCTCTGATCAGCGCGACTGGCCGCAGCTAGCCCACATCGCGACGGACGGTGAGACCTACGGCCATCACCACGCGCATGGCGACATGGCACTGGCTTACGCGCTCGAACACGTCGAGTGCAAGGGCTTGGCGAAACTGACCAATTACGGCGAATACCTGGACCACTGCCCGCCTGCCCACGATGTCGAGATCCTGGAGAACACGGCCTGGAGCTGCGTACACGGTGTCGGCCGCTGGAGCACGAACTGCGGCTGCAACTCAGGGGGACACAGCGACTGGAACCAAGAGTGGCGCGCGCCACTCCGCAGCGCCCTGGATTGGCTGCGCGATGAGATCGCGCCACTCTACGAACAAGCGGCAGCGCGTTATTTGAAGGACCCTTGGGCCGCCCGGGATGAATACATCCATGTGATCCTGAACCGTTCTGAAGAGTCTCAGAACCGCTTTGCGGCGCGTCATTTCCGCCGCAAAACGACGTCGCGCCAGGACCGCGTCAAGATCTGGAAGCTGCTCGAGATGCAGCGGCACGCGATGCTCATGTACACCAGCTGCGGCTGGTTCTTCGATGAGCTCTCGGGCATCGAAACCGTCCAGGTGATCCAATATGCCGGGCGCGTCGTGCAGTTGGCTCAGGAGCTGTTCGGCGACTCGCTCGAGGCGCGCTTCATCACCAAGCTGGCGGAGGCCAAGAGCAACTTGGCGGAACACCGTGACGGCGCCCTGATTTACGAGAAGTTCGTTCAGCCGGCGCGCGTAGACCTCGCCAAGCTCGGCGCGCATTTCGCGATGAGCTCGCTATTCTCCGAGTATCCCCAGGAAGCCCGCGTGTATTGCTATGACGTCAACGTCAAGGACTATCGCATCCAGCGCTCCGGCAAAATGCGCCTCGCCCTCGGCTACGCGCGCTTCACCTCGGAGATAACCCGAGAAACAGACAGCTTGGCTTTCGGCGTGCTCCACTTTGGCGATCACAATCTGCACGGCGGCGTGAGCAGATTTTCCAGCGAGGAAGCCTATCGGCTCCTCATCCACTCCGTCGGTGACGCATTCAACCGCTCCGATGTACCGGAGGTGGTTCGCGCCATCGACGATGGCTTCGACCGCAGGTATTCTCTGCGGGACCTGTTTCACGATGAGCAGCGCCGCGTGATCAATCAAGTCATCCAGACTTCCCTCGACGATATGGCGGCATTTTACCGGCAGACATACGAGAACCAGGCGCCGCTGCTGCGCTTCCTGTACGATTGCGGCATCCCCATCCCCAACCAGATGCGGGACAACGCGCGCATCGCTTTGAACGATTCGCTTCGGCGCGCTCTCGAAGCACCGGCACTGGACCAGCCGCGAATTAAGAATCTGCTCGATCAAATCCGGATTGCCGGCGCGTCTCTGGACACCGCCTCGCTCGAGATCGTCGTGCGGCGCAAATTAGAGCACAATTGCAAAAACTTCTTCGATCAACCGCGAAACCTGGATGCTCTGCGCAAATGCCGCGAAGACGTGGAAGCCGCAAAGTCTCTTCCGCTGCCACTGGTACTGTGGTCCGTCCAGAATCACTGCTATGCGATTCTGCAAACGCTCTATCCCGAAATGAAGGAGGCAAACGAGCAGGATTGGCTGGCGGAGTTCGAGCAGTTAGCGCATCTCCTCGACTTGCGTATTCCGAGTGCTGGCGGCTAGCTGGCGAGTCTGGCTCAACAACTCTTCCGCCTCGCTGGCGTGTAAAGGCGCGCCCCAAAACCGCCCCTGTGCTAAGTCGCAGCCTATGATGCCGACGAGTTCCATTTGCTCAGGCGTCTCGATGCCTTCAGCGACTACGGCCATCCCCATGCTATGCGCCACCTGCACGATGCTCTGAATCACTGCAAGCGAGCGCGCTCCGTCGGCGGTTGCGCGAAGAAACGAACGGTCAATCTTCAGCGAATCCACGGGCAGTTCGCTCAAATAGCTCAAAGACGAATAGCCTTTGCCGAAGTCATCAATGGCGATGCCGACGCCAAGTTCGCGGACCGCCGCCATACGCTTCATGGAACGCTCGGTCTCTCGCATGACGCAGCTTTCGGTGAGCTCAAGCTCCAGGCGCTCGGGCGGAAGTCCGCTAATCGATAGGGCTGCTGCGACTTCATCCAGGAAGCTGTCTTTTTCAAACTGCCTCGCGGAAACATTCACCGAGATCCGCGCTGCACGGTATCCGCGGCTATGCCAAACGGCGCCCTCCCGGCAAGCGCGCCGCAGCACCCAAGAGCCTAGTTCCGTAATCAAGCCGCTCTCCTCAGCCATGGGGATGAATTGTTCCGGACTTACCAATCCATGGATAGGATTGCGCCAGCTCAGCAACGACTCAAAACCTTCCACCACGCCTTGCATGTTGACGATCGGCTGATACAGCAACTCCAATTCGTCATTGTCGATGGCCCGATGAAGCGCATTCTCTAACTGCAGCCGTTCGCTGGTGTGAGCATGCCTTTTCGGATCGAAAATTTCAAGGCTATTTGGACGTTCGCGCTTAACCGCGTACATCGCCAGTTCTGCGTTGCGCAACAGCTCTTCCGCGCCGCGCTGTTGGATCGATAAGGCGATCCCGATACTTGCTGTGACGAAGAGTTCCACGCCATCGATGCCGTAGGGTGCTCGCAACGCGCGAAGAAGCGCCTCCGCTTTCCGCACTGCCGCAACTTCATCCGCTCCATTCACGATCAGTGCGAATTCTCCGCCCTCGATTCGTCCCGCCATGTCGCCCGGCGCGAGTCTTTCCCGCATTCGATTGCTCGCTTGTTGGAGGAGCCGATCGCCCGCCGCATGGCCAAGACTGTCATTGATCTTTTGCAGGCCGTCAAGACCAATCGAGAGCACTGCAAATTTGCCCTCGTTCGCTTCAATGAGCGCACTCAAGTGCCGAATCAGGTCTGTCCGCGTTGGAAGTCCGGTCAGGATATCGTGGCGGGGTGAAACTCGGCTCTCCAAAGCGAGCGAGACCAAGTGGCTTGCCGACCGGAGCAACTCTCGATCGCCTTCGGACTGCAAACGGCCGCGGCGATAGTGCAGCCCGACCACGGCTACCATTTCGCCGCCTGCCGAAAACACCGGGCATGTCATACAGCTCTCCACGCCCAGTTGCCCCACTAACCCGGCCCGGTCCCTCCACAAGGGACATTCGAACATGTTTGACCAAACTTCGCCGAAACCAGAAAGCGTGCGAGGCTCCACTTGATGCGATTGATAGGCTCCCGCAATATCGGCTTCGAAATTCGGTGCCGCGGCAAGCGATAGTTCAGCGTTGCGAACCGCAAAGATAGCGCACAACAGACCGCGGCGTCCCGCCTGCACCATTTGGCAGATATCATCGAGCACGGACACCAGACCCGTGGATTCGTGACGGTTTGAATTTCCAGACAGCTCTCCGGACTCAACTAGTCTGCGAGCGTCGATGCCAACCTCGGCGGGCTGGAGGATTTGGGATTCGCGGATTCCCATGAGGAGCGCGCTTCAAGTCAAAGCCACTGTAGCAAAGCTTTGCGGCTTAGAAAATGCTATGCGGCGGGAGAGTACCGTGCTACGCAGTACTACCAGCCATCCCTCGCGTCAGATCCCCGGTCCCGTTGGAATCGCCACGGCCTTGGAATTTGTATCCTTAGCTTCGGGAGCTTCGGGCCCGCCCGTTTCATGCTCTGCCGGTAAGGTCCTGCGAATCGGCACTTGAAAAATTATAGACAACAGCGTGAACAACAGCGAAGAACTGCGAACTACGACCTTCATGGGGGAGGGTCACCTGCTACATTCATGATAGCCGCTTATGGGAAAGCCGAGCAGCCCCGCCGCCGGCGTAGCATCGGCTCAAATCCAGCCGATTCCGGAGCCGCGCTGGCCGGCCATCACGGCGACGTTAGCGACGGCCGCCCTCCATTTTGTCTTGCCCGAGGATTTACGCTTCGGACCGGGCTGGCTGCTCCTGGTTGTGGTGTTGTTGTTTCTGATTCCCAGCATCGCCGCGCACCGCACCGGCCGCGTGGTTTTGAACCGCGCCCTCGGCCACCTTGTGTCCGCGAGCCTGACGGCATCCATGATCTGGTCGCTGGGCCTGCTCATCTGGCGGCTCCCTGAACATCGCGACACGCCACAAATCTTGCTGCGTGCCGCGGGGACCCTCTGGGTGGCCAACATTCTCGTTTTTGCATCCTGGTACTGGCGTCTCGACGCCGGCGGTCCCAACGTGCGCGACCTGCGCGACTCGCACACCGAGGGCGCGTTCCTGTTCCCGCAAATGTTGATGTCGGGCAAGCAAGCCCGTAGCTGGCGGCCGGGTTTCGTCGACTACCTCTTTCTTGCATTTAACACCAGCACCGCTTTTTCCCCCACCGACATCCCCGTGCTTTCGCGCTGGGCCAAGATCATGATGATGATACAGGCCTCCATTTCGCTGGTTACCGTCGCGCTCATCGCGGCGCGCGCCGTGAACATTCTGTAGGTCCCGGTCTGTCGCTAGAATGGATGCGCGACTCGTAATTCATGCCAGGACTCGACATCTCCGAAATCCAACAGCGCGCCGTTCAGTTTCAGCAACGGCGGGATCTTCTCAAGAAGGAGTTGGCGTCGCAGAAGATCGTTTGGTATCCGTACCCGACACTGCTGACGTTTTCGATTCTCGACAAGCTGCTTACCGGCCCACGTCGTAACTTGCTGGACCTTGCCGGCGGCGATCCGATCCTCGACATCGGCTGCGCGGACGGCGGCAACAGCTTCTTTCTCGAATCGCTCGGCTGCGAAGTTCTCGCCGTGGATAATCTCCACACCAACCACAACCATCTGCGCGGCTTTAACGCGCTCCGATCCGCGCTCAACTCGTCCGTCAATTTTCAAGCTGTCGATCTCGATTCACAGTTCTCGCTACCCGAAGGCGTCTTCGGACTGGCCCTATTTTTGGGCGTTCTCTATCACCTGAAGAATCCGTATTACGTGCTGGAGGCTCTCGCGAACCATGCCCGCTACTGCCTACTGAGCACACGCATTGCGCAGCGCACGCCTCGCGGCCAGACCATGCGGGAAGAACCTCTCGTGTATCTGCTCGATCCCGACGAGTGCAACAACGACAGCACTAACCACTGGATTTTTTCCGAGGCCGCGCTGCGGCGCCTACTGCGACAAACCGGCTGGAACGTTCAGGAGTTTATGACCACCGGCGTTACGCGCGACTCCGAGCCGGCGCGCGGCGACCGCGACGAACGTGCCTTCTGTCTGCTCGAAAGCCGCGTCTGCCACCGCTATTCGGTCAAACTACTGGAGGGCTGGTACGCGCTCGAGCACAACAGCTATCGCTGGACCGAGCGCAATTTTGCTGTTGAGCTGCGGCGGCCGCCGTCAGTCAACTTTTCCCGCTTGCGTTTTGATTTTCGACTCGTCGGCGCCGGACCCATCAGCCTCTCGGCGAAAGTGAACGGGATTCCGGTACCGCCTCAAACGTTCTCCAACGAAGGAGACCAATCGTACTTGATTCAACTCCCGCCCGAAGCGCTCAACGGGGGCCCGATTCGCATCCTATTCTCCGCCGACCGGTGCCTTCCCCCCGGCATCGACGAGCGCGAACTCGCCCTTCTGGTTCCGTTCTGGCGCGAAGGCCTCGAGAGCCCGGATTCGATTCTGCCGTTCGAACTGTTCTGACGCAGCGCGCTGTTAATGCCGCGCGCCCGCAAAGGCCACGGCGCGTCACTTACACTAGTAGTTTCCTATGAAGCTGCCCAGCTATACGATTACGCAAGGCAAAGAGCGCGCGCCCGCGCGAGCATTTCTCAAGGCCATCGGCCTCACCGATGAGGACATGAAGAAGCCGATCATCGGCATCGCCAATACCTGGATCGGCACCATGCCGTGCAACTTCAAGCTCCGCGAGCTGGCTAAGGACGTCGCCCGCGGCATCCACGAGGCCGGCGGCACACCCATGGAGTACAACACCATCGCCATCAGCGATGGAATCACCATGGGCACGGAAGGCATGAAGGCCTCGCTCGTCAGCCGCGACGTCATCGCCGATTCGATCGAGTTGGTTGCGCGCGGCCATATGTTCGACGGCATCATCGCGCTGGTTGCCTGCGATAAAACCATCCCCGGCGCCATGATGGCGCTGATGCGTCTGAACATCCCCGGCCTGATTCTATATGGGGGCTCCATTCTGCCCGGCCACTACAAAGGCCGCGATCTGACCATCCAGGACGTGTACGAAGCGCTTGGCGCGAATGTCGCCGGCAAAATGTCGGACGAAGAGTTTCTCGCGATCGAAAACTCGGCCTGCCCGGGCCCGGGCGCGTGCGGCGGCCAGTTCACCGCCAACACCATGGCCACTGTGCTCGAATTCATCGGTCTCTCGCCCATGGGAACCGCGTCGGTACCCCAGGTCGACCAGCGCAAGCACGACGTAGCGGCTCGTTGCGGGCGGATCGTGCTAGACCTGGTGAAAACCGAACGCCGCCCGCGCGATATCGTCACGCGCAAAGCCATCGACAACGCCATCGCCTCGGTTGCGACCACCGGCGGCTCCACAAACGCCGTTCTCCACCTGCTCGCCGTGGCGCGCGAAGCCGGTGTACCGTTGCACATGGACGACTTCCAAACCATCAGCGAGCGCACACCGCTGTTGGTGGACTTGAAGCCTGCGGGTAAATTCGTCGCGGTCGACGTCGACAAGGCCGGTGGAATCCCGGTTATCGCGCAGCGCCTCATCCAAGGCGACTACGTCGATGGCTCAGCGATGACAGTGACCGGCCGAACCCTGGCCGAGGAAGCCGCACAAGCCAAAGAGACCCCGGGCCAGGAAGTGATCCGCCCGCTGAACAATCCAATCAAGAAGTCCGGCGGCCTCGTGATTCTCCGCGGCTCACTCGCGCCCGACGGCTGCGTCATCAAAGTCACCGGCATCGAACGCACCGAGCAGCGCGGCCCCGCCCGTGTGTTCAACTCCGAAGAAGCCGCGATGGCGGCAGTCCTGGGCGGAAAAATCAAAGCCGGCGACATCGTCGTGATCCGCTATGAAGGACCGCGCGGCGGCCCCGGCATGCGCGAGATGCTGGGAGTCACCAGCGCGATCGTCGGCGCAGGACTATCAGAGAGCGTAGCTC
>Ga0335070_10002551_pt1 | contig 21114 bp, 16 predicted proteins | sample Lox_Sample_13_FD_206722 | JGI IMG/M metagenome (GOLD analysis project Ga0335070, IMG submission 206722) | Soil microbial communities from Loxahatchee National Wildlife Refuge, Florida, United States - Lox_Sample_1.3 | ecosystem: Environmental > Terrestrial > Soil > Wetlands | place: USA...
CCCGTACGGCCCCGAACTCGGCACTCGCGTGTGGACTAATTCAGCGATGCCGGCAACGCCCAGGAAATAGGTTCCAACAATGGCGACTGCGGCCAGCGTGTAGGCCATGCCGCGCTTGAAAATCAGGTCCACATCCATCAACCGGTAACGAAAGATGGCGTATCCGAACGTCAGGGGTAAGAAGCCCAGCGACAGCACCGAGACTTTCATCATCGGCGTGGGCATCGACCCGTACAGGAACGGCACAACGTAGAGAAGCGAGAACGGCGCAATGGCTAGTACAGTTCCCCGGGTGATCCACTTCAGTTGCTGGCGCAGAATGGCGGTGCTGGCGCGTTGATAACTGTGGATCAGCACGATCGCCGAAATCGCGAAATACGTAGCCAGATAGAACATCTGGACCCGGTCGATGTTCCACCGCAGGTGTTCGCTCGCCCGGAACAACCGCAGCACCAGAACATGAACAGTCATCAGAAGCGCGGCTGGAACGTAGACGACGATCGGAAACCAGCTGTGCTTGCGGACGATCCCGCGTTTTTCGGGGAAGGTAAGAACGAAGTGCAGGAACAGCGCCGGCTGCAGCAACCAGCAAACGACGTTGCTCCAGTAAATGGACCAGTCGAAGTCGTTGAATTTCCCGGTGTACTTGAACGAGTAGAAGACGAACGAGACCAGGCAGAAAATGTAAAAGTGCGTCGACCCAACTGCGGTCCAGCGCCGCAGCAGCACGTAAAGCCCGATTCCCAGGTAGATCAGCGCGATGACACGAAGCCAGTCATTCACCGAGCGATCGGCCGGGGCGAGCACAACCTCTACGTCCACCGGCACGGAGTTGCGCGTGAGCGAGTAAGTTGCCTTCGACCACACGCCAGAGTAGTAGAGCTGCCGCATACGGGCGGCGGAGGTTTTTACATCACGCCCGTTGATGCTGACGATGACATCCCCGGTGCGAACGCCCGCCAGCGCCGCCGGGCCACTTGGGACCAGCCGATCGGCCACCAGATGACCGTCCCGTTCCAGCCACCACACGCCGTCGTCCGGAATCTGGTATTCGTGCTCTTTTTGGAAGTTGATCCAGCCAAGAACCATGGCCGCGGCAGTTAGTAAGAACAGCAGCGCGGCAGTAAAGCGGGCCTGAAATTCGCGGTTCATAGGCAGGGACGAAGACGCCGCATCTGTGCGGGCGGCCTCCCGCCGCTTGTACTTGAGCAACTTCTGTGCCACTGGTGAACTTCGATCGCTCAAATAAGTCACTGTCCTATAACTACTTCCAACATTATAGAGGCGCCTGTGGATAGTGGCTATGGTTTTTGGAAGGCTGGTCCCGTTTTTGGTAGCTGTCACCGGCCTAGCAAACTGGTAACAAAGGCCTTACTCCGGAGCAAGGGGGCTCTGTCACGGATTAGCTTGGATGATTCTCGACGGCGGGCGGGACGATGGCGGGATGCGGATGTGGATCGCGGCAGGTCGAGCCCCCAAAGTTCCTGGATCACAATGCAGGAAGATCCGGGAAGTTCTCCTATTCCCGGATCCACCTCTTGTTGGATTGCCTAATGCGGAAGGAGTTGAGAACTTCCCCGATTCCCAACTCCCTCCCGTGTTCGCTCGCCTTACTTCAGAGAAGCGAGCAAAGTCTGTTCGGTCCCGGTGACGTTCTGGGCGCGAAGTTCAGCTTCCGCCTTGCTCTGAGGGATGTGATACGTCACGTTGCTTCCCTCCAGACGGATCGCCGACAGGAAGTACCGGTCTCCATAGCGCTCGAACACCAAAACTGTGTCCTCGGAATTCTTGCGTGCCTCGCTCATCGTGGCGTTCGAGAGCAGGCTGGCTTTCGCTTCGGAATTGCGGATGAGCAGAATATTCGGAAGCATCCCGGAGCGCTGGACCACGCATTCACCGGCTGGAATTGTCTTGTCGGCGACGGTGAAGGCGAACGGCACGTCAGCCTTGACCCCATTGCTGGTAATGGTTTGTGCAACCGACAGCGTCGAAAGCGCGATCAAACTCAGAGCCAACATCCACTTTGCGTTTTTCATAAGTCACCTCAATGAGCAGTTCTTGTATTTTTTCTTTTTTTCAACTTCTGGAAGAACTCTTCAAGTCCCCCACAAAGTGATTGCGATATTGACCTCGAAGTGAGGAAACGTCCATGGAGGCAATCTGAAGCCATCTGAATTGATCTGAAGAACGAAGCCCCACGTGGAATATTGGTTTGGTTTGTTAGGCTTGACACGTCTTCCGCGCCAGAACACACTTTTTTTGACAGAATGAATGTGGTGTGAGGTTTCATCTGTGCCGGAAAAGAAAGTCCGCTTCGATTGTTTTCTGCTCGACTTCGAACGCTTTCAGCTTCTGAAAGATGGGAGTCCCATCAAGCTCGAGGGATTGCCGCTGCAACTCCTGATGTTTCTGGTCGAGAAGAACGGGCAACTCGTGACGCGCGAAGAAATCGCGGCTGCCCTTTGGGGCAAGGATGTTTTTGTTGACGTAGAGCAGGGAATCAATACCGCGATCCGCAAAGTTCGACGCGCACTGGGGGATGATTCAGCACAGCCGCAATATCTCCAGACAGTTGTCGGGCGAGGCTATCGCTTCATCATTCCCAGCAGCGAAGACGGCACCTTCGGCAGTGGAGAGAAAATGGTTTCTGCCGAAGAGTTGGGTCGCGCCATCATGAGTGCTGCTGGCCTCGATCCCGACAACCCGAAGGGCACCCCGGACAAGTCGTAGCCTCGCGCACAATCCACCATCCGTTGAAACCTCACCCTGCTGTTCCGTTCTACAATTTACCTATGTCTCGCCAGGAACAAATCGTCGAACTCGAAAAGCGGTACCTGCTCCCCACCTACAACCGATATCCCCTCGCCATCGAAAGAGGGAAGGGAGTCTTTCTCTACGACTTTGAGGGGAAAAAGTATCTGGATTTTGTCGCGGGCCTGGGCGTGAATGCGCTCGGGCACGCCCATCCTCGAATCGTAAAGACGATCCGCGATCAGGCCGCCAAGGTCATCCACCTTTCCAATCTCTACTACAACGAATATCAGGGTCAGTTGGCCGAGCGCCTGTGCTATCTTTCCGGCCTTGAGAAAGTGTTCTTCTCGAACAGTGGCACTGAGGCGATGGAGGGCGCAATCAAGCTGGCTCGCTTGGCAGGACACCAGATCGGTGGCGAAGCCAAGTGCCGGCTGGTGGGCCTGCAGGGGTCATATCACGGCCGCACCTTCGGAGCCATGTCGCTCACCGGCCAGGAGAAGTACCGCAAGGGCTTTGAGCCTCTGCTGGAAGATGTGACATTCGTTCCGCGCAATGACGTGGACGCGTTGCACGCTGCGGTCAACCAGACCACCTGCGCCATCGTGCTCGAGCCGATTTTCGGCGAAGGCGGAATCCTGGAGTGCTCGCAGGAGTTTCTTCGCGAATGTCGTGCGCTCGCGGATCAGCATCAAGCTGCCCTGATCTTCGATGAGATCCAGTGCGGTTTGGGGCGCACGGGGACGATCTTTGCGTTCCAATCATTCGGTGTGATTCCCGACATCGTGACGATCGCCAAGCCGATCGCGGCGGGCGTTCCGCTGGGAGCATTCCTGTCACGCGGGCGCTTTGCCGCGGCCATCTCTCCTGGACAGCACGGTACGACGTTCGGGGGCGGGCCGCTGGCTTGCCGGGTCGGACTCGAATATCTCGCGATAGTCGAGGAAGAGAACCTGCTTCAGAACGTGGCTCGCGTCGGAGCTTATTTGCGCCAGCAGCTTGAAGAATTAATTGGCAAGTACCGGTCGGCCAACGAGGTACGTGGGCGCGGGTTCATTCAGGGGCTCGTCCTGGATATCCCGGCCCGATCGATCGTCGAGCAAGGCCTGGCCGAGGGTGTTCTGTTTAACGTGACGCAGGACAACGTGCTGCGTTTCCTGCCGCCCTTCCTGCTCGAAGAGAAACATGTGGATAGAGGAATCAAGGTGCTAAAAAAATTACTGGGGAAGAAACGCCAGCGAGCGCAAGACCAAGTCTCGGCCGCCATCGGCATGCGCTAGACGCGCCGCAAAAAGAAAACAGGGGAAGCGGGTGCTTCCCCTTCGCAAAAGCGACAGAGGCGATATCACCTGAATAGACTCCACTCGCGAGATTTTAGTTGCCCACTCAGCCTCCAAAAACTGATCCGCAAGAAACGCATGCCATGGCGCGCCGTGTTGGATCTCTCAATGGCGCACCCGCATGTCAGGAGAATTGGCTGAACCTCGGCGGCGGTCGCATGCGGTACCTGAAGGCAGGCTCCGGGCCCGCGCTGATCCTCGTGCACGGTCTGCTTGGTTATTCATTCTCCTGGCGCTTCACGATTCCGGCGCTCGCGCCGCATGCGACTGTCTATGCCATCGACAATCTCGGCGCCGGTTACTCGATTGCTCCCAACGGAATGGATTGCTCGATGCGATCGACTGCCGAGCGAATATTGCAGTTTGCGGAAGGGATAGGACTCGCCGAATTCGACCTGCTCGGCACGTCCCACGGAGGCGCGGTCGCCATAATGGTTGCGGCGGCCTGTGCTGAAAGCAAGGCGGTTCATCTGCGCCGCCTCATCCTTGTTGCGCCCGTGAACCCCTGGGCTCCCCACGGACGCCGCCTGGCTCCTTTTCTGGGCAGTCCAGCAGGCTCTTTTCTGTTTCGCAAGACGGTCGCCCGCTGGCGCTCTTTCGACTATCTCTGGCTGCGAAGAGTCTTCGGCGATGGAGCGAAGATTCCTCCCGATTCGCTCGAGGGATACCGCCTCCCCGTCCTGCAGAATCACGCTTTCGATTATGGACTGAAAATCGTTCGCTCCTGGACCGCTGACCTCGCTGAGCTCGAAGCTGTGTTACCCAAGATCCGGGACTATCCAACGCTGCTCATGTGGGGCACAAAGGATCGCGCGGTTACCGTGCGTTCGGCAGAGTCGCTTCGCCGCAACTTCCGCAACGCGCGATTGGTCATTTTTCCAGGAGTCGGACATCTGCCTTACGAAGAGTCCCCAATGGAGTTCAACCGGGAACTCATCCAGTTCCTCACTGCCCAGTGCTAGGGGAATTTGATAGCATCGCTCCCCGGTTCTATTTGCCGCATTTCCCCGACGGCAAGGCAGCTGTGGAGATCCTATGAAATGCCGCTTCGGAGCATTGTTTCTGGCCTGTCTTGTTCTGGTTGTCTTCAGTTCGTTTTTTGCCTTGGCAGATCCTCCATCAGGCGCGTTTTCCGATCAGATCGAGTCAGCCAGGCGCGCTATGAGCGCGAAGAGGTACCACGACGCAATCAGCGCATTTAAGAAAGCGAATAAACTGCAGGGGGACGCCTGTTATCAATGCTGGCTGGGAATTGCAGCCTCAAATCTGCAGATGGCCGAATACAAGCAGGCGCTGCAGGCCGCCGACCGAGCGATTGTCACCGCGAAAGATGATGCCGGGCGTGCGGTAGCCCACAATCTGAAAGGCAACATTCTCACCAGCTCGGCCGACGGGCCGAAAGACCTATCGGCGGCCGAAGAAGAATATCGCGCCGCTTCGCAGTTGAATCCCGGTCTGGCCGTTTATCACCTGAACTACGCCACGGCAATGCTCCGGCAATCGAAGGACGAAACCGCTCGCAAGGAATTGGAAGCTTGTCTCGCCGCCGCTCCCTCCGAGGAGCAAGCACGGCAAGCCAGAATGCTGCTCGCCGATCCCCGCCGCGGACGCGAGAATTTTGCTCCCGACTTCAAGGTGAAGCTCCTGAGCGGCGAATTTGCGACGCTCCAGCAATTTTCGGGCAAGGTCCTGGTCATGGACTTCTGGGCTACCTGGTGTCCACCATGTCGAGAGTCCGTGCCCGAGTTGAAGCAACTCACGAAAAAGTATCCCGCAGAAAAGTTAATTCTGATCAGCGTCAGCGCTGACGAGGATGATGGCGCCTGGCGTGATTTCGTGAGCAAAAAACACATGGACTGGCTGCAGTATCGCGATTCCGACCACCAACTGGTCGATGCCTTCGGTGTCCACGCTTTCCCGACGTATCTGGTCATTGATGGCGATGGGATCATTCGCCAAAGAATCACCGGTCTTAATCCGCAGGAATCGGTTGTGCGCCGTCTGCGGGCTACTCTCGAATCCATGCCGCAACTGGGCAAATGAATTTTAGCGTGTCCGCCGAAAGGGAGTCGCAGGATTAATCATGGGCCATGCCATCTTTGATTCGCTGCGCACTCTGATTGCGGACTATGGATATTGGGCAGTCGCCCTCGCTCTCTTGTGCGAGAACGCCGGCATTCCAGTGCCGGGCGAGACCACTCTCCTGATTGCCAGCTTCATGGCGCATTCCGAACACAAGTTGCATCTCGGATGGATCATCCTGGTTGGAACCTGCGCCGCCACCCTTGGCGACAACCTAGGATATGTCATCGGATTTCGCGGCGGACGTCCTTTGCTCGGGCGCTATCAGCGCGTTCTTCACATCTCCCCGCAGGCCATCGAGCGCGGTGAGGCGATGTTTGCCCGTTACGGTTCCGCTACCATCTTCTTTGCGCGCTTCATTTTCGGGATGCGTATTTTCGCCGGCCCTCTCGCGGGAGTGTTGCGCATGCCGTGGCACGCATTCGCTATTTTCAATTTCCTGGGGGCTGCCGTCTGGGTCTCGGTAATCGCTACCGCTGGTTACCTCTTTGGACGTCATTGGGAACGACTGGAGGAGGCCATCAAGCGTGTGGATGTGGGAGTTATCCTCCTAGTCGCCCTAATCATCTTGTTTTTCTGGTGGACACGGCGGCGCCCACCGTCGACAACAAAAGCATGATCTTCCGTTACTTTCGGGAGGCTTCCTTGCATCTTATCCTCAAGCGACATGACACAGACCTTAAAACGCGTGCTCTGGATCGCCGTGGGATGGGCCTTCATCGTGGCCGGCGTCGTGGGATTCTTTTTGCCGTTTTTTCAGGGGATTCTCTGTGTCATCATCGGCTTGATCATCCTTTCGTCCGAGTACGTTTGGGCGCACAAGTTGCTGATGAAACTACGCCGGCGCTTCCCGAAGCTCACTCAGGCCGCCGACAAGTGCCGGGACAAGGCTGTGCAATGGTTCCAGCGAGATACATCCACTGAAGGGGCGCAGTGATTTCTGCGGAAAGAACTCTGAACGCATCGCCGAAAATCCTGCACATGGGCCTCTCCCAGGTTTGGGTGCGCTTCCTTGTAGCGATCCTGGGGCTGGTGCTGGCCTTCGGGGCAGCGCTGTTTTCCACCGTTCTCAGCGAGAATGGAAACATCTGGGCTACAGTGATTCTCGCGTCGGCCGCCTTGCTGCTGGCGACGATCGTCGGCCTCACGACCGTACCGTACCTGGCGCGGCAAGTGGTTGCGACCCGCCTGAAGGATGCGGTCGATTACGAAGTCACCCGCGCCGGCATGGTCTATATTCTGATCGCGGTGGTCATCGGGATTGCGGCCGTCAACACTGGCAACAACCTGCTCTACATCGTGGTTGCGGCACTGCTCTCGGCGGTGCTGGTGTCGGGCATCGCATCGGCGTTAGTTCTCAGGAGCCTGGAACTCGACGTTCATCTTCCCGAGCATGTCTTTGCCGGCAGGCCGGCGCTCGCACGCCTGATCGTGCGCAATGCCAGCCGCTGGCTGCCCTCGTTTTCCATACGAGTTGTTCCCTCAAAAAGAAAACCCCGGAAACGCTGGCAATGGGAAGCGTATACCCTGGCCGTCCCCCGAAATTACCCGCCCGAAAAGCAATGGATCCGCGTTCCGGACCGGCGCTTGCGCCGCGTGACGGAGAGTCTGGGGAAGCCAATCCTGGAACAGCCGGTTTACTTTCCATTCCTTGCCCCGCAGCAGGAATTGCGATCAGACCTGGAACTCTGCTTTCCCAGCCGTGGGCGCTACCGCGAAGACAACTTCGGACTGGCCACACGATTTCCGTTCGCATTCCTGTTGAAGACGAGGCGCATCGGACTGGCACGCGAGGTGGTTGTCTATCCGAACGTCGAGCCGCCCGAAGAGTTCTTCGAAGTGCTCCCCATGGTCACGGGTGAGTTCGAGAGCTTCGTTCGCGGGCGCGGCTACGACCTTTACCGTATTCGGGAGTACATGCCCGAAGACTCCGCCCGCCACGTCGACTGGAAAGCGACCGCTCGAACCGGAGCGCTCAAGGTGCGCGAATTCAGCCGCGAAGATGAGCGGAAATTGCGTATCGTCTTCGATAACCCGATGCCTGGCACCCTCGACGCGGCAGCCTATGAGCGCGGAGTGAACATGGCGGCGTCCCTCGGCTGGTACTTCGCCCACGAGGATGTGGAGGTCTCTTTTGCCGCCCCCGGCCTTGAGCCAACCGAGGACGTATTCGCGTTTCTCTTTTACCTCGCCTTGGCTGAGCCGCAGGAAGCGACCTCGGTGCTGCAGCGGCTCCGTCCGAGTGAGGACTACAACGTCATTATCACCTCGCGAGAACGGTCCGAACTGCCGTCCGGGTTGGTGGGCAGGTCCTACGTTATCAGCTTCGCTGAACCTGGGAAACGCCCTGCCGGACATAGGTAGTCGCTGTTTTTTCCCTTCCTTCCATCCCCTGTTCGACATATACTCCGCCCCGGATGTGGGCAGGGAACAGCCCCGTTTCCTCCTTTTCGGGCCAACCCTGCAACGGTCGCGATGAATCCATCGCTGGCCGATTGAGAAGAGGAGGTCCCGGTGCTCATCAGCCATCTGCTTAAGAATCAAGCTGTGGTCGCGGCCGACGTTGGAGATACAGTCCTCGACGTCGCGCGCACGATGGTCGACCACAATGTCGGCGCCGTCCCGGTTCTGAAAGACGGTTATTTGTGCGGCGTTTTCAGTGAGCGCGACCTGATGCGGCGGGTCGTGGTAGCGGGGAAGGATCCATCCCAGACACCCGTCGGTGAAGTGATGACGGCCGATCCTCTGACCGTCAATCCCAGCGACACTGTCGATATTTGTATGACGCTCATGCGGCGGCACAATTTCCGCCATTTGCTGGTGTGCCGTGACGGGGAACTCAAAGGCGTGGTATCGCTGCGCGACATCCTGCTGCACGATCTTGATGAGAAAGACGACGAAGTGCGGATGATGCGGGCGTACTTGCACTCGACGCCGGGCGAATGAAACGCTCCCAAAACGGGCCGCGAAGGTAATGGTTACTAAGGTTACCTCAGTTCGTTGACCCTTAGGGTTGTGCTGGTTACTCTATATGCGGGGGCGAGGAGAAAGATTCTGTCGAGCTGCACTTTCTTCCCCCAGCCATAGCCCCGATGAATGCGCAAAGCCAACTCGTCTTGATGTTGCTCTGGTGCGCGCAGCCGGTCTTGCAATCGGCCGTGGCGATTATTTTTTGGCGGCGCAAACTTCACAAGCAGTTCCCGGTATTCTTTGCCTACCTGCTTTTTCAGATCTTGATTTTTGCCGTAACTTATCCCCCTCGCCGCATGGGCAACTACGAGTGGTTTTTTTGGGGATATTGGCTGGGCGCCGCCGGCAGCGCTGTCCTCGGATTCAAAGTTATCCACGAAGTCTTCATCGACATTTTCCGTCCCTATCACACGCTTCAGGATCTGGGCACGGTTTTGTTCAAGTGGGCCGGCGTCGTGATGCTGATGGTGTCGGTAGTGGTCGCGTTTTCCAACTCGAGCAATCAAGAGCTGCTCATCCAGGCGGTCACGACTCTCGACACTTCCGTGCGACTCGTGCAGAGCGGACTGATTTTGTTCCTGCTGCTGTTTTCGCGCTTTCTTGGCGTCTCGCGGAAGCAACAGAGTTTTGGCATCGCTCTCGGATTCGGCTTGTTTGCTTCCGTCGAAATTGTACTGTTGGCTCTCAGTTCCGGAGCGCATCTCGATCCCAAGTTTATGGCGTTCGTCAACACCGCTACCTACAATCTGGTTATCTTGATCTGGCTAGCCTATTCATTGCGTCGCGGAACTGTGCGTGACATGGCGGCAAACCATCTGCAAACACAGCGCTGGGAGCAGAGCCTCGCCGATCTTCACACAGGCGAGACCACTGCCGCCGGTTCCAACTCACTTATTCCGATGTTTGAAGGAATGGTGGAGAGGGCAATTTCCCGCAGTTCTGACGTCCGCGAACCGGGCAATGCGAGTCGGCACTCTGAAACTGCACAACCTGAATCTGCAGCTGCGGCCGTCGCTGCTTCTAAGGGTCGCAGTTAGACACTAGAAATTCCCTCAGACATAACTCGTCAATAATCCTGTCAAGTGAAATTTGTCGATGTTGTCGGGCGGTCTCCGACCCTGGCAAAAACTCCTGAACAATCACATGAAGATTTGACGGTAAGCCGCCAGTCTACCGGCAGCAAAGACGAAGACTTGTCAGGCGACCGTGTCTGCCGGTCATGTGACACGCGGACTGCAACCCGCGTAAACTCATGTGGCGGTAAAGCTTAACTCCTTGTGTATAATGCGCGACGCACAGGTTACTAAAGTTTCTCTGTAGCTTTGTGTGAACCCAAGGAGAAAGACGATGAAACGTTCGCTCAGGGCGTTGATCCTGTTGCTAGGCTTGGTAGGCACATATGTTTACGCTTCCGTCCCCAGAGTTCCCGCTCCGGACGGAGGGCCGATTCCAGTGTGCCCACCCAAAAGACCGCAAGCCTGCATGTAAGGTTGCGGCTCAAATGGCTCACTGGCAAGGTCACTAAAGTAACCTCGAGTAACCAGGAGCCACACAAACGAGAGCTCATTGGGCTGACCACTTGTCAGCCCTTATTTTTTGGCTTTTTCGTTTTGTCTCTCACCCTTATCTACTCTGATGCAGGTTTTTCCTTCGGCGGTTGGGCAGGTGTCACCCCACTCTCGGCGGGCGTTTTATCGTCCGGCGGAGCGTCGCTCGGAAGATACTGCACGATGATTGATACTCGGCGGTTGGAGGGTTCCAGCGGATCTTGCGGTGTCCGCAAACGCTGATCCGCGAAACCCCGCACTTGCGAAATCTGATCCAGCCTCAAGCCGGATTCCTGCATGAGTCGCCGTGCGGCATTTGCGCGGTCGGTTGAGAGCTCCCAGTTGCTGTAGTTACCGCCTCCGGTGTAGGGCTTCGCGTCGGTGTGCCCTTCCACCGAGATGTGATTAGGAAGTTGTCCCAGTTGCCGCGCCAGCAACTCCAGCATCTCTTTCCCGGTGACGTTCACGTCCGAGCGGCCGCTTTCAAAGAAAGTCCCTTTCTCCGATTCCAGCAACTCGATGCGCAAGCCCTCGGCCGTCACCGTCATCTCGATGTTCTCGCGCAGCTTCTCCAGGTCGTTGATCTTGTGAATGCTCTTCTGTAATTCTTCTTTCAGCTGCGCCATGTTTTGCTTGGTGACCTGAAGGCTCTCTTCCGATCCCGAGCTGTTGCTGCCGGGTTTATTTCCCGTGCCGGTGGGATCCTTGAAATATCCGCCGACGGCTTCCTGAATCTGTTTGCTGGAGTTCATCAGCCACAGCACGATGAACAGCGCCATCATCGCGGTCACGAAATCGGCGTAGGCGACTTTCCACGCGCCGCCATGGTGGCCGCCGTGTCCCGACTTCTTCTTGATGATGATCGGAGGTGCGGGCATATGCGCGCCTATCCGCCCGCCGCCGCGGCCGCTGCTGCGCCACCATCAGCTTTGGCGCCACGGCAGGCCTCCTCGATCGCTTTAAACGACGGCCGTACGTGTCCGGGCACGGCCCGACGTCCGACCTCAACCGCCATAATCGGAGCAATGCCTTTCAGGAACGCGACCATTACCACCCGCAGGACATTGAGGTAAGCGCGTTCTTCTTCCGCTGTTTTTCCCATCCGTCCCGCGAGCGGCCCGACCAGGCCATAACACAGCAGGATGCCAAGAAATGTACCAACCAGTGCAGCCGCCACCTTCTTTCCAATTTCTTCCGGCGGCCCGCCCAGTGCTCCCATCGTGATGACCACTCCGAGGACAGCCGCGACGATGCCCAGGCCTGGCAGCGAGTCCGCCATCGTGCTCAGCGCCGAGATGGGCTGTGTAGCCTCATGGTGGTGAACCTCCATGTCCGCCTCGAGCATCTGGTCCAGATCGAACACTTCGACGCCGCCGCTCACCGCCATACGCATCGTGTCGCACACAAAATCAACGGCATGATGTTCTTTCATGAAGTCTTTGTATTTTGAGAGCAGCGCGCTCTTGTCGGGCTCTTCGATGTCGCTTTCGAGTGCGACCAACCCCTCGCGCCGCGCTTTATTCAACAGTTCGTACATCATTTTCAGAGAATTTGTGTAGCGATCGCGAGAGTAGCGCGAAGAACCGAATACCCCGGCAATGCCGCTGATGATCTGCTTGAGGATGTGCAGCGGGTTGGCGACGAGTACTGTTCCGCATGCCGCTCCGCCGATAATGATCAGTTCCGCGGGCTGCAGCAGCACCCGCAAGTTGCCATGTTCCATGAGATAGCCGGCGACGATGGCCCCGAACACGACGACAATCCCAATAATCGCAAACATAGACCCTCAAACTGGCTTCGTTTTGTGGTGCGGCCAGTCGGCAGCGGCGGCCTTTCGCTCCGCGTTTGCTGGCATCATCTCGCTCAGCAATCGTTCCAGGTCATCTCCCTGGCGCGCGACTGCGTGGCCGACCACGGACTCAATCAGGAACCGGTCTCCCCACCACGAGATTTCAGACTGGCTTAACAGCCGCCAGATGGATTCCGCCTTGGCCGTGACCGTGACCGGGCTCGAGGAATCAAGCACCACCACGAATTCGTCCTGTCCCCATCGGCCAACGAAATTGCTTGGTTCGAGAGTGTGACGCAGTGTCTGTGCCGTCGTTCGCAGGAATGCCAGCACCGAATCCGGACCATGCTGGGCGCGAAACTGGTCGAGTCCGAGAATCCGGATGCACAACAGGCCAAAGCCCGACTGCGAACTGTCGAGTCCTGCCATGCACTCCGACAGCACCGCGCGAGTCAGTCGCTGCGAGGGAATTCCCGTTACCGGATCGAGGCAGCCATACATCGGCGGCGCGAACGGCTCGAGTGCGCAGGCGGCCGAAGCCTCCTGGAAGAGAAAGGTCACACCGGCCAGAACTTCTTCTTCATCGAAAATCGGAACCGTTTGCAGCTGAACACCCACGCGATGTCCTTCTTTGTGCATGGAAAACGCAAAGGCGCGTTGCCCCTGACCATCGTGGAAGGTCGCATTGATCGGACAACGATCTCCACACAGCACGCGTCCGTGCTGATCGCAGTGCTCGAGCTTTTCCAAACAACATTGACCGACCACTTCGTGGGCATGGTACCCGGTAACCTGCTCCGCTCCGCGATTCCAGAAGCGCACCCGCCGCTCTCGGTCCACGATGTAGATGCCCACCGGAAGGTTCTCGAGAACCGACTGAAAGAGCGCCGGATTGTCGAGAAAATTCGACATAGCGGCCACCGGCCTATGCTGTTTATCGTCAACAAACTGCAGCTCCTTCAGTGGGAAGGGTAGGTTACCAGGCGCTCGAGAGCGTCCCCCCTCTCATTGCATTCTTCTAATCTCGTGTTGTAGATTCGAATCAAGTACCTGGGGATATCTTCTTGCGGCCGGTGATTAAAAGCATTGCGGTCTTGTGTCTGCTGCTGACGTTGTGGTCAGCGGCGGCCTATGTGATGCACGATCACACCAGTGCTACCGACGCGGAAAAATGCGCGGTGTGCGTCGCCGCCCATTCCACTTCTCCGACGTTCAGTTCCGCTCTTCCCAACGCGATTTTTGTCCCGATAGCGGCCGTCACGGTAAAGCCGGTGTCGGTCGATTGCCGCGTCATTCCGTTCGCGCTCAACGTGCGGCCACCTCCTGCCGTCTAGGGTCCTGTTGCAACAGACCGGTCTTAGCCGGGACACCTACATCTCTTGGAGGAAATCATGCAGGCTTCTTTGCGGAAGTCGCTATGCGCGACTTTTCTGGTTACTTTTATTTGGGCGTTCACCCTGAATGTTTACGCACAGTCGGGAAGTTCCACGTCGGTTACAGGCACGGTTGTAGATCCTTCCGGCGCGGTTATACCGAATGCAACGGTCGAGATTCACAACCCTGTCAGCGCTTTCAACCGAACCACAAAGACAGACGCTGCGGGAAACTTCTCATTTGCCAATGTCCCCTTCAATCCATACCATCTCTCGGTTAACGCGAAGGGGTTCGGTCAATATTCCCAGGACATTGATGTGCGGTCGGTGGTACCGGTGAGCCTCAGCCTCCGCTTGGCGGTCAATACCGCCGGTGAAACAGTGACCGTTGAAGCGGCCGGAGAAGACCTCCTTGAAAACACTCCCACCTTTCACACCGATGTCGATCGAGGCCTGTTCGACAAACTTCCCCTCGAAAGTCAATCCTCTTCGCTGAGTTCGCTCGTCACTCTTAGTACGCCCGGAATTGCCGCCGATTCCAACGGCTTGTTCCACGGCCTGGGCGATCATGCCGAGAACTCCTTCTCTCTCGACGGTCAGCCCATCACCGACCAGCAAAGCAAAGTCTTTTCGAACCAGATTCCGCTCGATGCGGTGCAGTCGATGGAAGTCATTGCCGGTGCGCCACCCGCCGAATATGGAGACAAGACCAGCGTCGTGATCGACGTCACCACACGTTCGGGTCAAGGGGTCACCAATCCGCACGGTTCCGTGACCGGGTCCTATGGATCCTTCGGCACTCCGAATCTGGGCTTCAATCTCGCCTACGGAGGCGACAAGTGGGGGAACTTCGTCAGCGTCAATGGACTGAACAGCGGCCGCTTTCTTGACCCGCCCGAGTTCACGGTAATCCACGCTAAGGGGAACCAGGAAAATGCCTTTGACCGGCTCGACTTCCAACTTTCGAAAGCAGATTCGATCCACCTGAATCTGGGATTTACCCGTTCCTGGTTCCAGACCCCAAATTCTTTCGATGCCCAGGACGCTACCGCATGGAACGGCCTGGTCATGGATAACGGAGGTCTTGGCCCGGACGGCCGTCCCGTTGGCCCTTCCGACCAACACTCCGAGATCAAGACCTTCAATATCGCGCCATCGTGGACACACGTGCTCAACAACAACACGGTTTTGACCTTGGGTGCTTTTGTACGGCGGGATCAATACAACTATTACCCAAGCGGGAATCCGTTCTCTGATTTTGCACCCGGTGTTCAATCACAGACGGTGGGTCAAGACAGATTCCTGACGAATGCCGGAATGCGCTCCACGCTTTCTTACGCAAAGGGCATCCACAATGTGAAGGCGGGAGTTGCATTCGAACACACGTTTCTCACGGAAAAGGACCGCGTTGGCATTGTTGACCCCACCTTTAACTTTGTTTGCTTCAATGCCGACGACAGCCCGAATACCGATCCGAACATAACTGACCCGACGCAATGCGGAGGCGCGCAGAATCCCGGGGGTTCTCCGAATCCGGACTTTAATCCTGTCTTGCTTCCATTCGACCTGACGCGAGGACAGGGTGGACTGTTCTCTTTCAACGGGCACACCGACGTGAAACAACTCGCGCTTTACCTCCAAGACCAGATCTCAAAAGGAAACTGGTCTCTTAACATGGGCATTCGAGGAGATTTCTACAACGGTCTGACCACGCACCGGGAGGCCGAACCCCGTTTGGGGGTTGCGTATAACATCAAGCGCACCAATACAGTCCTCCGTGTTTCGTATGCCCGTGTGCTGGAAACGCCCTTCAACGAAAACCTCGTGCTTTCCAGCATCGGCTGCGGTAGTGCTGTCCTGAATCCGCTGCTGGCGTGCAATCCTGATTCTCCACTCAGTCCGACTCCATTCAGCCCGGGCTGGCGCAATGAATTCCACGCGGGACTCCAACAAGCCTTCGGCAAATATCTGGTCTTTTCGGGTGAGTACATCTGGAAGTACACCCACAACGCGTACGATTTCAGCGTGCTGGGCGCGACCCCGATCACCTTCCCGATTGAATGGCACAATTCGAAGATTCCCGGGGTAGCCGGCCGCGTCAGTGTGCCCAACGTTCACGGATTTTCCGCACTTTTCGTCTTCTCCAGTGTCGCCGCACGCTTCTTCGCGCCGCAAGTAGGTGGCGCCGGGGCGACGCCGACCGCGCCTGGAGGTGTCTTCCGCATTGATCACGACGAAAAATTCAACCAGACGACCCACATCCAGTACCAACCTTGGCAGAAAGGACCGTGGGTTGGATTCAACTGGAGATACGACAACGGTCTAGTGGCGGGCGCGGTTCCATGTGCCGGAGGCCAATCCTGCGGAACTGACCCGACGTTGGTGGACGTCTCCAGCCTCACGCCCGATCAGCAGTTCCAGGCGGGACTCTTCTGCGGATCCGTTCGCGCCCTGCCTCCAAGCGCAGCCAATCCAATCGGCGTTCCCATCAGCCCAACCAACATCTGTCCGGCAGGGCAATACGGATCGACCCTCGTATCGATTCCGGCGCCCGGAACCGAGAACGACGATCACAACCCGCAGCGCATCGCCCCTCGCCACCTCTTCGACCTGGCGGTGGGACATGACAACCTCTTCCGCGGTGACCGGTACAAGGTGAGTCTCCAGTTCACCGCAATCAACATCACAAACAAGACTGCGCTTTATAACTTCCTTTCCACGTTCAGCGGAACCCACTACGTGACGCCGCGCACCGTCACCGCGGAATTAGGGCTCCACTTCTGAAACAAAAAGGGCTCCGAATTTTTCAATCGGAGCCCTTTTTCCCGGACATCATTCGAAATCAACTAAGCGGCTTGGCGGGTGGCCGACCGCAGGCGCCGCGCCAGTTCTTCCTCATCCGCAATTGGCGGCTGGCAGGCGAAACCGGTGCAAATCACCGCGAAAGATCGTCCCTCGCGGAGAGACGGCAACTGGGGAATCGTCTTTGCCAGCGCAGGAGGCAGATTCTGCTCAACCGCTTCACTCGCTGGCAAGCACAGCACTGCTTTGCTCAGCGACGGAGAAGTGGCCGCGCTGCGATATAAACGCTCCGCCGCCTCGTCACTCCCGATCACAACGACCTGCGTATGCGGCTGGGCGAAATGCGTGACCGCCAATCCGTAGGTGGCTGCAAACATCCCGAACTTGGGCGCGGAGCCCGCAAAGACCTCCAGCGTCTGCTCGGCTTTTTCGCGATATGCCGGATCGTCCGTGTAGGAATGCAGGCGCAGGAGCGCAATCGCGGCGGCCGGATTACCAGCAGGTGTAGGAGAATCTTGGAACGGTTTCCGGCGTGTCCCGAGAATCCCGAGCGAACTCTGATCCCCAGAGGCGCCCTCTTCGCGAGCGGCATCCAGGAACCCTCCACCCACCGGATCGAAGAATCGCACAATCATCTCGTTCGCGATCTTCTGTGCGAACCTGAAATAGCTGAGCGCCGACGTGGCCTCATAAGCATCGAGGCAGGCGATGACCGTAAACGCGTAATCCTCCAGCACGCCCGCCGTTTCGCGCTTTTCAGCATTCGGGTCGGAATACGCAATCACGTGCCGCAGGCCCTTCCCGGCGGTCCACCCTTGCGCCAGCAGACGATCGAGCGAGCGCAGCGCAAAATGCCGGGTCGCGGTCATTTGCAGAACCCGAGCAGCTTCCAGGTAGGCGGAGACGCTCATCGCGTTCCATCCCGTGTAAATCGTCTTATCGACGTAAGGCGTGGGACGCTGGAGCCGCGCCGCGTACATTTTCTTTTTCGCGGCAGATAGCTGCTCGCGAACCTGCTCCTCGCTCAAACTCAATCGTCGGCCAATTTCGCCAATTTCGGCTCGTACATACAGGACATTCTTCGCCGGATTGTGGTGCATCTCGCCGACTTCGTTGATGTCGTAATACGGCGCGGCAACCTCAAGTTCCTCGGAATTCAAAACCGCTTTCGCCTCGTCGACCGTCCACGTGAAATAGTCGCCGTCATCATCCATCGAGTAGTCGGCATCCTGCGAAGCATAGAAACCGCCCCGCTCGCGATCGCTCAACCATTCATCGATCCAGCGTATGATGTCGCGCGCCACCTCGGCAAAAAACTCGTTTTCCGTAGCCTGATACGCATGAACGTAGTTCTTCAGCAATTCCGAGTTGTCATACGACATCTTTTCGAAATGCGGCACGATCCAGCGCTCGTCGACCGAGTAGCGATGGAAACCTCCCGCCAGTTGGTCATATACGCCGCCGCGTGCCATGTGTTCCAGCGTGCTGACAAATGCGTTGCGCACCTCGTTTTTCCCCGTGCGCGCGTAGTGATCGATCAACAGATCGAGCGCCGACGGGTGCGGAAACTTCGGCGCCCCGCCAAATCCGCCGTTGCGCTCGTCGAACATCTTCAGCGACGCGTCTACCAGCGCATCGACGATCTGCGATGTTACCTTTCCCTCATTTCCTGCAAACGACTCGGCTCTTGATACCGCCGCCGCAACCAATTCCGCCTGCTCGGTCACGTCGCCGTGCTTCTCTCGATACGATTGCGCAATCGCCCCCAGCACGCGCTTGAAACTAGGGCGGCCGTACTGTTCCGTAGGAGGGAAATACGTTCCCCCGTAAAAAGGCTTGCCGTCGGGCGTGAGAAACGCCGTGAGCGGCCATCCACCCTGGCCGCTGAGCGCGCTGACCGCCGCCTGGTACCGGCTGTCGATGTCCGGACGCTCGTCGCGGTCCACCTTTACGGCGATGAAGTTCTCGTTGACGATCTTCGCCACCTCGGGATCGTCGTACGACTCGCGGTCCATCACGTGGCACCAGTGGCACCACACCGCGCCGATATCGAGCAGCATCGGCTTGTTCTCTCGTTTTGCGGCGGCGAAGGCCCCCTCGCCCCATTCATGCCACTGGATCGGCTGATGCATCGCCGATCGGAGGTAGGAAGATGACGCTTTGGACAGGGAGTTGAGGGAAGCGGTCATTGAGAGAGTCTAACGCGAGAGCGGAATGATTGCCCTCGCGAGAATATCCCTTCAAGCGCTATATGGATAACAGGTCGACGGCTTGTTGCCATGACAGGTCTTTTTCATCTGTCATCCTGAGTGCAGCAGAAGCGCGCGCACCGCGCCTCTTGCGGAGCGTAAGGTACTCCGCAACTGCCATATCAAAAGCCGCAGGCACTCGCCCCGAGAATTCGACTACCTCATCAGCCGCTTCGCTACCGCGCAATACAGCTCGACCGCCTCTTCCAACTGCTTCTTCTCGACGTATTCGCCTTCGGTGTGCGCGACATGAATCGACCCCGGTCCAAGCAGCAACGGCTCTCCCCAGTTCGGAAGGGACGGGATATCGGTAGTGAACGCCGCCACCATCGTCGGCATGCCATCGAGCTTGCGCAGCCTCATGAACGGAGTCTCCCGCGTGAACTGCACCTCCGCCAGATTGCCGACCGCTTCCGTGATCTGCTGGCGGAGTTCGTCAGTGGGTCCGATGAGCCGGTAGAAAAGGTCAGCCTTGGCCAGGTCGGGAATCACGTTTGGCGCCCGCCCGCCCTGGATCGAGCCGACATTCCTGGTGCACGGTCCCACTTCCGGGTCCTCCGGCAGCTTCATCGCGTGCAAGCGGTGCAACGCTTCGACCAGCTTGTCGATTGCCGACTCGCCCAATTCCGGATACGCCGAGTGCGCCATCCTGCCGTGCGCCGTTAGTTCGACATGCAACGCGCCCTTGGTCGCGAGGGCGAGACGATTGTCAGTGGGTTCGCCGTTGATCATGAATCGTGAACCGATCGGCTCCCGATTGGCAGCCTTTGCGCCGATCGAATCGCGTTCCTCGCCCACCAGAAAGAGCAGTCCGACCTGCACACCTTCGCCATGCAGTTTTTGCGCAGCCACGATCTGTGTCGCGATAATCCCCTTGGCATCGCACGACCCGCGCCCATAGATACGCGCCGAGTCTTCCGACGACCCGATGAACGGGGGCACGGTGTCCATGTGAGTCGAGAAGACGATCTCCGGCCGCTCGTGTCCCGGCCAGGTCGCAACGATATTGGCCCGCTGGTCCTCGACCGGCACTTTGCGGACGGCGAAACCGCGACCCCCGAGTTCGTCGCATAGAAACTGCCCTACAGCCGCCTCATTGGGAGTGATTGACTCGATATCCACCAGTTGGCGCGTCAGCGCGAAGAGGTCCATTGCTGAAGAGGGTAACAGTCGCCCGTGGATAGTGAATAGTGGGTAGACGCGCGAGGGCGATAGGCGGGAGGCGAGTGACGATTAGCGATCTCGGTCTATTTCGGCCTGACCGCCGACACGTTCGCCGGCGCATTCGGATTCACCCCGAAATCCCAGACGTAGAGGTTCATCCCCTCTTTGCCGAGCATTTCAGCGATGGCGTATTCACCGGTCGGCAGCGGGTCCTTGGGCGTGATCTTCACCCATCCCCCGGTCAGCGGCGTCACCGTCGCGGCCACAAATTGCTGGTCGGCCTTCACCTTCCCATACGGCGCGACCTTGATGCCGCCCGCGATCCGCTTTCCGCCTTTGATCTCGGCCTTCACAATTTTGAAACGCTCATCGGGCGGCAGTGGTCCTGACTCGCCCTTGCCTGGGACCGCCGTTGCGGCGTCCTGCGTGTCGATGTTGATATAGATTGACGGCACCGTGGCATGCGCCTGGATCTTGGCGTGCGGTCCCGGAAGTTCGATGGTCTGCTTCGCGCTCGCCAGGGGATTGATCGCCGACCTCAGGATGTTCGCTTTCGTGTTGCGGTTCAACTCGCCGCCCGACTGCTGCAGTTCGTTCAGCTGTGCCTGGCTTTGGTAGGTGTCGAGCAGGTAGATGCCCCCGTCACTCGGCAAATGTAATCCCGGGCCAACTTGCGGCGAACGCGCCTCTTCGGCCTTCTGCTCGGCCTCGAATTCCTTATCGAGTTTGACCGCTTCCGGCGAAGGCGCTCCCTGTAGGCGGCCTTGCTCATACTTCTCGGTTGCGTCCCAATCGATCAGCGAGTTGGGGACTTCTTCCCACTCCCCGCGCTCCGCACTGAAGTAACGGACCCGATCTCCCTTGACCTCATACTTGGATACCAGCTGATAGGAACCGTCTTTCAGTATGAGGCGCTTGGCTTGATTCTGAGCGTTGGAAAGAGAAGGAACCAGAGCTCCTGCCATCCACACACACACGGCGACCACGAAAAGCAAGCCCGTCTTGCGACTCAGCCATTGCATTCCGCAATACATTATCGGCCTTTTC
>Ga0335070_10002552_pt1 | contig 21102 bp, 18 predicted proteins | sample Lox_Sample_13_FD_206722 | JGI IMG/M metagenome (GOLD analysis project Ga0335070, IMG submission 206722) | Soil microbial communities from Loxahatchee National Wildlife Refuge, Florida, United States - Lox_Sample_1.3 | ecosystem: Environmental > Terrestrial > Soil > Wetlands | place: USA...
GTCCCGAAGGGCTCGTAGGAAGCACGCCAGACGACGACCGCCGGCGTGGTGCTGGGGTTGGCCGGCGTGTTGGTGACGGCGAGCGGCGTGCCGAGCGGATCGGTGTGCACCCACGAGAAGACCACGGCGGTCGGTGTCCCGCTCGCGCAGGTAAAGACCAGCAGCACCGCCGAGGTCGCTGCCGCAGCCTCGCGCGGATGGCGGCGCGCCACGAGCAACAGACCTGCGCCACCCAGCACGACGAAGCCAAGAGCCCAGAGCGGTGCACTCGGTCCCCGCCCGCGCGGCGCAAGCCACGGGCTCCCGGCGCCTACCTCCTCGTCGAGGTCGACGAGGCCCACGAGCTCGTCCTCCACATAGGCGTAGGCGCGCGCGTGGTCGGTTCCCGCCTTCTTCTCGACCTCCTCGACCAGGTGGCCCGCCGCGTCGTAGAGGTAGACGAAGCTCTGTGTGGCCGTGACCTTCTTGACCCGCCGCCCGAAGGCGTCGTACGTGTATTTAGTTCGGCTCCCGGACCCGCAAAAGCGCTTGAACGATTCGTCTTCACAGATCTCCGATTCGCTTGGAGCTGATTCGATCGGCGGGATGGCAATCCGCAGCGTCGATTGAGCGTACCTTCGTCTTCTGAATTCGGTCGCCTGCTGTCTTTCCTGGGCTCGAGCCATGGAGCTTCCTGCGCCTCGGATCGGATCTCGACGCTACGCGCATCGTGTCTCTCTGTCGAGTCCCTTCCGGCTCGCTCATCCGCCTCTTCGGCCGGCGGATGCGTACTGAAACGGCAATCGGACATCGGGCAGCAGATGCTCGACGATCCCGAGCAATCGTCCGATCGGATGCCGGTCGGCAGCCACTCGCAGATCGTGGGCCGTCACGTGCAGGTAGATCTGGGTGCTCGAGATCAGCCGATGGCCGAGCAGGTCTCGAATCGTGACGAGGCCGACACCAGCGCGCACCAAGTGCGTTGCAAAGGTATGCCGCAGCCGGTGCGGCGAAAGGACCTTGCCGAGGCGGGCGCGGCGGCCGCAGCTACGCACCCGTTCGTAGATCGCGCCGCGCGACAGCGCGCGGCCGCGACGGCTGCGGAAGACGGGCGCGGTCGGGAGCGCGGGGCCCCGGGCGCGGCAGTAGGCGTGGAGCGCAGCCGCCACTTGCTCGTGGAGCGGGACGGTCCGCTGATGGCCACCCTTGCCGGTGACCGTGAGGGTCCTGGCCGCGAGATCGAGCTGGGCTTCGCAGAGCGATGCGCACTCGGAGGCACGGATGCCGGTGCCGTAGAGGACGGCCAAGAGGGCGCGATCGCGCAGACCGAGGATCGTGTCGGGTCGCGGCTGCGCGAGCAGACGCTCGGTCTCCTCGGGGGTCAGCGTCACGGGGAGCTTCTTCGGCACCGCCTTCACCGAGGGGAACCCGACCAGTGGGTTCTGCGCGTGCGGGAGATGGCCCATGGCCACGATGGCGCGATAGAAGCTGCGCAGGATCACGAGGTGGCGGTTCACCGCGGAGTCGCCATTACCGCGCACCTGGCGCAGGTGCTGGAGATACTCGAGCACATCGCGGGCCACCACCTGGTCGGGGGACTTGCCACCGAGCTCGGCATCGACGTAGGCCCGAAACTGGCGCAGCGCGCTGGCGTAGGCCGCGATGCTGAGCGGGCGGAGTCCGCGCGCCGTACAGTGCGTGCGGGTGTAGAGCGCGATCCAGTATTCCCACTTCATGACCGACCCCCAATCGGAAGCTCTTGCACCGCGGCCTCGCGCCGGTTCGGCAGCACGTGCAGGTAGACGCCCGTCTCTTGCGGACTGCGGTGCCCCATCAACGAGGCGATCACCGCGAGATCGACCCCGCGGTCCATCAGGTGGGTCGCAAACGTGTGGCGCAGCGTGCGAGCCGTGGTGCTGCCGGAGAGACCCGCGCGGCGTGCCGCGTCGCGGACGACCTCGCAGACGTCCTTGGCGCCGATGCGCCGGCGGCGCGCGGCGGTCAGGAAGAGTGCCCCGCGCGCACCCCGCGAGCCGCGCTCGAGGAGGTAGGCGAGGAGCTCGGTGTAGACCCCATCCGGGATGGGAACGCAGCGAGGGCGATCGCCCTTGGCCTTGAGGATCTGGAGCTCCCGGCGCTCGCGGTTGACGTCCGACACGTTGAGGCTGCAGAGCTCGCTCGTGCGCAGGCCACAGCCGTACAGGAGGAGCAGCATCAGGCGTTCGCGGCGCTCGGCGCTCGTCCCTTGCGGGGCGCTCGCCACGAGGCGCTGCGCCTCCTCGAGCGAGAGCGATCTCGGCTCCTTGCGCGCCGTGGCATCCTGCAGCTGGAAGCCGTCGAGCACGTTGCGCTCCGCGCGTCCGCTGCGCCAGGCGTAGTCGAGAAGTCCGCGGAGGTGGCTCAGGTACTTGGCCAGGCAGCTCGTCGTGCGACCCGCCGCGCGCTCGCGATCGATCCAGTGGAGATAGTCCTCGAGCTCGAGCCGCCAGAGCGCCACGCCGGGCCTGCGCTGGCCGAGGCCGTCGACTGCACGACCGAGCGTCGAGCGCACGTCGATGATCGTCCGTGGGCTCTTGCGACCGACCTCCGCCAGGTAGCCGAGGTAGCCCTCGATCAACGGGTCATGCTTGCGCATCACGCCGCCTCCGCAGAAAGCCAGGTGTTGATCGGGTGCCTCGCCATCGCGGCCCGCCGCTGCGGATCCGCGACGTGCACGTAGCGCACGGTCGTTGCGATCCCCTGGTGGCCCAGGATCTGCTGCACCTCGGGCAGCCGCACGCCGGCCTCAAGGAGATCCGAGGCACAGGTGTGCCGGAACTGATGGAGGCTCGCGAGGGGAATGCCGCTGCGCCGGGAGAGCCCGTGGACGGCGTGGCTGATCGCGGCACCCGTGAGGCGCCCGCCCGCGCGGCCGACGAAGAGCGCGCTCTCTTCGATCCGCCCGATCCGCTCGAGATGGTTGTGCCGAGCCGGCAAGTAGGCTTCGAGGCAGCGGTAGGCGAGCTCCGGCACCGGCGCGGACCGCTCGCGCCCCGTCTTGCGGCCGTCGATGCGCAGGACCCCCTCGCTCCGATCCCAGCTCCCGACATCGAGTCGCTCGAGCTCGCCGCGACGCAGCCCCGTCCCGTAGAGGAGCGCGAGCACCGTCAGATAGAGGTGGCGGCGGTACTCCCCGCGCGACGAGGTCGCCTCGCGCCAGAGCGCCTCCATGTGACTGGCGTCGATCCGCCGCGGCATCCGGCTGTAGGGCGTCACCTTGGGGCCCTTCATCCAGCGCAAGGGATTCCCCTCCCAAACCCCGCGGCGCACCAGGTAGTCGCCCATCCCGCGCATCACGCTCAGCGTCGCGTAGACCGTCGCCTTGGAGCGGAAGCTCGAGCGGCTGCGCACAAACCTCACCAAGAGCTCGACCTCGATCTGCTCGAGTCGCGGCCGCGGGCGCCGTCGCTTCATCCAGCTCCCCCAGTCCTCGAGCACCTGTGTCACCCGTGCCACCGTCCCCTCCGCCAAGCCCCGCGCTCGGTACTCCGCCAGATAGCCATCCAACAGCTGGTCCCATCCCCTCATCACCGACCTCCCAACGGCAAAGGGCGGGAGCGCGACAGCGCTCCCGCCCTCACCTCACCAAACTCAACAATATGACTCCCGATACGACCACAACGGGAGCCGGAGATGGCCCTGAACTGAACTAAACGCGGCCGCTGGTCCCTGTCCGGTCCCTGCGCCGCAACAGTCCGCCACTGCCGCGCCGAATAGCGCCGAGGTTCCGCGGGAGTAGCGAGGTGGAATGGTGGAGCCGAGCGGGATCGAACCGCCAACCTCTGCGTTGCGAACGCAGCGCTCTCCCAGTTGAGCTACGGCCCCGGAAATCGAGGGAGCGACGGTAGAGCCGGGGGCAGGGGCCGTCAACCGGCCGCCGGAGCAGCGTTTTGCCGCGTTGCGCTCTGTTAGACCGGCCTTGCCAGACGGGGTCCGACCGGTGCAGGCTAGGGCCATGACGATCGACGTCCGCACGATCCTGGTCCCCGTCGACTTCTCGCCCAACGCCGGCGCCGTGCTCGAGTGGGCGGCGCATCTCGCCGAGGAGCACGGCAGCAAGCTCGTGCTGCTCCACGCCTACCACCTGCCCGTCGACTTCCAGCAGCTCGAGGGGGCCTACCTGCCGCCAGACTTCTGGACCCAGGTGAAGGCGGACGCCGCCCAGAACCTCGAGCGCTACGCGGTGGGCCTGCGCGCTCGCGGCCTCAGCGTGGAGACGGCGATCCGCGAGGGCTACCCGGCGAGCGTGATCGAGGACGAGGCGCGCGAGCGCCGCGCCGATCTGATCGTGATCGGGACGCGCGGCCATACCGGGCTCAAGCACCTGCTGCTCGGGAGCGTCGCCGAGCGCGTGGTGCAGAAGGCGCCGTGCCCGGTGCTCACGGTGAAGACGCCGGACTAGCTGCTGACTTCGCTCGGCTCCGCGGACTCCGCCTTGCTGCGCGGAGGCCGACTCTCGAGTCGGCCTCCTAGCTGCTACAACGTCGCGTCATGTCCGCTGCGGCAACCGGACGCCGGGCCGATGAGCGCGGCTGGCTCGGAGCGTCGGCTGCGCTGATCGCCTTCGCTGCCGTTGCGCGCATCCACAACGCCATCTCCTATCCGCCGCTGCTCGACTTCGACGGACCCGGCCACGCGCTCAATGTGTTCGCGCTCTATCAAGGCCGGTTGCCGAGCCGGCAGCTGTGGTCGGGGTTCCATCCCCCTGTCTACTACGCGCTCGGCGCGGCGCTGTGGCGTTTGCTGCCGGAGGCGATCCCGGTGCACGCTGCGTTGCGGCTGCTCTCGGCGCTGGCCGGCTTCGGCGCGCTCGCGATTGCCTGGCGGACGCTGCCCCGCTTCACGGCGCGCGCCGACGCCGCCGTCGCGATCGCGCTCGTCGCGAGCGCCCCAGTCTTCGCGATCGCCACCAGCATGCTCGGCAACGAGACCGCGTGCGCGTTCTTCGCGACCGCAGCGCTCGCCCGCCTGTGCGCGATTCCCGCCGAGGCGCCGCGCGCGCTCCGCCACGCGGCGCCGACCGCGCTGCTCGCGAGCCTCGCCGCGCTCTGCAAGAGCACGGGCCTCGGCGTCGTGGCGGTCGTCGCGCTCAGCTACCTCTGGAAGCTGCGCCGCGATCCGCGCCGGGCGCGCCGCGTGCTGCTCGTCGCGAGCGCCGTCCCCCTGCTCCTGCTCGGGCCTTTCTACGGACGTCTGGTGCTCGAGGGCGGCTCGACGCTGGCGGCCGTGCGCGGGGGTGCGCTGCGCGACGGGCTCGGCAACGAGATGGCGGCGCAGCCCCCCGGCGAGCGCCACCTTGCCGATTACCTGGCGTTCCCGCCCGCCGCCATCCTGGCGCCCGTCAAGGAGGCGCCGGGCATGCTCCGCTCGGTGCCGGGCCTGCTCTACGCGAGCACCTGGGCGGACGGCCACGGACAGTTCCTGCCGGCGCGCTCGCGCCCGGTGCTGACCGCCGCCGCCGTGAGCGCGTTGCTCGGGCTGGTGCCGAGCGCGATCGCGGCCCTCGGCGCGTTCCAGATCGTCCGACACAGAAGAACGTATGCCTCCGCCGCTCCGCTCCTGGCCTTCGCCCTGCTGCTGCTCGCCGCGTTCCTGGCGCAGACCTGGGCGGTCCCGGTCTACTCCGCGGTGAAGGCGAGCTACCTGCTGCCCGCGCTGCTGCCCGCCGCCTTGGCGCTCGCGGTCGGGCTGGCGGGCGTGCCGCCCGGCGCGCGCGGCGCGCTGCGCGCGGCGCTGCTCGCGATCGGCGCCTTCGCGACGGGCGTGACCTGGTACGGCTGGTGGCTGTGAGGGCGCGCCGCAGCCTGCTGGCGCTCGGCCTGGCGCTCTGCGCGGCGGCGTGTGCGGAGCCCGCGTCGCCGCCCGAGGTCGTCGCGGCCTACTTCCGCTGCCTCGGGCGCGACCCGATCCGCGCGCTGCCGCTGCTCACGCCCGCCTTCCACGAGCAGCACGGGCTGCACGCGGTGACGGGCGAGGAGGCGCGCGCGGGCGGCCGGAGCGAGTCGCTGCCGCCGGCGCGCTTCGCGATCGACCGCTTCGAGCTCGGCTGGCTGGCCGTGCAGTCGCGGGAGGGCTTCCGCGCACTGCGCGACCAGCTGGTCGTGACGCCGATCCACGACGAGGTGCAGGGCGATCGCGCCCGCGTCGCGGTGCGCGTGCAGGCGGGCGCGAGGCCGCCGTTCGAGCAGAGCTTCGCGCTGGCGCGCGAGGGTCCGGGGGCGCCCTGGCGCATCGACTCGATCGAGCAGAGCGGCGTCGGGCCCGAGAGTGCGCTGGCGGCCTTCGTGGCGCACCCCACCGAGGCGGAGCGCCAGCGCCTCGAGCGGCTTTCGCGGGCCGGCGGATGAGCGCGCGTCGCGCCTCGCTCGCGGCGGGCGTCGTCTTCGCCGCCGCCGTCGCCGCCGCCTTCCATCCGCTCTTCACGCGCAGCGTCTCGATCCTCTACGGCGACACGCTGGTCCACAGCGCCCCGCTCCACTACGAGCTCGCGCGCTTCCTGCGCGAGGGCTGGCGCTTCTGGAACCCCGAGGTGTCGTTCGGATTCCCGCTCTACGCGGAGGCGACCAGCGGCTGGTTCCATCCCTGGAAGCTCGCGCTCTTCTCGCTGCTGCCGTGGCTCACGGCGCACGACCTGGTCTACGTCTCGAGCTTCGCGCTGACCGGGCTGGCGTGCTTCGCGACGGCGCGCGGGCTCGGCGCCGGCGCCGCGCTCTCGCTGGTGGGCGCGCTCGCGGTCACCTTTTCGCCCGCCGTCCTCGCCAACTTCTACAACGCCGCCTACGCGCACGCGTTGGCCTGGAGCGCCGTCTGCCTGCTGGCCTTCGAGCGCTGGTACGCCAATCCGACGCGCCGGCGTGTCGCCTGGCTCGCCGCAGCCGTCGCGCTGCTGGTGCTGGCCGGCTATCCACCGACCGCCTTCGCGACGCTGTTCTTCCTCGGCCTCGCGCTGGCGGCGCGCATCGCGCTCGAGCGCCGGCGCGCCGGCGTGCTCGTGCTCGGCTTCGTTGCGGCCGTGATCCTGGGGACCGGGCTCTCCGCCTTCCAGGTGCTCCCGCTGCTCGAGCTGGCGGCGCATTCGGTGCGCCACGCGGGTACCGCGCCGTTGCAGGTGTTTCCGTGGCAGAACTTCGCGGTGGGGCTCGTCTTCGAGAACGACCCGGCGCTCTACGATCCGAACCATTTCCAGTTCTTTCTCGCCCCGCTCGGGACCCCCCTCGCGCTCGTCGCGATCGCCTGGCTGCCGATTGCGCTGCGAAGCCGCGTCGCGCGGAGCTACTGCGTGGCGACCGCAATCTGTGTCGCGGCCGCGGTGGGGCCGGGCTCGCCGGTCCATGCGCTGTTGCAGCTGGCGCTGCCGGGTTTCGATCACTTGCGCATGATCACGCCGTTCGTGATGGTCGCGGTGGCCCCCGTCGGCGTGCTGCTCACGCTCGCGCTCGAGCAGGCGGTCCACGGCCGGCCGACGCGCCGCGAAGCGCTCGCGGGGGCCGGGCTCGCGGCGCTGTTCGGCCTCTGGCTGCTGTCCTCGCACCCCGCGCACGCCGCCACCGGCTACTACCGCGCGGTCGCGCTCGGCATCCTCGCGCTCGCCGGCGGGGGCATCGCGGCGCTGCGGGCGACCGGCCGGGCGAGCTGGGCGCCCGCGCTGCTGGCCGTGCTGATGCTCGGCGAGGTGACGGCGCTCAGGAGCAGCTACCTGAGCTTCCTGCCGGACTCCTTGCTCGACGCGGGCGGCGATCTGGCGGCGTTCCTCGCAGCGCGCCGAGCCGAGGACCCGGACGCACGCATCCTGGTGTACCCGACCAAGCCCTATCTCGACGCGAAGGCCGTGCTGCACTTCCAGCACTGGAAGTCGCCGGGCTACGAGTCGGCGGCGCGACTGCTCGTCGAGGAGCAGGTGCCGTACCTGAACCTGATCGACGCGACGCACTGCGTGCAGGCGCCCGATTCGCTGCCGCTGGCCGGCATCCCGGCACTGCGGCGGGCGATCGAAGCCGAGGTCCGCGGCGAGGCGGCGCTCCCGCGCGGCGAGCGGCGCATGGATCGCTGGGACGTGCGCTGGATCGTGGTGACGGGCACGCCCGCGCTCGACGCCGGGCTGCGCGTGGTATGGCAGGACGCGAAGCAATCGCGCGCGGTGCTCGAGAACCCCGACGCGCGCCCGCTCGCGCAGTGGCACGCTGCCGCGGGCCCCGTGCAGCCGCCCGCAGAGCACGCGGCGCTGCGGCGGTTGCTGGAGGCGCTGCCGTGGGTCGGCTCCGAATCGGTGGGCGCCTGGGAGATCGACGCGCCCGCAGCCGGCCGCGCGTTCATCGCGATTCCTCGCTACCCGGGCTTCACCGCCAGCGTCGACGGCACGCGCGCACCGATCGTCGCCGCCGACGACCCGATCGCCATGGACGTACCCGTGCCGGCCGGGCACCACCGCATCGAGCTGCGCGTGACCCCGTACTCGTTCCACCTGGGCCTGTTGCTGGCGGCCGCGAGCCTCGCGCTCGCGGCCTGGCTCGCGCGTCCGTCGCGCTGAAGCGCGTCAGTCCTCGCGCGAGATCTCGCCGAGACGGCCCGCGGGATGGCGCGCGTGGTACTCCGCGCGCGAGAAGCCGCGCGCGCGCTCGAGCCCGGTCGAGAGCGCGGCCAGCACGAGCAGCTCGGCGGCGATGCTGGCGCGCGGCGCGAGCCCGAGTCCGCCGCCCTCGCGCGCGACGCCCGCGTCGAGCGCCACGTCGGCCTGGCGTGCGAGCGGCGAGGCGAGGTCGCCGGTGATGGCGATCAGGCGCGCCCCCATGGCGCGCACCGCCGCCACCGCGGCGAGCAGCTCTCCCGTGCGGCCGCTGTTGCTGATCGCGATCACCACGTCGCCGGACACGACCTGGCCCGCGCTGCCGTGCACGCACTCGGTGGCGTGCAGGAAGGCGGCCGGCGTACCCGTCGAGGACAACAGCGATGCGCCGTAGTGCGCCAGGTGCTCCGGCTTCCCGACGCCGGTGACGTGTACGCGGCCGCCGCCGGCCTCGGCGTCGCGGATCAACGCGAGCGCGGCGCGGTACGCGTGCGGGTCGAGCCGGTCGCGCAGCGCCGCGAGCTCGTCGATCGCGATCTCGAAGGCGACCGCGATCTCGGCGAGCGTCGGGTCGGGCGGCGGCTGCGGCGGCTTGAAGGGCGTCGTGCCGTCGTAGAGCTCGAGCGCCCGCGCGCGCGCCCACACCGCGTCCGCCGGAAACGCGCCGAGCCGCTCGACGCACGCCGCGCCGCAGGCGTTGCCGAGGCGCGCCGCGTCGGCCCAGCCGAGGCCCTGGTGCAGGCCCGCAAGCAGCCCACCCAGAAAGGCGTCGCCCGCGCCGGTCGCGTCGACCGCCGCGACGCGCGGCGCGGGCACGCGGCCGACGAAGCCCTCGGCCGCGACCGCGCAGCCCGCCGCGCTGTCCGTCACGACCACGGCGCGGTTGCCGAAGCGCTTGCGCAGGCGCTGCGCCAGCTCGAGCGCGTCGGCTCCGGCGGCGCCCTCGAGCTCGCGGGCGGCGCGCTTCGAGGGCTTGAGCAGGTCGGCGCGTTCGAGGATCTCGCGCAGCGCCGTCTCGTCGCCGAGCGCGGGCACCGCGTCCGAGGGCGGCTGGTCGAGGTCGACCACGGTCTCGATGCCCGCGTCGCGCGCGATGCGCAGCGCCTCGCGCACGGCCGCGAGCGGCACCTGGTGCACCTCGGTCGAGAGGCGCGCGCCGCGCCGCAGGAACTCGGCGTGGTGCTCGCGCACGTGCTCGGCGCTGGTCTCGGCGGTCGCCGCCGGGTCGAAGTAGATCGCGCGCTCGCCGCTCGCATCGACGAAGATCTCGGCGACCGAGCTCGCGACGCCGTCGAGCACGAGGTGGTGCTCGATGCCGGCGCGATCCATCGCCGCGCGCAGCACGCGGCCGTGCTCGTCGTCGGCCTGCTTGCCGAAGATGCCGGTGCGCAGCCCGAGCGCGCTCGCCCAGCCGAGCTGGTTCAGCAGCACGCCGCCGATGAAGGTCTGCACCGACGCGCCGCCGGCGAGCGGGCGCAGCGGCCCCTTGTCGTCGGCCCCGACGATGCGCACGGCGCGGTGCAGGCGATCGACGACCATGCTGCCGATGCCGACGATGTCGAGCGGAGGCTGGGCCGTCGGTCGTCGGGCTGTGGCGCTTCGTGACGAACTTCGCTCGCGTGCGGCTCTTTGCGCGCGCCGGGCGGACGCCTGCCGCTTGCTCACGCCGTTCTCCGGCCCTCGAGCGTGACGCCGCGGTTCGCGTCCGACATGCTGACCCAGGGTGCGCGGATCCGCCGCGCCGCCAGCTGGCGCACCTGCTCGAAGACCTCGTCGAAGCGCTCCAGGTCGGGGGGCGACAGCGACGGCGTGCCGCGCGCGACGGCGTCGCTCTGGATCACGCCGAGCAGGCGCAGCGCACGCTTGAAGCAGGCAATGGTGCGGCGCCCGCTCGTCGAGCGCGTCCCCTCGCGGAAGGCGGCGAGCACCTCCTCGACCTCCAGCATGCGCTCGAGGTCGCCGGCGCGGCACACCTGCCAGGCGCGCGCCCACTCGCGCGGCAGCGCGTTCGCCGGGCCAGCCACCACGCCGGCCGGCAGCGCGCCCTGCAGGCGCCAGCGGTTCCAGTGCTCGACCACCGTGCCCCACAGCCCGCGACGCGGGCGGAACAAGTCGAAGATCAGCATGGCGTCGCCGACGTAGATCGCGAACTCGCCGCGCTCGTTGAAGCTGGCCGCCGCCTTGGTGTAGTTGCCGAGCACCTTGCGCGGCGCCGAGACCTTGATCCCGCGCACGAAGTCGAGGCGCGAGAGCGCCTTCACCTGGCGCGTGCGGATGTGCGGCACCTTGGGGTCGACGGCGATGTCGGCGTTGTCGTACAGGAAGATCGGGATGCGGCGCGTCCGCGCGTCGAGCAGGTCGGCGACCTCGCGCGTCACGAAGCGCACCGGATCGTCGAGGCCTTCGATCGAGAGCGGCGCGAGCACGGCGGCGTCGGCGCCGCAGGCGATCGCGAGGTCGAGGTTCTCGAGCGTCTCCTCGGGGCTCTGCGCGGTGACGCCCGCCCACATCTCGACGTCGCGGGGCGTGCGGCCGGCGAGCTGCGCGTTGACCTTCGCCACTTCCTCGGCGCAGAGCTGGATCACGCGCTGGCGCACGCGGTTCGCGACGCGGTCCCACTCGCCGGTGGTGCCGACCGCGAAGACGACGTCCGCGCCGTAGCCGTCCTGGATGACGTGGCGGACGACGGCGCGCTGATCCTCTTCCACCAGCTCGCCGTGCTCGTCGAGCACGGTGACGACCGGCACCGAGAGGCCCTTGCGCGGATGCGTCTCTTCGACGGAACGCACCTTGCTCCCCAACGTGAGACCCGGAGAGGATGCCTCAGCCCGGCGTGGACGAGTAGGGAATCCTCAGGGCATGCGCCCGGGTCCGCCGGCCCGATGGTCCGCCGGGCTCGCCGCGGGCGCGACCCGGCGGATCTCCATGCGCCAGCGCGGCCAGCCCGGCGCCTCGACGTCGATCCAGGTGGGAAAGCGCACCCCGTTCTGGAGCGCGCTCGGGCCGAGCCGGAAATGCGCCCCGCCTGCCTCGTCGATGCGGACGGGCTGCCGCGAATCGAGGTCGATCCAGAGCGAGGCCCGCGCGTTCTCTCCGAAGGGCCCCGGGTCGCGGCCTCCCAGCACCCAGCAGTCGTGCTCGCCCTCGATTCCGAGGTCGACCCGCTCCGCGTCCGCGCCGAGGTCCGCGAGCGCGGCGGCGAGGGCCTCCGCGCTCGGGGCCAGCAGCAACCGCACCGGCGGCAGCAGGGGGGGACTGCGGTCAACCGGAGCGCCCTCGCGCGTGACGCGGTAGCTCGAGCCGTTGCGCTCGTGGGTCTCGTCGCGGCCGTCGCCGAGCCGGAGGTCGAGGCGGGAGGAGCCGGTGGGATCGAGCCGCGCCTGGCCGGCCGCGGCGACCTGGCCGGTCTCCGAGACCAGCGCCACGTCGAGCAGCAGCGGCTGGCTGCGCTTGGCGGCAGCGTTGGAGGACGCCACCGCCTTGCGCACCTTCTCGGCCGACGGAACCGCCGCGCGCGCCGGCGCCGCGATCGCCAGGGCGCCGAGCACGGCGACCGCCCAGCCCGCCCGCGAAGCCCGCAGGGTCATCTGCGAAGCCCGCAGGGTCATCTGCGCGCCGCGAGCCGGCTGCGCCCAGCGTAGCGAGCGCGGCTTCCGAGCTCGCCTTCGATGCGCAGCAGCCGGTTGTACTTGCAGATGCGATCGGTGCGCGAAAGGGAGCCGGTCTTGATCTGCCCGGCGCCGGTCGCCACCGCGAGATCGGCGATCGTGGTGTCCTCGGTCTCGCCGGAGCGGTGCGAGATCACCGCGGCATAGCCGGCGTCGCGCGCGATGCGGATCGCCTCGAGCGTCTCGCTGAGCGTCCCGATCTGGTTCACCTTGATCAGGATGGCGTTGCCGACCTGCTCGGCGATGCCCTTCTTCAGGATCGCCGGGTTCGTCACGAACAGGTCGTCGCCGACCAGCTGCACGCGGCTGCCGAGCTTCGCGGTCAGCTGCCGCCAGCCGCTCCAGTCGCTCTCGCCGAGGCCGTCCTCGATCGAGACGATCGGGTAACGCTGCAGCCACTCGGCCCAGAACTCGATCATCTGCTCGGTCGTCTTGGTCGCGCCCTCGCCCTCGAGCCGGTAGCGGCCGTCGCGGTGGAACTCGGACGCGGCGGGATCGAGCGCGATGGCGACGTCCTCGCCGGGCCGGTAGCCCGCCTTCTCGACGGCGGCGAGAACGAGCTCGATCGCCTCGCGGTTGCTCGCCAGGTTGGGCGCGAAGCCGCCCTCGTCGCCGACCGCCGTCGCGTAGCCCTTCTCGCGCAGCACCGAGGCGAGCACGTGGAAGATCTCGGCCCCCCAGCGCAGCGCCTCGGCGAAGCTGGGTGCGCCGAGCGGATAGATCATGAACTCCTGCAGGTCGACGTTGTTGTCGGCGTGCGCGCCGCCGTTCAGCACGTTCATCATCGGGGCGGGAAGCAGCGCCGCGGCGTCGCCGCCGAGGAAGCGGTACAGCGGCAGCCCGGCCGACGCGGCGGCCGCGTGCGCCGCGGCGAGCGACACGCCGAGCACGGCGTTGGCGCCCAGGCGCGACTTCGTCTCGGTGCCGTCCAGCGCGATCAGCGCGCCGTCGAGCCCGGCCTGCTCGTCGAGCCCGCCGAGCTGCATGCCGCGCACGGTTCGCGCGATCTCGCCGTTGGCGTTGTCGACGGCGCGCCGCACGCCCTTGCCGCGGTAGCGGCGCGGGTCGCCGTCGCGCAGCTCGAGCGCCTCGCGCGAGCCGGTCGAGGCGCCCGACGGCACCGCGGCGCGTCCGACGCAGCCGTCCGAGGTGCGGATCTCGACCTCGACCGTGGGGTTGCCGCGCGAGTCGAGAATCTCGCGGGCGAGGACGTTCTCGAGCGTCACCTTGGCCATCGCGATCTCCGTTCCGGGCCGCGGAGGCTAGGCAAGCGCCCGGGGCACGACCACGGGCTGGCCGTCCGGACCGCTGAGGATCGCCGCCTCGATGCCGAAGGCCTCGCGCAGGCACTCGGGCGCGAGCACCTGGGCGGGCGGGCCGGCGGCCAGCACGCGGCCGCCGCCGAGCAGCGCCAGCCGATCACAGAAGCTCGCCGCGATGCCGAGGTCGTGCGACACCACCAGCGCGCCGCCGCCCGCGGCCGCGAACTCGCGCACGCGCGTCAGCACCTCGATGCGGTGGCGCAGGTCGAGGAACGCGGTCGGCTCGTCGAGCAGCAGCAGCCGCGGCTCCTGCGCGAGCGCACGCGCCACCACGGCGAGCTGGCGTTCGCCGCCGGAGAGCTCGAGGATCGAGCGATCGGCGGCGTCGGCGATCCCGAGCCGGTCCATCGCCGCGCGCGCCGCCGCGACGTCGCGGGCGCCCTCGAAGCCCAGCCAGCCGAGGTGCGGCGTGCGCCCCATCAGCACCACCTCGGCGACCGAGAACGGGAACGTGAAGGAGCTCTCCTGCGGCACCAGCCCGATCGCGCGCGCGCGCTCGCGGCGCGAGAGGGCGCCCACGGCGCGCCCCTCGATCGCTACGCTGCCCGCGCTCGGCGCGAGCAGCCCGCACGCGACACGCAAGAGCGTCGTCTTGCCCGCGCCGTTGCGGCCCAGCAGCCCGACGACCTCGCCGGCGCCCACGTCGAGGTCGACGCCGGCGAGCACGCTGCGCGCGCCGAGCGCGACCGCGACCCCGCGCAGCGCGAGGAGCCCCTCCTTCATCGGATCGCGCCCCGGCGGCTCTGGCGCCGCAGCAGCGCGAGGAAGAGCGGCCCGCCGGCGAGCGCGGTGATGGCGCCCACCGGCAGCTCGCGACCCGGCAGCAGCATGCGCGCTGCGGTGTCGGAGAGCACGAGGAAGGCCGCGCCGCCGAGCGCGGCGGCCGGCACCAGCAGGCGGTGATCGGGTCCGAGCAGCAGCCGCAGCGCATGCGGCACGATCAGCCCGACGAAGCCGATCAGCCCGGACACGGAGACCGCGGCGCCGACCATCAGGGCGGTCGAGAGCAGCAGCACGCGCTTGGCGCGGTCGACCGCGATCCCGAGCTGCTCCGCCGACTCCTCGCCGAGCGCGAGCAGGTTCAGCGCGCCGGCGAGGGGCAACGCGCAGGCGAGCCCGGCGATCAGGAACAGCGCCACCCAGCCGAGCTCCTCGCCGTGCGCCGCCGACAGGTTGCCGATCAGCCAGAGGAAGATGCTGGTGCCCTCGGTCATGCCGCCCAGCGAGGCGAGGAACACGATCGCGGCCGAAGCGAACGCGTTGAAGACGACGCCCGTCAGCAGCAGCGTGGTCGACGAGAGCCGCCCGCGCAGCCCGGCCACCGAGAACAGCAGTCCGGTGGCGGCGAGCGCACCCGCGAAGGCCGCCGGCGCGACGGCGGCATAGCCGAGTCCGGCCGCCGCGCCGAGCGCCAGCACCGCAACACCGCCCAGCGCCGCGCCGCCGGAGATCCCGAGCACGAAGGGGTCGGCGAGCGGGTTGCGCAGCAGCGCCTGGAACAGCACGCCGGCGACGGCGAGGCAGGCGCCCACCTCGGCCGCCGCGGCGACGCGCGGCAGCCGGATCCCGCGCACGATGTCGGCGGTCGGCCCGACGGCGGCCGGGTCGAGCAGCGCGCGCAGCGCGTCGCGGGCACCGACCGGGCTCGGGCCCGCCGCCAGGCCGAGCGCGACGGACGCCAGCAGCAGCGCGGCGAGTGCGGTCAACACCGCGGCGAGTCGTGCCGGGCGCAGCACCTTCACGGCGCGGGGTCGATCTGCAGCGCGTCGCCGTGGAGGGCGCGCGCGAGCGTGACGAGCGCGCGGTCGAGGTCCGGCCCGGGCAGCGTGACCTCGCCGGCCGGAACGCCCACGACGCGGCCGCGTGCGACCGCGGGAATCGAAGGCCAGCGCGACCAGTAGGCAGGCGCCGGCTGTGCGCTCGAGTCGCTGTCGAGGATCACGTCGGGCGCGGCGCCCACCAGCCACTCGAGCGAGGTGCGCGGCCATGCCTCGTCGAACGCGTCGCCGAGGTTGGTGGCGCCCGCGAGCGCGATCATCTCGTCGAGGAAGCTGCCGCGGCCGACCACGAAGAGCGGCTCGCGCGTCAACACGAACACCGCGCGCGGGCGCTCGCGCCCAGCGGTCGCGCGGCGAACGGCCTCGCGCGCGCGGGCAATCGCGTCGATGCGCGCGCGGGCCTCGGCCTCGCGGCCCACGCGCTCGCCGAGCGTGCGGATCGCGCCGAGGACGTCGACGAAGCGCACCGGGTCCTGCGCCAGCGTCAGCACCGGGACGTGCAGGGCCTCGAGCCGCGCCTGGAAGTCGCGCTGCTCGCGGCTCGGCACCAGCACCAGCAGGTCGGGACGCAGCGCCACCACGGCCTCGAGGCTCGGGTCGTAGAGGCCGCCGACGCGCGGCAGCGACGCCACCGCCGGCTCCTGGCGCGCCGAGAACTCGTCGACGCCGACCAGCGCGCCGCGCGCGCCGAGCGCCAGCAGGATGCGCGTCGCCGAGGGATTCATCGAGACGACGCGCTCGGCGGGAGGGCCGGCCTGGACGGCCGGCGCGCTGGCGAGCAACCAGGCGGCGAGGGCGAACGCGCGGCGCACGGCGCGCGAGGGTAGCGAGAAGCGTGCCGGGAGCCTCGCGGCTCCCGGCACGCAGGCGCGGCTACTCGGGCGTCGCGTTGCTCTTGCCCGACACGTGCAGATACGGCCGCAGCTTCTCGAGGTTCTTCGGGCCGATCCCACGCACGTCCACGAGCTCGTCGACGCTCTTGAAGCCGCCCCGCTGCTTGCGCGCGTCGAGGATCGCCTGGGCGCGGGCGGAGCCGATCCCGGGCAGCGCCTCGAGCTCCTGCAGCGTCGCCGTGTTGACGTTCACGGCAGCGGCCGGGGCGCCCGCCGCGGCGGGCCTGCCCGGGTCCGCCGCCCGGGCCAGCGTGGCCCCGAGCAACGCTGCTCCGATCGCCACTGCGATCAGCTGCCTGCGGTTCATCTCGATCTCCCACGGGACCGCGGGGTGAGAGTCGGAAGCGAGCGTCAGCGGTCGCGTGCGACCGCGAAGTCGGCGGCGGCGAGCAGCGCCTGCTTGGCGTCGCCGTCCGGGAAGGGCGCGATCGCGGCGCGCGCGCGGGCCACGTGCTCCTCGGCGCGGCGCACCGCGTCCACCACGCCGCGGTAGCGCCCCACGATGTCGCGGGCCGCTGCCAGCTCCGCGTCGCCGAGCGCCGGTCCGTCGCTGCCGCCCTCGGCGTCGTGGCGCGCGGCGCTCTTCAACAGCGCGCCGATCACCTCGCGCTCCGCCGGCTCGCAGCGCTTCAGCGCGAGCAGCAGCGGCAGCGTCACCTTGCCTTCGCGCAGATCGGTGTAGGGCGGCTTGCCGAGCGCCTCGGCGCCCGCCTCGTAGTCGAGCGCGTCGTCGCGGATCTGGAACGCCAGCCCGAGCTCATGGCCGAACTCCGCCACGCGTCGGCGCTCGGCGCGCGTGACGCCGCCCAGGATGGCGCCCGCCTCGCAGGCCGCGCGCAGCAGCGCCGCGCTCTTGCGGTCGATCACCGCGTAGTAGTGCGCCTCGGTCACGCTGGGATCGAAGCTGCGCTGGAGCTGCAGGATCTCGCCCTCGGCCATCAGCCGGATCGTGTTCGAGAACACCGTGAGTACGTCCAGGTTGCCGTCCTCGACGATCATCGACGACGCGCGTGCGTAGAAGAAGTCGCCCGCCAGCACTGCGCGGCGGTTGCCCCAGAGCGCCATCGCCGAAGGACGCCCGCGGCGCAGCGGCGACAGGTCGACGACGTCGTCGTGAAGCAGTGTCGCGGTGTGGAGCAGCTCGACGGCCGCCGCCACCTGCACCCGACGCGGGCCCGTGTAGCCGCAGAGCTCCGCGGCGAGCAGCAGCAGCGCGGGGCGAACGCGCTTGCCACCGGAGGAGAGCACGTGGTCGCCGACGGCGGCGATGACTTCGCTCTCGCTCGCCAGCTGCTCGCGCATCGCGCGCTCGACCAGCTCGAGCGGCTCGGCGATGCGCTCGAGCGCGCCGGCGAAGGGGAATGCCGCCATCGCTGGCGAGGCTAGCCACGTGGCCCAGCGCTGTCAAAATCGTGAACGAGCGGAAGCGCGCGCCGTGTAAGGGAAATCACGCGTTCCACCGAGTGCCGTCCGCGGCGCTGCAGCGCGCTCCCTCGGTGCGCAGCCACGTTACGGCGGCGGCGACGTCGGCGACCGGAACGAGGTGCGCGCCACCCGGATTCGGCTCCGCGCCGCGTGGAACCAGCACGCGACCGAAGCCGAGCCGCGCGGCTTCCGCGATGCGCGGCTCGATGCGGCCGACGCGGCGCACCTCGCCGCCGAGCCCCACCTCGCCGATCGCGGCGACGTCCGCGGGCAGCGCGCGGTCGAGACGGCTCGACGCCAGCGCCAACACCACGGCGAGATCGGCCGCCGGCTCGGCGACGCGCACGCCGCCCGTCACGTTCAGGTAGACGTCGAGACCGAGCACGTCGACGCCGCCGCGCCGCGCGAGCACCGCGAGCAGCAGCGCGAGCCGCGCGTCGTCGAAGCCGATCGCGGTGCGCCGCGCGGTGCCGTAGCTCGCCGGCGCGACCAGCGCCTGCACCTCGAGCAACAGCGGCCGAGTGCCTTCGAGCAGCGGCACCACGCACGATCCGGGAGCGCCCGCGCGGCGCTCGGCGAGGAACAGCTCGCTCGGGTTCGCGACGGCTTCGAGCCCGGCCTCGGCCATCGCGAACACGCCCACCTCCTGCGTCGAGCCGTAGCGGTTCTTCTGCGCGCGCAGCACGCGATACGGATGGCCGCGATCTCCTTCGAAGCTCAGCACCACGTCGACCAGGTGCTCGAGCACGCGCGGCCCGGCGAGCGTTCCCTCCTTCGTGACGTGGCCGATCAGCAGCAGCGCGGCACCCGAGCCCTTCGCCATGGCCGCCAGCTCCGCCGCTGCCTCGCGCACCTGCGCGACCGAGCCGGGCGCCGACTCGACGCGCTCGGTAGAGAGCGTCTGGACCGAATCGACGAGGACGAGCGCCGGGCCGATCTTCCGCCACGGATCGGCGAGCGCCTCGACGCGCGTCTCGGCTGCGACGAGCAGGTCGCCCGCGGAGCCGGCCCCCTCGAGCGGGCCGAGCAGCCGCTCGGCGCGCAGGCGGATCTGCTCGGGGCTCTCCTCGCCGGTCACGTACAGCACCGCGGATCCCGCGCGGCGCAGCGCCGCCGCGAGCTGCAGCGCGAGCGTGGACTTGCCGATGCCCGGCTCGCCGCCGAGCAGCAGCACCGAGCCCGGCACCAGGCCGCCGCCGAGCACGCGGTCGAGCTCGGCGATCCCGGTGGCGAGGCGCGCCCCTCGATCGGCGGCGACGTCGCGCAGCGCGAGCGGCCCGGCTTCCGGCGCGGCGCGCCCGCGCCCACGCGCGGCCTCGGGGACCGCGGGGCCGACGGCTTCCTCGACCAGGCTCGACCACGCCCCGCACTCCGGGCAGCGGCCGAGCCAACGCGGCGCCTGGGCGCCGCACTCGGTGCAGGCGAAGATCGAGCGGGCCTTCGGCATCCGGCGGATTCTACCGCCGCGCTCCGTCGACCGGAGGCGTCAATCTTGGTTGACAGAGACGCCGTGCTGCGTGACCGTCGCGGCGGCCGCCCGATCGCTCCTTGCCGCGTCGCCGGAGGTCACTCGTGCTCGACCGCTATGCCCGAATGGCCGCACGCGCGCTCGCCGACGAGCCGCCGAGCCGCGACGAGGCGCGCTGGATCCTCGACGGCGCCGACGCGGCGCTGCTTCCGCTGCTGCACGCGGCGTTCGTGCCGCGCGAGCGCCACTTCGGCCGCCGCGTCCAGGTGCACATCCTGAACAACGTGCAGAACGGCCTGTGCCCCGAGGACTGCGGCTACTGCTCGCAGTCGCGCGACTCGGCGGCGCGCATCCGCAAGTACCCGATCAAGGACGAGGCCGAGATCCTCGCCGAAGCCGAGCGCGCCGCGCGCGCGGGCGCCACGCGCTACTGCATGGTGCTCTCCGGGCGCGGGCCGACGCTCGAGCGCACGCGTGAGCTCGCCGCCATCGTGCGCAAAGTGAAGCAGCGCTTCCCGATCGAGGTGTGCCTGTCGTGCGGGCTGCTCGAGGAGGAGCACGCGCGCATCCTCGCCGCCGCCGGCCTCGACCGCCTGAACCACAACCTCAACACGAGCGAGCGTCACTACCCGGTGATCTGCAGCACGCACGACTACGCCGACCGCGTCCGTACCCTCGCCGCCGCCAAGAAGTGCGGCATCGAGCCGTGCAGCGGCATGATCCTCGGCATGGGCGAAGCGAGCGACGACGTGATCGAGGTCGCCTTCGCGCTGCGCGAGCTCGAGGTGCCGTCGATCCCGGTGAACTTCCTGATCCCGATCGACGGCAACCCGCTGCGCTCGGACGGGAGCCTGACGCCCGAGCGCTGCCTGCGGGCGCTCGCGCTGATGCGGCTGGTGAACCCGCGCGCCGAGGTGCGCGCGGCGGGCGGGCGCGAGGGCCACGTGCGCAGCCTCGGCGCGCTGGTGCTGTGGCCGGCGAGCTCGCTGTTCGTCGAGGGCTACCTGACGACGCGCGGCGACGCGGTGGCCGACACCTACCGGATGATCCGCGACGCCGGCTTCGAGGTGGAGGGCAACCCGCTCTACGACCGCGAGGAGCGCGACGCGGGCGGCTTCCAGCTCCCCGGCGGCAGCGGCGAGATCCTGAAGCGCGAGATCGCCGCGCCGGTTCGGGGACCCGCTCCGCGCGCTTCATGAGCGTCGACGCGCTAGCCGACGAGAAGCTCGAGGCGCTCCGCGCGCGGGGCACGCACCGGCGCATGCGCGTGCTCGACGGCATCCAGGGCCCGCGCACGCGCATCGCCGGGCGCGAGGTGCTGCTGTTCGCCGGCAGCAACTACCTCGACCTGGCGGCGCACCCCGAGGTGGTCGAGGCCTCGGCGCGCGCCGCGCGCGACCTCGGCTGCGCAGCCGGCGGCTCGCGGCTGATCAGCGGCAATCTGCGCCTGCACGAGCAGCTCGAGGAGGAGCTCGCCGCATTCCTCGGCGCCGAGGCGGCGCTCGCCTTCGGCACCGGCTACATGGCGAATGCCGGCGTGATCCCGGCGCTGGCCGGGGCCGGGGACGTCATCGTCTCCGACGCGCTCAACCACGCGTCGATCATCGACGGCTGTCGCTTGTCTCAGGCGGCGGTGCGCGTCTTCGCACACGGCGACCTGGACGCGGCAGAGGCCGCGCTGCGCGAGGTCGCGCCCGCGTATCGCCGGGTGCTGCTGGTGCTCGACGGCGTCTACAGCATGGACGGCGATCTCGCCCCGCTCGTCGAGCTGGTCGCGCTGGCGCGCCGCTTCGGCGCCATCGTGATGCTCGACGATGCGCACGGCACCGGCACGCTCGGCAAGGGCGGCCGCGGCACGGCCGAGGCGCTCGGCGTGCGGCTCGGGAACGAGGCCGGCATCGACGTGCTGACCGGCACGCTCGGCAAGGCGCTCGGCTCCTTCGGCGCCTTCGTCGCGGGCTCGGCGC
>Ga0335070_10002553_pt1 | contig 21100 bp, 18 predicted proteins | sample Lox_Sample_13_FD_206722 | JGI IMG/M metagenome (GOLD analysis project Ga0335070, IMG submission 206722) | Soil microbial communities from Loxahatchee National Wildlife Refuge, Florida, United States - Lox_Sample_1.3 | ecosystem: Environmental > Terrestrial > Soil > Wetlands | place: USA...
GTTCACGCCAAACCTCACATTGTTGGCAGTTGCATAGCCCTCGTTCACAACCATGACCTTCATGACAGGTGAAAACACCCCCGGCGAGACCTCGGCGGTATAGTCATTTTTCGACTTAAACGTGAGCCGCTTGGCCCAGACGATCTCCCCACCGTTGTAGTCGATCAGTTTCGTACCTCCGCATGAGTACTCCTGCACACCCACTGTCGGATGAGACTTCGGATGATTGAAATCGACGACAGCCGCAATGAATTGATCTGGGTGCTTCTCGACCGGAATTGTGAAGATGGCAACCCAACTCCAGTCGGCTCGAAGCCTGGGCTTGAGCAAGTGTGTGTTTACGTAGAAAGAGGTCGCAATCGACACCAACACCGGGATCAAAACTGCCGTTATTAGAATCCTCAGGATTGACCATAGATGTCGGATCGGTCGGTGTGGCTCAGAGCCCGTTGGCAGCGGCAAATCTCTACCAGCACCGGTGCTTTTCACGACCATATTCTAGTCTTAATGCAGACTATGGTTCCTTGCAATTCGTTCACTCCCCCATCCCTCCCGCAACTTCCCCCAAGTGACCTCCAAGGTCTCCGGCAGCACCCGCGTCTCGCCCACGACCGAGACAAAGTTCGCGTCTGCCACCCAGCGCGGCAGCACATGCATGTGAATATGGCCCGCAATTCCCGCCCCAGCCGCCTTTCCGATGTTCATCCCTAAATTGATTCCATCAGGCCGATACAGCTTCCGCAGGACGCTCTCCATGCGCTGCGATAATTCCATCATTTCCGAAGCCGCCGCGGCGGACAATTTCTGCAACTCATCCAAGTGCGTATAGGGCACGATCATCACATGCCCCGGCGTATAAGGATATGCATTCAGGATGACGAAGCAATGCTGTCCGCGATGCACAATCAAACACTTGGCGTCGTCTTTTTCTTTCGGAGCCTCGCAGAACACGCATCCGGTGGTCTTTTCCGTGCCCGAAACGTAGGCGTATCGCCACGGCGTCCACAGATAATCCATAGCAGGGCAGGGTAGCAGATGCGCCGTCTGTTCGGAAATTGTAACAACTGAAACATTGCTGTAACCTGCGCCAGATTTGCGTTTGACACTGTTTGTGAACGGTTGCTATAGTCGAACATGTTCCCATTGGACGCGGGTTCTTTGTGAAAACGTCCGACAGCTGGGATTGTTGAAGCTCACTCGCCAGGGTGAGCCCACCACAACCAAACGACTCATCCAGCAGTCCGCAGAGCAGGTCCCGCATCCGATTACCAGAGAGGCATAATCTTGTTCGACGACACCACCACCCACAATCAAGACTCCACTTCCGCTGTTGCCACAGAAGCTGAGCCGACGATGGAGCAACACCAGCCAGAACAGAACCAGCCTGCCGAAACTCAAGAGCCGGTCGCACAGGCCGCTGCCGATGACAAGTCTGCGCCCGCCGAAGACTTCGCCTCCGCTCTAGAGACCTTCACCGCCGAGGCCGAAGAAGCAGTCAGCGAAGACCGCGTGATCAAGGGCACGGTGCTAAAACTCACGCCCACGCACGTGGTCGTCGACATCGGCACCAAGTCTGAGGGCATGCTACCGCTGGCGGAAGTGCTGGATCACGCGGGCAAGCCCAAGTTCCAGCCCGGTGACGCAATCGAGGTCATGCGTTCCAAGGGCGAAGCCGAGGAAGGCTACATCAACCTGTCCTTCCAAAAGGCGCAGCGCATTCACGCCTGGGAAGAGATCGAGAAGGCTTACAACGAGAAGAAGCCGATCCAGGCGGTTGTCATCGATCGCATCAAGGGTGGACTCACCGTCGATATCCATGGTGCGCACGCCTTTCTGCCCGGCTCGCAGGTTGATCTCCGTCCCGTTCGCAATCTCGATGGCATGAAGGGCCAGACGCTCGAAGTCGCCGTCATCAAGCTGAACAAGAAGCGCGGCAACATCGTTGTCTCCCGCAAGGAGTTGCTGGAAGGCGAGCAGAACGAGAAGCGCTCCAAGACTCTGGAACATCTCGAGGAAGGTTCGGTCCTGACCGGAGTGGTCAAGAATCTCACGGAGTATGGCGCTTTCGTCGATCTAGGTGGCCTCGATGGCCTGCTGCATATCACGGATATGTCCTGGGGACGCCTCACGCATCCCAAGGATCTCGTTAACGTCGGCGATCAGATTCAAGTAAAGGTTCTGAAGTACGACAAAGAGAAGCAGCGCGTTTCGCTGGGATTCAAGCAGCTTACGCCCGATCCGTGGCTCGACGCCGAGCATCGCTATCCGGTCGGGGCTCACGTTGCCGGCCGCGTCATCAGCGTTACCGACTACGGAGCGTTCGTCGAACTCGAGCAGGGAATCGAAGGGCTGGTCCACGTCAGCGAGATGACCTGGTCGAAGCGCATGAAGCATCCCTCGAAGCTGGTGAATGTCGGCGATCAGGTGGAGTGCGTCGTGCTCAATGTGAATCCGACTGAGCGCCGCATCTCGCTCGGAATGCGCCAACTGGCCACGAATCCGTGGGATTCTCTGCACGAGAAGTTCCCCGTCGGCATGACGGTGGAAGGCCGTGTTCGCAACCTGACCGACTTCGGCGCGTTCATCGAAATTGAAGACGGTATTGACGGCCTCGTCCATGTCAGCAACCTGAGCTGGACCAAGCGGGTCAAGCATCCTTCCGAAGTGCTGAAGAAGGGTGACCGGGTCAAGGCAGTGGTTCTGGCGATCGAACCCGATAAGCGGCGCCTGTCGCTCGGCGTGAAGCAACTGCAGCCTGACGTCTGGGAGTCGTTCTTCGCCAGCCATCACATTGGCGACGTGGTCCACGGCAAAGTGTTGCGGGTAGCGGCTTTCGGAGCCTTCGTCGAAATCGCGGAAGGTGTGGAAGGTCTCTGCCACAAGTCCGAAGCGACCGACGAAGACGGCAATCCGATTCATCTGGAGCCAGGTCTTGAGCACGATTTCAAGATCATCAAGATGAATCCGGATGAGAAGAAAGTCGGCCTCAGCATCCGCGCGGTGGGCGAAGAAGCCTCGCGCTCGGAAGTCGAAGCCTACAAGCAGCCGGTCTCGAGCACTAGCTCGACCATTGGTGAGCTGATCTCCTGGAAGCGCGCCAGCAACGAAGGCAACTAAGAAGTACGCCATCAGCACTCAGCAATCAGCACTCAGCCGCTAACCTCGGATGGCTGAATGCTGACAACTGAGTGCTGAATGCTTTTTTCAATCCACCCTGTTCTAGAATCTAAAGTTTGCCTTTCGACATCTCTTCTACAGAGGACGACTTTGCCCGACACAATTTACGACCTAGCTATCATCGGCAGCGGCCCTGCCGGATACACCGCCGCCATCCGCGCGGGCCAATATGGCCTGAGAGCCGCGCTCATCGAAAAAGACGGGTTTCTCGGCGGCACCTGCCTGCATGTAGGCTGTATCCCCACGAAAGCGCTTCTGTTCAACGCGGAACTGTGGGATCACCTGAAAGAAGCGAAAGAGTACGGCATCGAGGGCGTCGACGCCCGCAAACTCAACTGGGCCGCCATCCAGGATCGCAAGAACAAGATCGTTACCAAGCACACGAAGGGCCTCGATTTTCTGATGAAGAAGAACAAAGTCGAGACCGTCAAGGGCTACGGCAAGCTCACCGGCTCCGCGCAGAATGGTATTCATACGGTCGAGATCAGCAACGATGGCAAGAGTTCGAACCTGAAGGCAAAGTACGTGATCCTCGCGACGGGTTCCGAAGCCCGCATGATTCCGGGCATGGAAGTCAGTGACCGCGTTCTGACGAATATCGAAATTCTCAGCCTGAAAGAAATCCCGAAGTCGCTAGTGATTGTCGGAGCTGGCGCCGTGGGTGTGGAGTTCGCCTCGATCTATCGCTCCTTCGATTGCGAAGTCACACTCGTCGAAATGCTCCCGCGCCTGGTGCCAGTAGAAGACGAAGAAGTCAGTAAAGAGCTCGCCCGGGTCTACCGCAAACGCGGCATCAATTTCCACACCAGCGCGAAGGTCGACAAGGTCGACAAAACGAAAACAGGAGTCGCGGTTACGATCACGGTCGACGGCAAGCAGCAGAAGATCGAAGCCGAAAAGATTCTCATTGCGATCGGCCGTAAGCCGCGCACGCAAAATGTCGGCCTCGAAAGAACGAAAATTAAACCCGAGCGCGAATTCATCAAGGTAGATTCCTGGCAGCGCACCGAAGAGCCCGGAGTGTATGCGATTGGCGACATCGTGCTAGGCACGCCACAACTCGCGCACGTAGGAGCAATGGAAGGTCTGGTCGCAGTTGCGAAGATTGCTGGCAAGCCTTGCAAGCCAATCAATCGCGAGCGCATCCCAGGCGCGACATACTGCCATCCGGAAATCGGCAGCGTAGGTCTCACCGAAACCCAGGCCCGAGAAGCCGGATACAATGTGAAGATCGGCAAGTTCCCCTTCACAGCCAACAGCCGCGCCAGCATCGTCGGTCAGCACGACGGCTTCATCAAGATCGTCAGCGACGCCGATTACGGCGAGATTCTCGGAGTCCACATCATCGGGCCGCAAGCCACAGAACTGATCGCCGAAGCGGTAGCGGCTATGGAAGCAGAAATCACCGTGGAAGACCTGACGTGGACAATCCACGCGCACCCCACGCTAGCCGAATCCATGCTCGACGCCTCCAACAGCGTGTACGGAATGGCGATCAACGCCTGAATTTCTGAACCACGGATGAACGCGGATGAACACAGATAGAACACGGGAACAAAATGCCTTGTCATCCTGAGGCGCAGCGAAGGACCTATGCATTCCTCTGTGTTCTCCGTGTCCTCTGTGTTGAAAGATTTGGATTTCATTCGCGTGAATCCGCGTAAATCGGCGGCAATAATAATTTGATTTCCGTAGTCCAACTCGGCACGATCGACTACGCGACAGGCCTGAAACTGCAGCAACAGCTAGTTGCCCTCCGCAAAGAAGAAAAAATCGGCGACGTCCTGCTCCTGCTCGAGCACAAACCTGTCATCACGCTAGGACGCAACGCGAAAGCCGCGAATGTCGTAGCCTCCCCTGAGTTCCTCAAGCAGCGCGGGGTAGAGCTCTTCGAATGCGACCGCGGCGGAGACGTCACTTTCCATGGTCCCGGCCAGATCGTGGGCTACCCAATTTTCGACCTCCGCGGGTACGAACGTAGCGCGGACGCCTCGACGACGCCAGCCAGCTCACGCAAAACGCTAGGCGTGATCGAATTCGTCCGCCGCCTCGAAGATGTCCTGATCCGCACCTGCGCCGATTTCGGGATCGCTACGAAACGCGTTCCGGGACTGACTGGAGTATGGACGGATTTCAGGGAAGGGCACGACTTCAGTCGTGCCGGAAATTACGCAGAAAATAGTGCGGCTTTAGCCGCTGGCGGCCACGACGCCGAAGCCAAGATAGCCGCTATCGGCGTCCACATCTCGCGCTCGGTTACCTCGCACGGCTTCGCCCTGAACGTGAACACCGATCTGAGCTACTTCAACCTGATCATCCCCTGCGGCATCACCAGCAAGCCGGTCACGTCCATGCAAAAAGAACTAGGTCGCAAACTCGATCCCAGCTCAGTGACCGAATCCATCTCCCGCAACTTCGGCAAGGTCTTCCAATCCCAGATCCTCTGGGTCGATGGCGTCGACAGTCTATTGTGCCGTGCGGACGCCCTCGCCCGCGTGCCCTAGCCCTTTTCCCCGAACTCGCGATACCATCATTAAAAGCGCTGTCTGCGCCGCCTTACATGGGGAATACAAAATCGAAGTCTAAAGCAAGCTCCAACGGCAATCGTCCGCGCAACGGCGCGTCTCGATCTACGAACAATCATGTGGCGACGGTCGCGCCCGGTCGCGTCGAGCGAAACTCGACGGCAATCGCTGGGGAGAACCCCAACCTCCGCGCCTACTCCATCCTCGACTACCGCCTCGAGCACCCAAACTTCACCGTCTGCCAAGTACCGGAAAAAGACGGCCACGTCCGCTACGAAGTCGAAGGCGACCTCGATTCCCGCGTCCCGCCCATCCGCGACTCCAAATATCTGACCAAAGAGCAAGCCATCGAGATCTACCGCTACATGCTCCTGAATCGCAAGATGGAGATCGCCCTCGAAAATCTCTATAAACAGGGCAAAGTCGTCGGCGGAGTCTACTTCGGACTAGGTCAGGAAGCCTGCTCCTGTGCCTCCGCCTACGCACTCGACAAAGATGACTGGTTCGCGCCCATGATCCGCAACCAGGGCGCGCTGCTCGTCCGCGGCTTCGGCGCACGTGACACCATGATGCAGTACATGGCAAAGGCCGACTCGCCCACCAAAGGCCGCGACGGCACCAGCCACTTCGGCGATATCGAAAAGCGCAACATGGTCTCGCCCATCTCGATGCTGGGCGATCTCATCCCGGTTCTCGCTGGTGTGGCCCTAGGCGCGCGCCTGCAAGGACGCAACCTCGCCGCCATGACTTGGATCGGCGATGGAGGCCAATCCGCCGGCGTTACCTACGAAGGCATAAACTTCGCCGCTGTGCAGAATCTGGGTGTAGTGATAGTCGTCGAGAGCAATCTCTGGGCCTACTCCACGCCGAGCAACATGCAGTACCGCTGCCAGGATCTAGCCGAACGCGCTATCGGATATGGCATCCCCGGCGTGATCGTCGACGGCACCGACGCCTGCCAGGTCTACGACACCGCCCACGAAGCAGTAGAGCGCGCCCACAAAGGCGAAGGCCCGACGCTGATCGAGGCCAAGATGATGCGCATGAAAGGCCACGCCATCCACGATGCCGCCAGCTATGTGCCAAAAGAAATGTTCGACTTCTGGAAAAAACGCGACCCGTTGGCGAGATTCGAGAACTATCTTGTGAAAGACAAGAAGTGGCTGACGCAGAAAGAAAACGAAGCCCTGGTTGCAGAGGTGGAAGACGAGATCGAAGCGGAAAGAGAAGTCGCGGTGAACTCCCCGATGCCGACTCCGGAATCAGCCGAAGGCGGAGTCTTCTGCGAAAACGGTTGCCACGAGATCAAACCGAAATACGGGATGCCAAAAGTAAAGAAGGGAACTGCAAGCTACAAAGAAACCGAAGCCGCGGTGCATCTGAAGTAATAGCTGTGTGCTCACGTAAGCTGTGGAAATCATGTTCACTCGTCACAGACAATCATCGGGCCCTCGTGTGAAGCTCCTCACATTGTCATCCCGAGCGGAAGAGAACGGTTCGAAGAACCGTTCTCTGAAGTCGAAGGACCTTGTGTTCAGCAGGGAGCACCCGAAACACCGAAATTTATGCAACTAACCTATCTCGAAGCCATCCGCCAGGGAATCTGGGAAGAAATGGAGCGCGACCCCACCGTCTTCTGCCTGGGTGAAGACATCGGCATCTACGGCGGCGCGTTCAAAGTCACGGACGGATTCATCGACCGCTTCGGTCCCGAGCGCGTCATCGATACGCCCATCGCCGAATCCGCTATCGTTGGTGCGGCCTTCGGAGCGAGCCTCACTGGCATGCGCCCCGTCGCCGAATTCCAGTTCATGGACTTCATCGCCTGCGCCATGAACCAGATCTCCAACATGGTCGCGAAAACACATTACCTTTGGGGCGCGCCAGCCCCACTCGTGCTCCGCGGGCCCAGCGGCGGATACGTCCACGGCGGCCCGTTCCATTCGCAGAATCCCGAGATGTGGTTCGTCCACAATCCCGGTCTAAAAGTCATCTGCCCCGCCACGCCGTACGATGCCAAAGGCCTGATCAAATCCGCCATCCGCGACAACAACCCGTGCGTCTTCTTCGAGCACAAGTATCTCTACCGCCGCATCAAAGAAGAAGTCCCGCATGATGATTACGTCGTTCCGATTGGAAAGGCGCGTGTAGCAAGGGAAGGCAAAGACCTGAGCATCATCACGTATGCCGCAATGGTGCACACCGCTTTAGAAGCCGCCGACATCCTGAGCAAGGAAGGAATCGACATCGAAATCGTCGACCTACGCTCGCTGGTGCCCATCGACCGCGAAGCCATCGCGCAAACGGTGAGGAAGACGAACAAAGTCATCATCCTTCACGAGCACTCCCGCACCGGAGGCATCGCCGGAGAAATTGCCGCCATCATCAACGAAGAAGCTTTTGACGATCTCGACGGACCCATCGTACGCATCGCCGGCCGGGATTCCGCGATCCCGTTCTCCCCGCCGCAGGAGCACCATTATCTGCCGAAGCTGGAAGACGTAGTGCGTGAGTGCCGCCGTCTGAAGGCTTACTGACTGAAGAGCATGGCGAATCGTGACCCTGTTGCGCAGTCTAGAGGGGTGCTCCCTCAGGGCCAAAGCTAAATGGACAACTCGCGCATCCTACGCCCTGCAATCGCGGCGATTCTCATGGTCCTCGCCGCCAACTGCTTTCTGAAATATCTCTGGTGGACGGCCTGCTACAGCGCCTGGCAAGGAATCCCGAAACTGGCTACTCAGTGGAGGGCGGCCGGCACTCACGCCTCCTTCAACGGTTGGAGCGTCATTGTGCTCGAATTTGCCAGCATAGCAGCGGTATTCACAGTCCTGCGCTCGCGGTCCAGCCCGCCAGGATTTCTAAGCAACTCCCCACGCCTGATCCTCTCGCTACTGATTGCAGTCGCCGGCACGGCTCTCTTCGCTCTAGCCCTGAGCTGGATGAAGCAGGGTTTGCAGTAGGAGAGGAAACCCACTGCCCACACGGATTGAGTTGTGCTGATTACCTTCCGAGAACGTTTCCTTTCTTAACTGAGCGGCCAGGTCATGGAAAAGCTCTCCAGAAGCTCTCCTTTGCTTGCTGTTACGATAAAGCAGGATGATTCAGCTTTCCGGGGCCGGAAAACGTTTCGGCCACAAACTACTTTTTGAAAACGTCGACTGGCTGATTACCAACCACGACCACATCGGACTCGTCGGCGGGAACGGCACCGGCAAGTCCACGTTGATGAAGATCCTCGCCGGCATGGACACGTTCGATTACGGGTCGCTGACCATCGCAAAAGGCGTTTCCGCGGGATATCTCCCGCAAGACGGCTTGACTCTTTCCGGACGAACCGTATTCGCGGAATGCATGTCGGTGTTCGACGACCTGCGCGCCATGGAGCAGGAACTCGAAAGCCTGATGCACAGCATGGCGGAACTGGATCACACCAGCCCGGAATACGCTGCCGTTGCCGATCGCTACGAACGGGTCGAGCATGAATTCCGTACCCGCGATGGATACTCCATTGAGGCTGAAGTCGGCCGGGTTTTGATGGGGTTGGGTTTTGGTAAGGAAGACTGGCAGCGGCAGACGGACGAATTTTCCGGCGGCTGGCAGATGCGTCTTGCGCTCGCGAAACTACTGCTTCAGAAGCCGAATCTGCTCCTGCTCGATGAGCCAACGAACCATCTCGATCTTGAAGCCCGCAACTGGCTGGAAGAATATCTGCAGAATTATCCGCATTCATTCCTGCTGATCTCGCACGACCGCTACTTCCTCGACGTTACCGTCGACAAGATCGCCGAAATCTGGAATAAGCGATTCTGGTCCTACACGGGAAACTACGACAAGTTCCTGGAGCAGAAGACGCAGCGCAACGAACAACTGCAGGCCGCGTACAAGAACCAGCGCGACCGCATCGAGCAATTGGAAGTCTTCATCAATCGTTTCAGATATCAGGCGACGAAAGCCAAACAGGTGCAGAGCCGCATCAAGGAACTCGAGAAGATCGAACGCATCGAGATTCCCCCGGAGGAGAAGACCATTCATTTCTCCTTCCCGCAGCCGAAAGCAAGCGGCCGGATCGTCGCCGAATTCGACGCTGTAGCAAAGACCTATCCGGGCAGAAATGGCTCCGGGCCAAAGCAGGTGTTCGGCAACGTCAGTTTCATGATCGAGAAAAGCGATCGGATCGCCCTGGTGGGTGTGAACGGCGCCGGAAAGTCCACGTTAATCAAGCTCCTGGCCGGGACTGAGCCGCTCACGCAAGGCGAGTACAAGCTCGGCCACAACGTGCAGTCGGACTACTTCGCGCAGGACCAGTACAAGGAACTCGATCCGGATGCCCGCATCATCGACGATCTCGGAGCGATTTCCCCGCGTTCCACGGAGACGGAGTTGCGTAGCCTGCTCGGATGCTTTCTCTTCTCCGAAGACGACGTCTTCAAAAAGATCGGTGTTCTGTCGGGCGGTGAGCGCGGGCGCTACGCCCTGCTACGGTTGCTGCTGCATCCGGCAAATTTCCTGCTGCTCGACGAGCCCACGAACCATCTCGACATGCGTGCAAAAGACGTCTTGCTCGAAGCCTTGATGAAGTACACCGGCACGCTCGTGTTCGTTTCGCACGACCGCTACTTCATCGACAAGCTGGCCACACGAGTCTTCGAAGTAGGCGGCGGGAAGGTCGAAATCTTCCCCGGCAATTACGAGGACTATCTCTGGCGAAAAGAGGGCGGGCAGCACGTCGCGCCCACGCTAGATGACGTGCCAGACTTAGTCGGAGAAAGAATCGTAGAAAGAAAGGAAACGCCGGGTGCGCCACTTCTGGCCGACGCTGCCAAAAGTGGAGATCTGGCCTCACCATCTTCAAACGGTGGCAATGGCACGGCAGCTTCGGAACAGACAAAGAAGCGGCTGAATCCCATCAAACGCAAACAAATGGAAGAGCGCGTTCAGGCCTTGGAAGCCGAGATCAACCACACTGAAGATGAAATCGCCCGCCTGGAGACAGCGCTGCAGAGCTTCGTCAGCGCCGAAGAAAGCCAACGCCAATCGCAGGACCTGGAGCAGCGAAAAGTAACTCATGCCCGTCTGCTCGGGGAATGGGAAGAAGTGTCCGAGTCTCTGCAGGGATCGGAATAGATTTCGTTTCCTTGGGCAACTCGGATTTGAGTCCGGCATCCAACGGCCTGTAAGCAGGTTACTGAACGCGATGATTCGAGAGTGTTGTCGCATCTTGGTTGCGCTTGTAGTTCTTACCTGTTGCGCGTTTGCGCAGACACAAAGTGTGAGCGACCCCTATGAGAAATGGCTGGACTGTCACGACGACTGGTTTTCTTCTTCTGAAGCGACGGTTGGCGCCGACTTCTCGCTGAAGGTGTCGTACCATGGCACAGCGATTGCGGGAGCTCGGATCGCGCTGAACAAAGCGTTCAACGCAAGCGGAGACGGGGTAGCCGCGACCGCTAAAACTGATTCCCGTGGCATCGTAAGTTTCCGCTCGATCCCTGAGGGAAGCTACTTCCTGAATTCGCCCAAGGGCTTGCTCTTCCCCTTGTTTCAAATGATCAAAGTCAAAGCCGGGCGGACTTCTGGTAAGAGTGTGACGTTGGATTGGCCTGACCACTCAATCGCCGTCCGAAACCTCCGGGGTAGATTTTCGTTTTCTGAGGGAACGGACGCTCCTGACCTTCCGCTGCGGTCCGCAAACGTAGAACTACGGGACATCTACACATCGCGACTGATCGAATCCGCGCACACGGACGCGAACGGTGACTTTGAGCTTGCCACTAAAGATCCGGGGATATACGCGGTCAGGCTCTTGCTGACCAAGAAAAACGGAGAGGAGGTCGAAAAACGCGACCTCGCCGTTGAACTCGATCCCGCAGCGAAAGATTTCTCGTTTCCCGAGCTTAGAGTGACAAAGTGCCATTGCCCGGCATTCAATTGTTATGAGCAATAACCTACGGGAGGAGCAGCAGCACCTTCCGCACCCGTACACCACCTTCCGTAATCTCTCACCTCGACTTACCCCTGTGCGATAGTCAGGGTGGCCAAGTGGCCACGCACCCGCAGGCCACGAATCTCAAGACCAACCGCTGGATATGGTGTCAGGCGCGAGCAGGGCGCCGGGCGGGAACCCAAGGAAGGTCGCATGCTTCAATCGTCGGAGAACTCATTCCTGAAGCCCGGCTCGCCGGCTTCCAACCCCAACACGTTTAACCCGGTCAAGACCGTTACCGCTCCCGTGGACCAGGCGACCATCGGCCGCACCCTGGTCATCAAGGGCGAGGTTACCGGTTCCGAAGCTCTCTACATCGATGGCCGCATCGAAGGCAAGATCATCATGCCCGAGAGTCGCGTCACGATCGGCCGCAACGGCAGAGTCGATGCCAGCATTCAGGCCCGCGAAGTTGTCGTCATGGGCAAGGTGCAGGGCAATATCGACTGCAGCGACCGCGTGGACATCCGCGCCGAAGGTTCGGTCAGCGGAGATATTTCGACTGTGCGCATCAGCGTGGAAGATGGCGCCGCGCTCAAGGGCGGAATCCAGGTTCGCGCCGAAGGCAAGGGACATCAGAGCAAGCAGGAACAAAAGCAAGAGCAGCCCAAGGCTCTGGCCGCCACTGCCAGCGCGTAAGAAAGTTCTGTCGAGTAGAAAGGTTAGGGGCACGCCGGGGCGTGCCCCTGTTTGCTGGAGTCAGATCTGGGTACAGTAAGCAAGTCGGCGCCACAAGTTCGCAAAGATCTTGTTTCACGGGTCTTCGACAACAAGTTGTTCGAGTTCCTGTGGCTGGTGTTCCTGCTCGTCTTTCTTACTGTCGTCAGTTTCCGAATTCAGAGAATCCTGCTTGTCTGTCTAGTTTATGGATGGCAAGCCTATGCGCAGCACCGGATCTACGTCATTCCGACGAAACCTCTCCGGTTCTCCGATGGAACTCTGGTTCCTCAACACCTTGAGGCTGCTACAGGTTTGGGAATATTTGCCGTGACCGTAGTCGGTCTGACGCTTGCGCTGCGCATCGGCCTGCGTCTATATGATCGTTACGTCAGTCGTGCTCAAAACGGCGACTGACTGGCCGCTTACTTCTTTTCTTCGGACTTGAAATCCAGCGAAGCCGAATTCATGCAATAACGCAAGCCCGTCGGTGCCGGACCGTCCTCAAACACGTGCCCCAGATGCGCGTCGCACCTGGCGCAGCGGACCTCAGTGCGCACCATGCCGTAGCTGCTGTCCCGGTGCTCGACTACGCCTCCGTTCTCGACTGGTTCGAAAAAACTCGGCCAACCCGTGCCGGAGTCAAACTTCGTGTTTGAACTGAACAGCGGCGCATTGCAGCACACACAGTGATACATCCCGGTCTCGTGATTGTTCCAGTATTTGCCGGTGAAGGCGCGCTCCGTGCCGGCCTCGCGCGTCACGTGATACTGCTCTGGAGTGAGCTGCTTTCGCCACTCCGCCTCGTTTCTTACAACCTTATCTGCAGCGGTTTTTTCCATATCGAACCCCACTTTGAATAGCTTATTTGCACTTTATTGGATGTTCCGGCGCCCCAGAAGTGGCATGGACTAGTTGCCCACTTCCGCCCCCACTTTGCGGTATCTGCCCCTGAAGAACAGCAGCGGGTCCCCGTCCAGCAACACCACATCCTCGACCTCGGCAATGAAAATGGAGTGGTCCCCGGCTTCTTGCACAGATTCAAGCCGGCACTCGAGATATGCGAGCGCGCCTTGCAACACAGGGGTGCCGTGGCGGGTCCGTTCAAATCGCGCGCCGGCCTCGGCCTCGGCGTGCTCATGAGTGCGCTCCGGACGCGCATAATATTCCGAGATCGCCCGCTGATCTTCGCAAAGCACATTGATCCCAAACCTTTTTTTCGTATGCAGATGCGCATGCGTCCGAGTGCTGTGGTCGACGCACACCAGCACTAGCATGGGATCGAGCGACACCGAGGTGAAAGCATTCGCCGTCATTCCATGGACCTCGCCCTCGAGGTCGACAGTAATGATGGTCACGCCGGTGGCGAATGCTCCCATTGCCTTGCGGAATTCGGATGAATTCAGAGCCATGGTTTCAGGCCCTGTGTGCCCCTGTGTTCCCTGTGGTGAGAAAAATCGTACACCACAGAGAACACAGAGGTTCACAGGGGGATTTGTTCGAAGCGCCCCACAACCGCCTACATTACCACGCCTCGTTGTATCATTCGATCAACGTGGCCGTTATCTCAATCCCGCAGAGCGTGCCCATTTCTCGCGACGATGCCGTCCGGCTTCTCCAGTGCGCTGATGATGAATTGGCCGAACTTCTTGCAGCCGCCCGCGCCGTCAAAGAACGATTTAAGCCCGGCGTCATCACGTACTCGCGGAAAGTTTTCATCCCGCTGACCAACTTGTGCCGCGACTATTGCGGATACTGCACTTTCCGGCGTGATCCAGGCGATACCGGCGCCCACACTATGACGCCAGATGAGGTTCTCGAAGTAGCGCGGGCCGGAGAGAAACTCGGCTGCACCGAGGCCCTCTTCAGCCTGGGAGACAAGCCCGAGTTACTCTTCCCCGAAATGCGGGAAACGCTCAATCATCTGGGCTACAAGTCGACGCTGCATTATCTGGAAGCGATGTGCGAACTTGTCCTGCGCGAGACCACCCTGCTGCCCCATCCGAATCCGGGGCTGCTGAGCGCGGAGTGGGTCCGCCGTCTCGCCCGAGTCTCCCCCAGCATGGGACTGATGCTTGAGACCACCAACGCGGCTCTGCTCGGCCCCGGACTGGCCCACGACAACGCTCCTGATAAACTCCCCGCCAGGCGCCTGCGCACCATCGAGGAAGCCGGCAAGCAGAAGGTTCCATTTACTACTGGCTTGCTGATCGGCATCGGCGAATCGCTCGAGGATCGCGTGGATACGCTCCTCGCGATTCGGCAACTCCACGAGCGCTACGGACACATCCAGGAAGTGATCGTACAGAATTTCTGCGCAAAGCCGACGATTCCCATGACGCATTGGCCCGAGCCATCGCAAGGCGATATGCTTCGCACCGTGGCCGTCGCTCGCTTGTTGCTGCCCGAGGTCAATATCCAGGCGCCGCCGAATCTTTCCGCGCCTTACTATGAAGATTTGATTGATGCTGGCATCAACGACTGGGGAGGAGTTTCTCCGCTCACTCCCGACTTCATCAATCCCGAAATGCCCTGGCCGCACGTAGAACAACTCAGAGGACGCACGGAATCGAAAGGCTGTGTGTTGCGGCAGCGTCTACCCGTGTACCCGGAATTCGTCGACCCACTTGTAGCGAGATCAGGCCTGCTTTCCGAGAAATTGCGCGTGGCCATTGCTGACGATGGCCTGGCACGGAGGGCGGCATGATCTGCGTCCTCACGGGCGGCACTGGCGGAGCCAAGTTCGTCGACGGACTGCGTCAGGTGATGCCCTCGGAAGAGATCACCCTGGTCGTCAACACCGGCGATGATCTGATGTGGTGGGGGCTATACGTCTCGCCCGATATCGATTCGATCACATACGTTCTCTCCGGGATGCTGAGCCGGGAACGTGGTTGGGGCGTAAAAGGCGACACGTTCCTGTGCCTTCAGGCAATGGGCCAACTGGGCGAGCCAACGTGGTTCCACACCGGAGACCGAGACCTCGCTGTCCATCTGCTTCGCTCGCGCCTGCTGGCGGAAGGTAAAACGCTTTCGGAAGCCACTGCGATCATCTGCCAGAAACTGGGCGTGAAGGCGCGTGTTCTCCCCATGACCAATTCACGAGTGGAGACTCGTGTCGCTACTCCTATTGGCGAGTTGAGCTTCGAAGAATATTTCGTGCAGCGCTGGTATCAGGACCCGGTGAAGTCCGTCCGGTTTGCGGGCGCTTCTGACTCCGAGCCGGCGCCGGGTGTAATCGACGCCATTGCCAATGCCGATGCCGTGCTCATCGCTCCGAGTAACCCGGTGACCAGCATCGGACCGATTCTCGCCGTGCCCGGTATTCACGATGCTCTGCTGCATGCCCGCGGAAAAATCGCCGCCGTCAGCCCCATCGTCGGCAGTGCTCCCATAGCCGGACCTGCCGGAATTCTGATGGAGGCACAGGGCCTGCCCTGCTCGATTGCCGGCGTGGCGAAAGCGTATGCGGAGTTTCTAGATATCCTCATTTGCGACACGCGCGATGCACATGCCGCCGAATCACTTCGCGAAACCGGACTGCGCGTACACTGCACACAGACGGTCATGCGCAGCGCTGAAGACAAGGCCGCGCTCGCGCGCGAGACCCTTTCATTCGTCAGCGCCGAGGCACGCGAAGCGGCTGCGCTGAATACGTCGTTCCGCCGCCTGGATCGTCAGCCGTGATCCTCGTCCCGATCAAAAATACTGCGTCCGCGAAGCAGCGCCTTGCGTCCATTCTCGATCAGCCCGCACGCACGCAGTTGGCCCAGGCCATGTTGACCGATGTGCTGACGACGCTTCACGACTGGAAGAATCGACCGAAGGTCGGGATCGTCACGGGCGATCCTTACGCGATTAAGTTGGCGGAGGAATGCCATTTCGGAGTTCTTCTGGACCGCGACAATCCGGGCGAAACGGGAGCCATTGAGATGGCAACGCGGATATGCGTGGAGCGAGGGGAGGACAGCACGCTGGTCATTCCAGCCGATATCCCGCTGATTGCATCCTGGGAACTTGAGGAGATTTACAAGCATGCGCCGGCCGAAGGAAGCGTGCTTGTCCCGGCGGGCGATGGCCGCGGGACTAACGCCGCTCTCCGTCGTCCGGCGAACCTGTTTCCGCTGCGTTTCGGCAATGACAGCTTCAAGCCGCATCACGCCGCCGCACAGGCTACAGGCAAGCCCTGCGTCGTTATCGACCTGCCAGGAATCGCCGTAGACGTAGACACTCCGCCAGATTTGCTGCAGCTTATTTCTATTCCCGGCGAAACCCGCGCGCAGCACCTTGCCAGAAGCTGGAACTTACCCCAGCACGTTTTTGCCTCAGAGCCAGACATCGTATGAAGACGAAAGCGCGGCCGGCTCCGCGAACTGTGAGCAGCAGAACACGTGCAGGCGAGATCCGCCTCATTCCGATCACAATCGCGGACGACTTCGTGCCCGGAACCTCCGTCCCCGAAGCGCTGATCAAGGCGTTGCATCAAGGTCGACGGCGTCTGCAGCCGGGCGACATCCTGGTCGTGAAACACAAAATCATCTCGAAGTCGGAAGGCCGACTTGTGGATCTTTCCACGATCCACCCCTCTGCTGATTCAATCGCATGGGCTGAGCAATACAAACTCGATCCCCGTGTCATCGAATTGGCTCTGCGCGAAAGCCGCGCGGTCCTCAGACGGAAGAATGGCGTGCTCATCACCGAAACGCAGCATGGATTCCTTTGCGCCAACAGCGGTATTGACGTTTCCAACGTCGACGGTGGCAACACGGCCCTCCTGTTGCCGGAAGACCCGGACCGCTCCGCTGCGAATCTGCAGCGGGCTCTAAAGAGAAAGACGGGTGTGTCGGTGCCCGTGATCATCACCGACAGTTTCGGCCGGCCATGGCGTGAAGGACTCACCGAATTCGCGATCGGCATTGCGGGGATGAAGCCGCTGCGCGATGAGCGCGGCCGCCGCGATCCGCACGGCTACGAGCTGAAGGCCAGCGTGGAAGCCGTCGCCGACGAGCTTGCGTGCGCCGCCGGACTCGTCTGCGGCAAGCTGAACCGCACCCCAGCCTGCATCGTGCGAGGATTTCCGTACACATCCGGTCAGGGTAGCTTCCGTGAACTGCTGCGTCCCCCTTCCGCGGACCTCTTCCGTTGAATTCCGCTACACTGTACAGGTTGTCTGCAACATCTCTCAGGCGAATGCAACCAAGATACAGCGAGGCGCAAGCGCGTCTCGTCGGAGGAACGCATGCTCCGCGAACTGACGAACTCTGAACTGGAATCCTTTCCGTCGCTCGATTGGTCCGACATCTGCCCAAGGCTTGTGCCCGCGATCCGTTCCTCTCTTGAAACGGTCCTCGACAGACAAGATGGAGCTGTGCTCTCGCTCGAAGAGTCCTGCGCACTGGCCAATGCCGAGGGAGACGATCTACTGGGCCTTCTGATCGCAGCCAATATGCTGCGCTCCGAGCTTGCCGGCAACATCGTCACGTACATCGTGAACCGCAACATCAATTTCACAAACATCTGTTTCGTGGGATGCAAGTTCTGCGCTTTTAGCCGAGGCCCCCGCGAGCACGATACGTATTTCCTAACTCTCGATGAAATCGCCGAGAAGACCCGCGAAGCCTGGGAGCTGGGCGCCACTGAGGTCTGCATTCAGGGCGGACTTCCGCGCAATCTGCCGAAGTTCTATTACCGTGACATTCTGCGCGCTGTGAAGAATGCCGTACCGCAGATGCACATTCACGCCTTCTCTCCGATGGAGATCGTCTACGGCGTCGAACTCACGGGCCTGCCGCTGGCCGATTATCTTTCCATGCTGCGCGACAATGGTCTGGGCACGCTGCCTGGCACCGCCGCAGAGATTCTCGACGACAACGTTCGCCACATCCTTTCCGCCAACAAGCTGTCGACCGCCCAGTGGACCGAGGTGATCCGCACGGCTCACCGCTGCGGCATCCGGACGACCTCAACGCTGATGTATGGACATGCCGAGACTCCCGAGCACTGGGTTCGTCAGATGAGATTGCTGCGAGAGATCCAATCCGAAAGCGGAGGCTTCACCGAATTCGTGCCGCTCGGCTTCGTTCATCAGAACACTTTGCTCTTCCAGCAGGGCCTGGCGCGCACCGGACCTACACTCGCGGAACATCTCAAGATTCACGCGCTGGCACGCGTACTCCTCGCGGGGTCCATCAATAACATTCAGGTTTCATGGGTAAAGTTGAACCGCAATCTGTCGCAACTCTGCTTGCACGCCGGCGCGAACGACTACGGCGGCACGCTGATGGAAGAGAACATCTCTCGTGAAGCCGGAGCCACTGCCGGCCAGTACACCAGCCCCGAAGATTTCCAGAGTTTGATTTTGGAAATCGGCCGCATCCCCGCAGAGCGGAACACCACATACTCGCGCATCAATATCAAGCTGCCGCTGGATGAATTCACCGCTGAACAGTGTCTCGAGGCCGAGTTCGCATGAGCGCGGGCTCCGGCACTCCCATGCGTCCAATCGCGATCATCGGCGGCACCGGTCCCGCCGGCATGGGCTTGGCGCTGCGCTGGGCGCGCGCAGGCGAGACCATCATCATCGGTTCCCGCGAGGAGCAGCGCGCGCAAGCAGCAGCCTCCGCGATTCAGTCGAAAGCCGGCACTCAGGCAAATGTATTCGGTATGGAAAATAGTGCGGCATGTGACGCGGCGGATATCCTCGCACTCACCGTTCCCTTTGAAGCTCAGGCAGCGTTGCTCAAGCATCTCAAGTCCTCAATTACAGAAGGCAGCATCCTCATCGATGCCACGGTACCCCTGGCATCAGCCGTCGGCGGCCGGGCTTCACGTCCGCTGGGCGTTTGGCAAGGATCATCTGCGCAGCAAGCAGCGGAACTCGTCCCCAACGGCGTGAGCGTGGTCGCCGCGTTCCACAACCTATCGGCCGACCTGCTGAATGGCGATGAGCTTCTCGATTGTGATGTCATCGTGTGCAGTGATGATCCCGACGCGGCACAACTCACGCGCGAACTCGCGGCGAAAATCCCCGGTGTTCGTGCAATCGACGGCGGGAAGCTGGAGAACGCCCGCATCGTCGAGCAAATCACCGCAATGCTCATCGGCATGAACATCCGTCACAAAGGCCATGCCGGAATCCGCATCACAGGCTTGCCGGCAGGCGCATATCGATAGCTGCCTTCGTCGAAGGAGTACCCCTGTTGAGCGACAACAACAACGTTGATGCTGCGCGACAGTATCACAGTGGGACCAAGCACTCTTATCTGAGTTTACGTCTTCACCCTCACGCGCTCGACTGGGAGAATAAGCCTCTCCTTTTCAAGATCTATCCCACCCTTGAGGTCACGCGGTTGCCGCGCGATTTCGACGATACCGGCAGACCGGCCTTGGCAACGATTGCCAGCCACGTTCCCATTCAAGGCGACGCAATTCCGGATCTCGAGACGCTCGCGCAGGTTCTATTCTTTTCCGCCGGGGTCACTAAAAGCAGAAAGCACGCCGAGGGTGAGACCTTCTTTCGTGCGGCGGCTTGCACGGGCGCTCTTTACGAGATCGAACTTTACGTCGTCTGCACAGATTTGCGATCCAAAATCCAACCCGCGGGAAGTTCTCCGGCGCTGCCCGCAGGTGTTTATCACTTTGGCGCGGCGGAATTCGGACTGCGCCAGCTTCGCGCGGGCGACTTTCGCCACGTCGTAGTAGGCGCGACCGGCAACGATCCCACGATCGCACTCTCGCCGATAATCGTCGTCTGTACGGGCGTGTATTGGCGCAACGCTTGGAAGTACCGATCGCGAACGTATCGCCACTTCGGTTGGGACAATGGCACCATTCTCGCCAACTTCCTCGCGATCTCAGCCGCCAGGAACCTTCCGGCGACGATTTTCGGCGGCTTCGTCGATTCCCAGATCAATGCACTGCTCGATTTGGATACGACTCGCGAAGTCGCGTTTTCAATCGCCTCCCTCGGACACCTCCAGAGCCAGCCGCCCGCAGCGCCAGCCGTCGAACCGCTTGCTTTGCCGGTGGTCCCTTACTCTGCCCACGAAGACGACTACCCAGCAATGCGCAAAATGCACAGCGCTTCGTCTCTGGACACGGCGGAGGAAGTGATTGCCTGGCGTGGCAAGTCCCCTGTAATCGAGTTTCCGCCGGCAAAAGAAAGCACCACCGCATTACTGCCGCTCAGCGACACTCAGATTCCGTCCGATACCGTTGAGCAAGTTATTTCGCGGCGGGGATCCACCCGCCAGTTTTCCCGCGATCCAATCACCTTGGCACAGCTCTCGACCATGCTCGATCGCGCCACCCCGGGCATCCCCGCCGATTTCCTCGACCCCTTTGCAAGCCACCTGAACGATCTCTACCTGATCGTCAACAATGTGGTTGGACTTGCCGCCGGGAGCTACGTCTATCATTGGCACGAACGCTTCCTGGAGTTGCTCAAGCGCGAAGACTTTCGGGACAAAGCGGGCTACCTCGGGCTCGAACAACAGCTCTCCGCCGATGCCGCTGTCGACGTATTCTTCCTCGCGGATTTGAAGAAGATCATGGACCGGTATGGAAACCGAGGCTACCGTGCAGTCCAACTTGAAGCGGGAATTATTGGCGGGAAGCTCTATTTAGCCGCTTATGCTCTCAAGCTCGGGTGCACTGGTCTTACTTTTTACGACGATGATGTGGTCAGTTTCTTTTCGCCGCATGCGCGCGGCAAGAGTGCCATCTTCCTCATCGCTCTGGGGCGAAGCGCGTTGCGCAA
>Ga0335070_10002554_pt1 | contig 21095 bp, 15 predicted proteins | sample Lox_Sample_13_FD_206722 | JGI IMG/M metagenome (GOLD analysis project Ga0335070, IMG submission 206722) | Soil microbial communities from Loxahatchee National Wildlife Refuge, Florida, United States - Lox_Sample_1.3 | ecosystem: Environmental > Terrestrial > Soil > Wetlands | place: USA...
CGTGAGCCTGCTGCACATCACCGACGTGCACGCGCAGCTCAGCCCGATCTATTTCCGCGAACCGAGCGTGAACATCGGCGTCGGCGGGGCGCGTGGCCGGCCGCCGCATCTGGTGGGCGGGGCGCTACTGGCGCATTTCGGCATCCCGCCCGGCACGCCTGAGGCATACGCGTTCAGCTATCTCGACTTCGCGGAGGCGGCCCGCACCTACGGAAGAGTCGGCGGCTTCGCCCACCTTGCGACGCTAGTCAAGCGGCTGCGAGCGCAACGGCCGGGGGCGCTGCTGCTCGACGGCGGAGATACCTGGCAGGGATCGGCCACGGCGTTGTGGACCAGGGGCCAGGACATGGTCGACGCGTGTCTGCAGCTCGGCGTGGACGTCATGACCGGGCACTGGGAGTTCACCTACGGCGCGCAGCGCGTCCGGGAAGTCGTCGAGAAAGACTTCAAGGGGAAGCTCGACTTCGTCGCGCAAAACGTGAAGACGCTGGACTTCGGCGACGACGTGTTCCCCGCGCAGGTGATGCGCGAGGTCAACGGCGTCCCGGTCGCGGTCATCGGCCAGGCCTTTCCGTATACGCCGATCGCCAACCCGCGCTATTTCGTGCCGGAGTGGACCTTCGGCATCCAGGAAGAGCAGCTGCAGCGAGTAGTCGATGCTGCGCGCGCGCAGCGCGCCCCGGTGGTCGTGCTCCTGTCGCACAACGGCATGGATACGGACTTGAAGCTCGCATCGCGGGTGCGCGGGCTGACCGCGATCCTCGGGGGCCATACGCACGACGGCGTGCCGACCGCGATCGAGGTACACAATGCAGGCGGCACGACCCTGGTGACCAACGCCGGCTCGAACGGAAAGTTCCTCGGCGTGCTGGATCTGGAAGTCAAGGGCGGCGCGGTCAGCGCTTATCGCTACAGGCTGCTGCCGGTGTTCTCCAACCTGCTTCCACCGGATGCCGACATGGCGGCGCTGATCGCCAGGATCCGCGCGCCCTTCGAGGCGAAGCTCGCCGAACCGCTGGCGGTCAGCGAGGGATTGCTGTATCGGCGCGGCAGCTTCAACGGCAGCATGGACCAGCTCATCCTCGATGCGCTGATGGAGGTGAAAGGCGCGCCGATCGCGTTCTCGCCTGGCTTCCGCTGGGGCACCACCATCCTGCCCGGGCAGACTATCACGCGCGAGCACCTGATGGATCAGACCGCGATCACCTACCCGTACGTCACGCTGACCGAGATGACCGGTGCGACGATCAAGGCGGTGCTGGAGGATGTGGGCGACAACCTGTTCAACCCCGATCCCTACTACCAGCAGGGCGGGGACATGGTGCGCGTCGGCGGACTGACCTACACCTGCGAGCCGAACGCGAAGCGGGGCAGTCGCATCCGCGATCTGGCGCTGGCAGGCAAGCCGATCGAGGCGGACAGGAAGTACAAGGTCGCCGGCTGGGCGCCGGTGGCCGAAGGCGCGGCCGGCGAGCCGGTATGGGAGATCGTGGAGACCTATCTCAAGGCCAGGAAGAGCATAGCGCCGCCGAAGGTGAACCTGCCCAGGCTGGTTGGCGAGGAGGGCGATCCGGGGGTCGGAGCATGAGGCACGAGGCAGCAGGCTGAGGCGCGAGCCACGAGATGGTCGAGGTCCGCTGGATGCTGGCTGTTGTTCTCGCGGTGTGGTCCGCGCTCGTCTCGAGCGCTCAGCCCGTTACTGTGCCGGTCACGCCCATCCAGGTTTCTCCCCACTGCTACTACGTCCACGGCCGCAGCGGCGAGGCTTCGCATGCCAACCAGGGCTATAACTCCAACGCGGGGTTCGTGGCGACCGAAGAGGGAGTAGTGGTGTTCGACGCGCTGGGCACGCCCCCGTTGGGCGCGGCACTGGTGGACGCGATCCGCGCGGTTACCGACAAGCCCATCAAGCGCGTCATCGTCAGTCACTATCATGCAGACCATGTCTATGGGTTGCAGGCACTCAAGACTGCGGGAGCGGAGGTGTGGGCACATGCGGATGCGAAACCGTATCTCGCCTCGGAGGCGCCGCAGCTTCGGCTCCAGGAGCGCCGCGTGTCGCTCGCGCCCTGGGTCGATGAGTCCGCCCGTATCGTCGAGCCCGATCTATGGATCGACGGCGACACGGCGTTTCGGCTCGGCGGGCTGACGTTCGACGTGTACCACGTGGGTCCGGCGCACACTCCGGAGGATCTGGCGCTGGTCGTGGTGGAGGAAGGCGTGTTCTTCGCGGGCGACCTGATGTTCGGCGGACGCGTGCCGTTCGTCGGCGACGCCGACAGCAAGGCGTGGCTCGCCGCCATCGACAAGCTGGAGAGGTACCGGCCGAAGGTGCTGGTCGGCGGTCACGGCGACGCTTCCTTCGATGCGACGCGCGACCTCGCACTCACCCGCGACTATCTGCTGTACCTGCGGGAGAAGATGGGGGAGGCGGTGGAGGAATTCCTGCCCTTCGACGAGGCCTACGCGCGGACCGATTGGTCGCGTTTCTCGCATCTGCCGGCTTTCGAGGCCGCCAACCGGCGCAATGCCTACAATACCTATCTGCTGATGGAGCGCGAGGCGCTCGCACGCGAGAAACAATCCGACAGGGGGCCGCAATGATCGTCGAGCAGATCTGGACCGGGAATTCGTACCGCAACTTCAACTATCTGATCGTTTGCCCGCAGACGGGCGAGGCGCTCGCCATCGATCCGCTGGACCACGAGAAATGCCTGGCCGCGGCCAGGAAGCACGGCTGGCAGATCACCCAGGTGCTGAACACCCATGAGCACGGCGACCACACCGGCGGCAACCAGGCCGTCATCGCCGCGACTCGCGCCAAGCTACTGGCGCACAAGAACGCCGGCTCGCGCATCCCCGGCGTGGACCGCGGGCTGGGCGCGGGAGACGTGGTCAAGGTCGGCAAAACCGTGGAGCTGGAAGCGCTCGATACGCCCGGCCACACGATGAGCCATGTGTGCCTGCTGTCGCATACCGATACGCCGGCGCTGTTCTGCGGGGACACGCTGTTCAACGCGGGTGCGGGGAACTGCCACAACGGCGGGCATCCGAGCGAGCTGTATCAGACCTTCGCGAACCAGCTCGCCAAGCTGCCCGACACGACGCTGATCTACCCGGGACATGATTACATCGCCAACAACCTGCGCTTCACGTTGGATCGCGAGCCGGACAACGGCAGAGCGCAACAGCTGCTCGGTCAGGTGACCAATCAGGATCCGACTCGAGCGATGGTCACCACTCTCGCGCTGGAGAAGGAGATCAATACCTTCTTCCGCCTGCACAGCAAGACGGTGATCGCGCGGCTGCGCGAGGCGTTCCCCGATCTGCCGGACGAGCCAGATGCGAAGACGGTATTCCTGAAGCTGCGCGAGCTGCGCAACAAGTGGTGAGTCGCTGGAGAGCGCGAGCCATCGCTCCCTCCAGCCTCGTGAGAGAGGCGTGGGGCGAGGGGGGCTCAGCCCACTGCACCGGTCTCCGGAACGTTAAAGTACACCTCCGCCAGTGGGAGCGTGCAGCCGAGCGAGTCGATCGCGATCGAATCTTGCATGCGGTTTGCCGCGTGCAGCAGCCAGCGATCTTCCGGCTCGCGGCTATAGTGCTCCACCAGGACGCGGTCCTGCGCGATCAGCAGGTAGTCGGTGAGCGACGCCATCGTCCGATACTGCTCGGACGTCCTGCCCCGGTCGTAGGCTTCGCTCGAGTCCGATAGCGCTTCGACCAGCAGAGTCGGGTTCAGGAGCGTCTCGCCGGGCTGCTCGAACCGAGGTTGGCCGCAGACGACCACTACGTCCGGATAAGTGCAGAGGCCTGACGGGTCTACCTTCACGCGCAGGTCGCTCGGGTAGACACGGCAGGGCTTGCCTCTGAGCTTCTGGCGTAGCTCCGCACCGACATTGAGCACGATCAGGTCGTGCGCCTCGTTCGCGCCGCTCATCGCGAAGACCTCGCCTTGGAAGAACTCGTGCTTCTCCCGAGTCGATTCCTCGAGCTTAAGGTACTCCTCGACGGTGTATCGGGTCTTAGGTTGGACGGACATAACAGCGGCGCAGCTGGCCCACGACCAACTAGCCTGTTTACTCGCCAAACCTTGGCCCTGCCACGACGCCAGGCGGCAGGCCCTCGGTCTCGCTGAAGGATCTAGCGCAGGTTCCCGCCATCGCCGAGCTCATCGAGAAGTGCTTTGGCCTCGATCAAGTCTCTCCTGCCGAAGCCTTCCGTGAACCAGCCGTATATCGGCCGGAGCAGCTGATGCGCTTCGTCTGCGCGGCCCTGTCGTAGCCACAAACGCGCGAGGCTCGCGGCGGTCCGCAGCTCGAACGACTTGCCTTCCTGGTCGCGCGCGATCCGTAGCGCCTCCAGGAAGGATGCTTCGGCCGCCTGTGCGTGCTCTGGCTGCATCGCCAGAAGGAGCTCACCGCGCAAACGATGGAGCTCGGCATCGACCCGGCGTTCCCCGCCATTGCTGGATATCGCCAGCCCTTGCTCGATTGCAGCCAGTCCTAGCGCGTTCTCGCCGACCGACAGGTATGCCTCTGCCAGAAACTCGAGATACACCGGCACGGCGAAACGGGCCCCCAACGAGAAGTGCACAGCGATGCCTTCTTTCAGGTCGTTGATTCCGGCCTCGGCGTGCCCGTTTTGAGCAAGCCGCGCTCCTCGTAGTGTCCTGATCACATGGCCCATGAACCCGAATCCCTGTTCATCGCAGATCGCGAGGTCGTGGTCGATATAGGTATCCAGCTCCGCAGGCGCCCTGGCCCATGCAAGAGTCTGGACCAGGCTGACCGACCGCCAGATCCGGTTGTACAGAAACGGAGAATCGGCCCAATAGCTGGCGAGTTCGTCCTGCCGCGCAAGTGCTTGATCCGGGTAACCGAGAAACCAGAGAGTCGGCACCAGGAATTGCACGGCGTTTGCCTTGGGGTCTTGCCCGTATCGCGGAGTGAGCTCCGGTCGAGGCGACGGCCCGTAAAGAGAAAGCGTTTCGTCGAAGTGCGCTCGGGCGTCTGCGAACAATCCCTTCGCCATGGCCGTGGAGGCGAAGCTGTGATGCGCAGCCACCAAAGATGCGTTGTCACCACATGCCTTTGCCAGCGCTAGGAACCGGTGACCGACCCGGTGTGCCTCGTTCACGTCGCCCCCGACCCATTCGCCGACGGCAATGCCCCATAACGCGTCGCACAGTCTCGGCGAATCGTCGACGCGGGCCCCTAGATCGCAGGCGCGACGGTAAGCCGCCTTCGCTTCCGGCGCCGCATAACCCATCGCGGGTACGATCGCAGACCCGAGCGCGAGCTGCAGATCTAGCTCGAGCCGGTCACGCTCCACAGACTCGGGAAGGGTGCTCAGCACCTCCACTGCCCGTCTGTAGTGTGCGATCGCCTCGGAATAGGCCGAGCGCTGCACGGCGGCCTCACCGGCGCGCCGCCACCACGGCACGGCCAACACCGGAAGGCCCGCCTCCGTGTAATGATGCGCCACGTACTCGGGGCGCTGCTCGGCATCGGCTGGAAGCCGCTCGACGATGGTTTGCGCGATGCGCTGGTGCACCTGCTGGCGCGTGCTCTTGAGCAGCGACTGGTACGCCGCCTCCTGCACCAACGCGTGCTTGAACGTGTAGGTGACCTGAGGAGGCGTGCCGCGTTGGAAGAGGAGTTCAGCGTCCACCAGCTTGCTGAGCGCACTATCGAGCGTTGCGTCGTCGGCCGGCGATACAGCGCGGAGCAACGGGTAGGCGAAGGTGCGTCCGAGCGTTGCGCCCAGCTGCGCAATCGCCTTTGCGCCGCTTAGACGGTCGAGTCGCGCGTTCAGGGAATCCTGCAGAGTCGAAGGGATCGCCAGCGGCGGCAGCGGGCCGGTGAGTTCGTACTGGCTGCCGCTGTCCCGCACCAGCCCGGACTCCAGCACCATGGTGGTCAGCTCCTCGACGAACAGCGGCACGCCATCGGTCTTGGCCACGATCTGCTCGGCCACCTCTGCAGGTAGGGCCTTTCCGCCCGTCAGCCGCTGCACTAGATCGTCGGTCTGGCGCCGGGTGAGGCGGTGCAGCGAGAGCGAGGTGACGTACGAGCGAACCGGCCAGGGCACTTCGAATCCTGCGCGCGCGGTCAGCACGAGGAGCAGCCGTTCCGTGGGCGCCTGCTCGATGTGCCGGCCGATCAGGTCCAGCGTAGTCGGGTCGGCCCAGTGCAGGTCCTCGACTGCCAACAACGTTGGCGTCTCCTTTGCCAGCGCTAGCACGATCGAAGTGAGCGTCTCCAGCGTGCGCCGGCGTTGGCGCTCGGGACTCATCACAGGCAGGGAATAACCGTCTGGAACCGGGCGTGACAGGAGCGCTGCCAGCAGCCCCACGGATTCTTCGAGCGGTATATGCAGGCGGGAGAGGAACTGCACCAGCTTCGCAACCTCGACATCGGGCGTGTCCGCGACCTTCCAGCCCAAGCGCTCCGGCAGGCGCTCGATGACCGGATAGAGCGGTGTGTGGGTGTAGTAGGGCGAACAGCGCAGCTCCAGGCGATTGTGCGAGACGCCAGCTAGAGATTCGTCCAGCGCGCGCACCATCCGAGACTTGCCGATTCCCGGCTCGCCCACGATTACGACGACCTGGCCTTCGCCCTCTACCGCACGCTCCCAGCGATCGAGCAGCAGCGCTGTTTCCTGATCCCGGCCCACCATTGGGGTTTGGCGGGCGTGGCTCCCAGCAACACCTGTTCCCGCAGCGTCGGCGCGGACCTGGAAGGTCTCCAAGGGTTGGTCTACGCCCTTGAGCGCTTGCTTGCCCAGGGACTCCAAGTGGAAACGCTCGCCGATCAGGCGGCGCGTGGCCTCGCTCACGATCACGACGCCTGGCTGCGCGAGCGCCTGCAGGCGTGCGGCTACGTTCGGCGTGTCCCCTAGCGCCAGCCCCTCGCCGCTCCCGCCGACCACGGTCAGGCCGGTGTGGATGCCGACCCGCATCGCCAGGGGTCCAGCAGCACTGCGCAGACTTGATACCGCGCCCTGAGCCTCGAGCGCGGCCCGCACCGCGCGCTGCGCGTCATCCTCGTGCGCCTGCGGATACCCGAAGTACACCAGCATCCCGTCGCCCAGCTGCTGCGCGACATGTCCCTCGTAGCGCTGCATCGCGCGCTGGCAGGCATCGCGGAAGGCATGCAGCAGCTCGCGGTATTCCTCGGGGTCGAGTTTGCGCGCTAGCTCTGTTGACCCGACCAGGTCGCAAAACATCACAGTGAGCTGCCGACGCTCGGCGGCAGCGCCCGCTGCTGGGCCAGCCATCGGGGCTTCCCCGGACCGATGCTCGTCGGCATCCTGTTCTACCGGGTCGCCTGGATTCGCACCACGCTGCCGCAGCGCGCGGACTGCCGCGAGCAACTTGACCCTGGGGCCGGTGGGCAGGCCCAGCTCGCGCAGATCTGCGTCGGTGAGCAGCGGCACCGCCGCGAGGTCGATCTGCTCGCGCTCGAACAGTTCCGCGTACTGCGACAAGCTCAGGGCCGATAGCCAATCCCGGATCGCGCTCATGCCCCCCTCCGAGTGTCATTACACTCCGCGCGGAGACGGGTGGCAAGACGCGACAAGCGACAGGGCCGCGCCATCAGCGATCCGCGATGGCGCCGTGCAGGCGCGGCGGCCGGCGGAGGCGTGTCAGATGCAATCCCTTGTTGCGATACGGAGCCGGCCGATCCCGCCCGGCGCCGCCTCTGCCGGCACGCTCGATGCGGCATACTCCGCTCGCGGTCGGTCGACTGTGCGGAGCAGACGACCCCGCGACGGGGCCGCGAGACCAGCGGGCCGCTGTGTAGGTGAGCCCGGGAGGCGACGCGCGGGGTCGGAGAACGAATCGTGAGGCTGGAGATGTGACCCATGACAGGATCGAGCCTTCTCATCAATCGCGCGTACAGCGCGCTGGCGATCGCGGCAATCAGTGCGCTGTTCATCGCCGGATGCGCAGCCACCAGGATCCAAGCCCAGTGGACCGATCCGGCGTCCTCCAATCACCCGCTGCAAGGGGCGAAGGTGCTGATTGTGTGCGTGGCCGAAGGGAGCGCGATCCTGCGGGTCTGTCAGGAGGAGGTTGCGGCACGCATCGCTGCGCTCGGCGCGCAACCGCTGACAGCCGCCGATCGGGATCAGCTGGCGGCCGCTGCGGGCGCAAAGAACGACCAGGCGCTGGAGGTGGCGCGCGGGATCGGGGCCAAGGCGCTGCTCACGATGGCAGTCAGGCGCGAGGCCACCGTCCCCGGGCCGAGCACTACGCTCGGCATCGGCATCGGAAGCTGGGGGTGGGGCAGCGGGAGCGCAGTAGGCGGGGGTGCCGGCGTGTCGGTTCCGGTCGGCGGCACGCACGTCGAAACCGCCTATGGGGCGGACATGACGCTCACCGATGTCGCCAGCGGCCGCATGATGTGGACCGCCACGGTGATCTCGCCCGCGTCGAGCGATGCGGGCGCGCAGATCCGCGATATCGCGAAGACCGGCGTGGCCGCTGCGCAACGCGCGGGCTTGTTCTGACCTCTGAGGTCGACCGCGCGCGTAGGCCAGCAGCTGCTCGTATCGCTCGAGCAGCCGCTGCGCATCGAGGTAGCTCGGCGCCTCGCGCGGTTATTGATCCTGGAACAGGGCGCCTGCGGCCCAATCGTGGGGGCCGGTTACGCTTCGCTGGGTGCCGCCTGCTACGGCCGAGAAGTCGCCGCTGGCGCGGTTTCCAACCCCTCCGTTGACCGTGCTGTAGATACCACTCGCGGTGTTGTAGCTGCCTCCGGTGATGCTAGCCATGCTGCCGCCGGCCTTGTTGCGTGCCCCGCTGAGCACCACCGCGTTGGGGGCGCTGATCGCGTTTTCCAAGCCGAAGACGATGCCGCCCCAGTTCGAGTAGCTGTTGAAGTCCCCGCCGACGATGTTGTGCGAGCCGGTCTTGTGGCTTTGGGCCCATGCCCCGCCGCCGCCCCGACATGCGGCGTCGGAGTCCGCGACCCCGAGCGAGCACACAAAGCTGCCCGCGCTCGGCCGGTTGTAGCCGATGATCAGGTTGCCCAGCCCGTTCGCTGTCTGCGTCTCGCCGGTGCCGTTGACGATCTGCACGTTGATGCCGCGGAACAGCGCCACTGGGTAGCCGTTGGAGGTGTCGAACGTCAGGTAGCCGTTGAGGTCGAGCACGGAGTTCGCTTTGAGGCCGCGAACCTCGCCGGCGAGCGACTCCACTTGCGCCTGTAACGCGCCGATCTGATTCTGCTGCGCCTTGAGGGCGTTCAATTGACCCACCAGATCCTGGCGGGCAGCGGTTTCGGCGGCGAGTTGCTTGCGCAGCGCCGCGAGCTGCTGCCGCGCCGTGCGCAGCTGGGCCGCCAGGTCGATCGGCTCGGTCTTCTGCTGCGCCCAGGCCTCCGAGGCCAGGACGATGAGGGACGTCAGCAGTATTATCCTGGTCGAACCCATCGGGATCACCGTCTCAAGATGCAGGGAGCCGCCATCTTACTGAAGTCCCGGGCCATGGTGTGAACCCGCCCGCAGGAGGGCGGCAGCAGCGTGGCCTAAAGCCCGCGTGGACCGGACCGATACTCGATTCGCATAGAAAGGGAACCTGCGAAGGGCGCAGTGCGAGCGCGGCCGGGCTGGATGGTTGCGCTCCTAGCGGGTCAAGCGGTGGGCTCGATCCCTGTGCGCGATGCTCCGGCAGCGAGCTCGAAACCCGATCCAGGAGGGTCAGGACGATGGGCCAGGCAAAGGTGATGGTCGTGGAGCAGGGGCGCAGGGCGGCGCTCCGACTGGAACGCCAGTTGCGAGAGCTGGGCTGCGCGGTCGGGAGCGTGACGGTCAGCGTGGATCAGGCGCTCATCGGGGCTGCCCAATGGCGCCCGGACGCGATCATCCTGGACCTGCGACTGGCTCGCGGGGCCGGCGGCCGCGACCGGGTGCGCCGCCTTCACCACAGCTCGGGCGCCGCGCTCATCTTCCTCTCGCGCGAGGGCCAGCGATGGGAGGTCGAGCCCGAGATGCTGGCGCTGGCGTCCGGCTACTTGGTCATGCCATGCGCCCTGCATGATCTCGAAGCCACGCTGAGCATCGCCGTGGGCCGTCGCACCGAGCGCATCGACCGCAACGGGGGCGAGGCAGGCCCGCACCGCCTGCTCGACAATGTGCCGGTGCTGCTCGCTTACCTGGATGCCACCGGCCACTACCGGTTCGCCAATCGTCTGCACGAAAAGTGGTTTGGGATTGCCGCCGACAAGCTGGCCGGGCGCTCGATGCTGGAGGTGCTGGGCCCGCTCTGGAACGAGTACGTTCAGCCCGCGTTCGCGGAGGCGCTGGCCGGGCGCTCCGTCATCATCGAGCATTGCCCGGATGGCGTGCAGGAGCGGTATGCCGAAGTATCGCTGACGCCGGACAAGACGCCGACGGGCGTGCGCGGCGTGTATATGGCGGCGTGCAACATCACCGGCCGGCTCGAGGCCGAGCGCGCGCTGCGCCAGGAGCGCGATGACCTGCAGGCGATCGTAGACACGCTCGACGAAAGCATCGTCGCCGTCGATGCGGCGGGCGAAGTGCGCTACCTGAACCGGGCAGCGCAAGCGTTGATCGGGTTCACCGCCGAGCGCGCGCGCGGCCTGCCGGTGCAGGAAGTGCTGCGCTTCGTGGATGCGGCCAGCGGCAGGCGCGTCGGCGATCCGCTGCGCGAGACGCTCGCTTACGGGCGGTCGGCGCGCCTTGCGCCGGGCGCCGTCCTGCTGTCAGCGGACGGCAGGGAGCACGCGGTCCACGACCGCTGCGATCCGGTGCGCGACGCCGCGGGCAACGTGGTGGGCGCGGTGCTGGCGTTGCGTAGCACCGGCGCCCCGGACCTCTTGCCCGGGGCGGCGGGATACGATCCCCTCACCGGGCTGATGAACCGAGCGCAGTTCGAGGCTGCGCTGGATGCACGCATTCGCAAGGCTTCTGCGATGCACGGCCCGTTCGCGGTCCTGCACATCGATATCGACCGGCTGCGCGAGATCAACGAAGCGCATGGCCATCACGCGGGCGATGCGGTCCTGCGCCGGCTCGCAGAACTGCTCGGGACCAAGCTGCGCAGCGCCGACCTGGTCGCCAGACTGGGGGGTGACGAGTTCGCGGTGCTGGCCGAAGACTGCCCCCCGAACAGGGCCGAGCACGTCGCCGAGACAGTGCTGCGCACGGTCCGCGAGGCCGGCTTCATCTGGCAAGGGCGCGACCTCGGCGTGCACCTGAGCGTCGGTGCATCCACCATCGGGGGATTGGTCGCGGACGGCGCGAGTGTCCTCAACGCCGCGCAGTTGGCGTGCGCGCTGGCCAAGGAAGAGGGTGGCGGGCGCGTGGCGGTATACCGCAGCGAAGCCGGCCGCAGCGATCCGGTGCTGCCGCACCCGGATACCTGGGCCGGGCGCATGGAAGAGGCGCTCGCTCAGGACCGTTTCCGCCTGTTCGCGCAACGGGTCACGCCGGTGGACGACCCGGAGGGCCGGCGCAAGCGTGCTTTCGAGGTCCTGGTGCGGCTCGAGGGACGCAGCGGGACGATCCTGCCGCCCATGGCCTTCATGCCTGCGGACGAGCGCTGCTTGCTGATGGCCCGGCTGGACCGCTGGGTGATCGGGCACACGCTGCAAGCTCTGTCTTCGAGGCTGCAGACTGCGGACGATCGCGACGGCGACGACACGCGTTATGCGATCAACCTGTCGGCCGCTAGCCTGGCTGACGATGGAGTGCTGGATTTCATCGCCGCGCAGCTCGGCGAGCATTCGATCCCGCCGCAGATGCTCTGCTTCGAAATCGCCGAGAGCGCGGCGCTGGCGGCCTTGCACCGAGCGGAGACGCTGGCCGAGGGCCTGAAGGCGCTGGGCTGCGGCTTCGCGTTGGATCATTTCTCCAGCGGCGTGAGTGCGCGCGAGTATCTCCAGCACCTGCCGGTGGCGTACATCAAGATCGATGGCAGCTTCGTCAAAGGCATGCTCGCCGACCGGCTCGACGGGGCCGTGGTGGAGGGCATCAGCCGCATCGGCCAGGCGCTGGGCATCGACACGGTGGCGGGGCATGCGGAGAGCCCGGCTATCGTGACCAGGCTGCGCGAGATCGGCGTGCCGCAGGCCCAAGGTTTCGCGATCCATCGCCCCGAGCCGCTGATGCAGGCACTCGATTCGCATGCGGATATGCTCGCTGCTGCGGGCGCGCTGCAATCTAGCGCGGAGAGCTGGTCGGCGGAGTGGCATCTGCAGTAGCCCCGCGGCCCGATTTGATGCATCGGCGAGCCAAGTCTGGCGCACCGGTACGCTCAGACCGGTCCGCTACCTGCACTGGGCCCCCCTGTGCCGCGAGCGAGACGCTGGCGCGCGCGGATGCTGCAACGGGCTACGCGCGGCCTGTCCGGGTCGCTCCGGACCTTCAGCTCAAGCGCTTGGCGAGGCGCTCCAGCGTGTCTGCGATCTCGGTGCGCACTTTGTCGCCCAGCGCGCGCAAGTCTTCCGTCGCTTGGCCGGCGCGCTGGCGCATCTCGCCCAACGCTTGCTCGGCGCTCGTGCGAAGCGGTTTAAGCCGTTCCAACTCCCGTTCCAGCTCGTTGCGCACCGCGCCGGATACCTCCCGCGCTTTCGCGGTCAGATGCGCAAACTCGCCCTCGTACTCGCGCAGCTGAGCAGCGAGCTGATCGGCGAGCTTCTCGCGTGCCCGCTTCTCCCCGCCGGCTGTCATGCGGTCGATTTCGGCCTCGGCTTGGAGCCAGTCGTCCAGCGGGTCGCCACCCTGGAAACCGCGATGCTCGGCCCGGAAGTAGGCCGCCTCCGCGATCATGTGCTCGCGCTGCTGCGGGGAAGTCTGGGGGGAAGTCATGCAAGCCTCCTGTCTGGTCTTCCGTTGTGGGTGGGGAGAAGAAATGGCCAACAACCCGCAAAATTATCCTTACGGGCGCAGCGCAGACCTTGACGGGCATCAACCTTCCTGGTTGCCGGCGCGGGGGGGCCAGGACCGCGCTGTCCTGTGCAGGGCTGGAATCCGATGCCCCCTCGATCGGCTTGGCCTGGGTGTGGACTGCGCCCAGCCTGCCGAAACAACCGGCCGGAGTGTATTGGTCACCGGTTTGTTCCGGCCGCGGTTACCATGTTGGACAGGCGGCCGTTCCGGCGCCCTCGCGGACGCCTCTGTTGACTTGTGTCAACACGGAGAGGGAGCGCGTATCTGATGATTTGCCGTCTTGTGCAAGGGAGACGCGTATGGCAGGTATCGACGATCTGTTCAAGAGCAATCTCGCAGTCGGTCTGGCGGTCGGGGTAGGCGCGGTGCTGCTGGCGCCGGTCGTCGCGCCCATCCTTGCAAGCGTCGGCAAGCCATTGGCCAAGTCGGCGATCAAATCCGGGATCATCCTGTTCGAAAAAGGCCGCGAAGCGGCAGCCGAGCTCAGCGAGGTCATGGAAGACTTGATCGCCGAGGCGCGAGCCGAGCTTGCCGCGAGCGCGCCGGTAGCGGCGGCCACCGCGGCGGCGGCAGAGGTTGTCCCGGCAGCGCAGACGGCGGCGGAACACGCCGCAGAGGAATGATTCCTCGCGGCGAAGTCTGTCACCGGATCAGCGGCCGGGTGCGCCTGCGCATCGGCGAGCGGCGCGGAGATGCGGCGTATTTCGAGCGGGTGAGTCGGGCGCTCCGGCGCAGCGCTGGCGTGACGCATTGCCAGGCCAACCCGATAACGGGCACGGTTCTGATCGAACACGCAGGGCCGCTGGAGCAGGTACTGGGCGTGGCGCAGACGCAGAAGTTGTTTTGCGTGGATCGTTCGGAGCCCGGCCTGGTGCCCGGCAGGGTCCGAGCGGCGCAGGGCCTCGAGCGGATCGACGCGGAACTGCAGCATTGGACCAAGGGCGAGGCCGATCTGCGCACGCTGGCGCTTGCGGCTCTGATCGGGTTGGGCGTGATGCAACTCATTCGCGGGAACGTGCTGGCACCGGCAGTTACGCTGTTCTGGTACGCGCTCATGACATCGCACTTTCTGCAGCAGCAGAGCGGTTCTGGCGCTTCGGACAATGGTTAGAGATACGCTCGTGCCCCTTGTGCCCGTTTGACGTGTCCATATATTAAGTGTTTACCCAGGAGGAACCTATGACGGAGACCATCGAAACTACCCCTCAACCCGTAGCAGCGCAGCCCATGACCGTCGGCGAGGCGGGCGCCAGCGTGCGCTCGGGCATCGTGAACAGCCTGCGCGGCATCGACACTATCGAGGCCGAGATTCTGACTGTCGTGCGCAACACGGTGTCCAACGCGCTGCGTGCGTCCGGGCAGGTTTCCACTGAAGGCATCACAGTCGCGCGTGACGTCGTCAAGGGTGCCATCTCCGCGACCGAAGAGATCGGTAGCGGGCTGGTGTTGTCGAGCAAGAGCGTGGCCAAGGGCATCATCATGGGCGTTTCGGACGTGGGTGGGGATTTGGTCACCGCCGCGGGCGAGACGGCGCGCAGTGCCGTGAAGGGTGCCGCGGCAGTGGGCGGAGATCTGGGCCTGGTAGCCAAGCGCACGCTGGACGGCGTGCTCGAAGCTGCCACGGAAACCGGCGCAAACGCCGGCGCACTCGTGACTGCAGCGGCGCAAGGTGCCCTCGATGGCGCCAGCAGCATCGGCAACACGGCTGTCAAGGCGGTCCGCGACATTCTGGTTGGCGCGGTCGGCGGCGTGAAGCAGGTGCTGAGCGAGGCGCTGCCGAAAGCTTCGGCGACCGCGCAACCTGTCGAGGCGCCCAAGCAAGAGACGTCGGTACACTAGACTCGTAGCATTCGGGACAGACAGCCGGCGCAATGCCGGCTGTCGTCTGTATCGGGCGCTGGTCAAGGGATTGGCGCGGCCGGTGCAGCCGGGATAGCGTGGCGATAGCCGGCAGCGGGCCGATCGGCGCGCTGGTGCAGGGCGTGCTGTGGCTGGGGATCTATGCTTGCCGGTCGTCAGCCTGTTGCTGTTCCGAGACGGGGATCCGAAGGGGGTGCCAGACGGTCATCTTGGCGTCACATTAATCTGGCTTAATGTCATACATCTCGGTCCGATCCATACGACGTATGAGCCACCACTACCTACACCACATCCCCGGCCGGCTACGCGTCAAGTGCGCGAGCCTGAAGCGCAACGAACAGAAAGTAAGCCGGGTGTGCGATTACCTGCGTGGTATCGACGGTGTGGTGGAGGCGGAGGCCAACGCGCTGACCGGCAGCCTGCTGGTGCGCTACGACACCGATGTGGTGCGCGGCGAAACGCTGCTCAACTCGCTCAAGGCGCTGGACTGCGTGCATCATCAAACAGACGTCTCGCGTCCGATCACGGACATAACGCACCCGTTCGTGCAACGCGTCGCCGATCAGGTCGTGCAGAAGGCCGTGGAAGCCCTGATCGAGCGTTCCGCGGTGGCCTTGGTCGCAGCCATCATCTGATCCCGGCTTTCTAGTCGCGCAGCGCGGCGACCCGGTCAGTCGCCTCCCACGGCAGAGCGAGGTCCAGCCGCCCCATATGGCCGTAGGCCGCTAGCCGCTGGTAGAACCCCCCGGTCGCCCTCGACGGCAACGCGCGCAGGCCGAAGGTGCGCACGATCGCGGCCGGGCGGAAGTCGAACACCCGCATCACCCGCTCGGCGATCTCATCATCGGTGAGCTTTCCGGTTCCGCGGATGTCCACCTGGACGCTCACCGGCTGTGCCTGCCCGATCGAATAGCTCAACTGCACTTCGCACTCCTGCGCGAGGCCCGCCGCCACTACGTTTTTGGCCGCGTAGCGGGCGGCATACGCGCCGATGCGATCGATGCGGGTCGGATCCTTGCCGGACAGCGCGGACTCGCTGTGGCGCGCGTACTCGCCATACGTGTCCATCGCGTTTTTGCGACCGGTCAGGCCGGAATGCAACGCAGGCCCGCCCGCGACCTGCGGCCCGTCCGGATTGATGAAGATGCGAGTGGCGGAGTCGGGCCGCAGCGCCTCGTCGCCGAACACCGCGTCGATCACATGGCCGAGCAGATCCTCGCGCAAGCGCGCCGCGGTCGGCTCGGCGGCTTCGTGCTGGCTCGCGATCAGCGTCACGCTGTGGATGCGGTGCGGCCGGCGGTCGCGGAACTCCACCGCCACCTGCGTCTTGCCGTCGGGCGCGAGATAGCGCAAGCGCTTGTCCACGCGCGCCGCAGCAAGCTGCCGCGCCAGCTTGTGCGCCAGCCAGATCGGCAGCGGCAGCATCGCAGCGGTGTGGTCGCAGGCGAAGCCGAACACGTTGGCCATCTGCCGTGCCGGCACGTGCTCGATCTGCTCCTGCGTGAGCTGCGCTTCGTCCACCGCGATGCGCGGCCCGTCGGGCAGCTCACCCATGCTGGTCATGATCGTGCAGGTGCGCGGATTGAAGTCCTCGCGGTCGTAGCCCACCCGTGCGATAACCTGCCGGGCGAGATCCGGCACGTCCACGTTGGCGCTGGCTGCGAAGCGGGCCGCGATGAACAGGATGCCGGTGGACACCGCGCTTTCTGCTTCGACTCGGGCGAGCGGATCCTGCTGCAGCAGCCGGTCGACGATGGCGTCAGCGATCTGGTCGCACAGCTTGTCGGGGTGGCCCTCGGTAGCCGACTCGGAGGTGAACAGGAAATCGCGCTTCACGATGCATGTCCTCCAGAAAGAAGCGGCGGCGCGCCGTGCCCCTCCGGCGCGACCAGCCCCTTGGTCGCTTCGCTGATCAGGAATGGTGCTACTGCGCCGGCAGCGCACACGGCGAGATCGGCCGGGCCCAGCAGCGTCGTGCCCAGCAGCGTGCGCAGTCCAGGCACAACCAGCGTTAAGGCTTGCAGCGCAGCCGAGCCGCCTATGGCCAGGTGCAACCACGGGTTGGAAGCGCGCTTGCCACCATGGAAAATGCTGACGTGCTCTGAGCGGCAGCTATAGGCATGCAGCAGCTGGGCGGCGACCAGGCTGTTGAAAGCGAGCGTGCCGGCCTGCGGCCCAGGCCCGTAGCGCATGACGCCATAACTGTAGCTCGCCAAGCCGCCGAGCGTCATGAGCGCGCCTTCGTACCCATAGCGCATGAACTGGCGAGGACCGATGATCGGCTCCGCTGGGTCGCGTGGCGGCCGCAGGAGGACATCTGGCTCCGGCGGCTCGACGGCGAGCGCCAGCGCGGGAAACACATCGGAGAGCAGGTTGATCCACAGCAGCTGCATGGTGTTGAGGGGCTGGCCCAGGCCGGCGGCAATGGCAGTGAGCATCACGCCGATCTCGCTCAGGTTGGTCGAGGTCAGGAAATGCACCGACTTGCGGATGTTGGTGTAGATCGTGCGTCCCTCGCGCACCGCCACGATCATGGTGCGCAGGTTGTCGTCCTCCAGCACGACATCGGCGACGGTGCGCGCCACATCGGTGCCGCTGCTGCCCATTGCGACCCCGATGTCCGCGGCCTTCAGCGCCGGGCCGTCGTTGATGCCGTCGCCGGTCATGGCGACGACCTTGCCGGCGCGCTGCAGCGCCTGCACGATCTGCAGCTTGTGTGCGGGGCTCACGCGCGAGAAAACGTCGACTTTCTTGGCGAGCGCCGACAGCACGGCCGGGTCGAGGCGCTGCAGCTCGGTCGAGTCGAGGATGTCCAGCTGCGTCGTCCCGCTCAGGTCCAGCTCGTGGCCGATGGCATAAGCGGTGGCGCTCTGGTCGCCGGTGATCATGACGGTGCGGATGCCCGCCTGATGGAACAGCCCGATCAGTTCCGACACACCGTCGCGGACCGGATCGGCCATCCCTGCCAATCCCACCCACACCAGATCACGCGGCTCGAGACCGCCGTTGCCATCCAGCCGCGCGTAGGCGAAACCGAGCACGCGCAAGGCTTCGCCGGCCATGCGCTCGTTCTCGCGCAGGAGCAACTCTCGCGTCGGACCGTCCAACTCCTGTGGCATGCCGTCGCATGCGTGCCAGCGGCACATCGCCAGCACTTCGGCGGGGCTGCCCTTGACCGCCAGCAGGCGCTCGCCGTTGGCCGCCTCGTGCAGGGTCGCCATCCAGTTGCGCCGGTCAGCGCGGTACTGCACCTCCAGGCGCGGGTGCCGCGCGCGCACGGCGCTCACATCCACACCGAAGCGCAGCGCCACCTCGACCAGGGCCGACTCGGTGGCCGAGCCGTTCAGCACCCACTGACCGGGGCTGCCGTCTACCGAGGTCTCATTGCACAACGCGGCCAGATGCAGCAGCCTAAGCAAATCGGGCTGCTCCAGCGGCTGGATGCGCCCGTTTGGTCCGTACATCTGTTGCGGGCCGACCCGCACGCGCTGCCGGCTTGCGTGCAGCGCCAGCACCGACATGCGGTTCATGGTGAGCGTGCCGGTCTTGTCCAGGCAGATCACCTGCACCGACCCGAGCGTCTCCACTGCATCCAGCCGCCGCACCAGCACCTTGTGCCGGCGCATGCTGCGGATGCCCAGCGCCAACGTGGTGGTCGCCACCGTCGGCAACTCCTCGGGCACCGCAGCCACCGCCAAGGCGATCGCGGCGCGCAGCATCGGCAGCAGCCCGTAGCCGCGCAGCATGCCGAGGCCGAATACCCCACCGCAGATGCCCAGCGACAGCCACACCATCTGCCGTCCGAGCTGCTCGAGCTGGCGCTGCATCGGCGTCTGCGGTGCCTGTGCCTCGCCGACCAGTGTCTGGATGGCCCCGATCTCGGTGGCCGTGCCGGTGGCGACGACTACACCGAGGCCGTTCCCGCCCGTGACCGCCGTCCCCATGTGCAGCATATTGGCGCGGTCGCCGAGCGCCAGATTCGGATCGAGGAGGCGGGCCGGGTCCTTGGCGACGGGCAGGCTCTCGCCGGTCAGCGCCGACTCGTCGACCGTCAGGTTGCGGGCGTCGATCACGCGCGCGTCTGCGGTGACGTAATGGCCAGGCGACAACACCAGCAGGTCACCGGGAACCAGTTCCTGCGCATCCAGATCGAGCAGCGTCCCGTCGCGGATCGCGAGCGCGCTGCGCCGCCCAGTTCCGGTGAGCGACTCGATCGTGCGTTCGGCCTCGCTCTCGGTGACGTAGCCGATCCCGGCGTTGATGGCGATTACGCCGAGCACCACGATCGCATCGGCCAGCCCGCCGGTGGCCACCGACAGGACTGCCGATCCGGCCAGCAGCAGTATCGGCAGGCTCTTGAACTGCGACAGCAGGATCTCCAGTGACGAGCGCCGGGGCGGCTCAGGTAGTCGGTTAGGGCCGTGGGTGGCTAGTAGGGCGCGTGCGGCCTGTGCGCTCAACCCCAGCGTGCCGGAGGTGCCCAGCGCCCGCAGCACGGCCTGGGCCTCCTCGGTATGCCAAGCACGACCGCCTGGGCGACGCTGTGCCTTGCCGGGCGCGGGTCTAGCGCGTGCCGGCGCGCTGCGGAGAGGTTCCTGCAGCGGCGTGCCCGGGGTGAGCGGCCCCGTATCGCCAAGGGTCGCACTGACCAGCGCCACGATCGCGTCCAAGCTGTGCCCCTCGGCAAAGAGCACGAGCACGCGTCCGGTAAGGGGATTGGCACTTACCGCGAGGATGGCGTCTTGATCACGCAGGGCGCTCTCGATGGCCTGACGCATGGCCTGCGAGCCGCGCAGGCCGCGTACCTCGAGGCGCGCACGCCCCGGCACTGCGCTGTGCACCGGCACGACTGCGGGCTGCTCTGAGGTGTGCTCGGCCGGCGCGCGTGCTCGCACCGGCTGGTACCAATCGACGCGGCCTTGCAACAGATCGTACAGGTTAGCCATGGGGACGAATACTGCCGCAGGTGTGCGGCGAACGGCTACCTTGCCCTAGAATTGTTGCCGGAAGCTTGATCTGTCACAAACCGCGCCGCGGACGACGGCTCCCCGAAGCCGATCTCCTGGTCGATACTACCGCTCGTCCGGTATCTGCTTGGCTCTCGACACTGCAGTGGCACTCCCATACACTTCGCCCGGCTGCGCCGTCCGCGGCGTGACGTAAACCGGCCTAGAGGAATTTATGGAAGATGTGCCGGCCTCGCAGCCAGCCTACTCGCATGCGGCTGCGTATGCATGCTCGTCATCGATTCGCGCCAGCCGCAAAGTTGCCACGACCGGGTGCTGATGTTCTCCTACGTCCTGTTCCTCTCCGTGGTGGTCAGCCTCGATGCGCTCGTGTCGGGGTTGACTTACGGGCTGAAGGGAATGCGCCTGCCGTTTGCCTCGCTCGCCATTATCGGCATCGTGACGGTGGTGTGCACCGCACTGGCGCTTGGCGGAGCACATGTCGCGGCGTGGTTCCTCAACCCCAGGATCGCCGCCGTTGCCGGCGCCATGCTGCTAATGCTCCTGGGCGGGTATCGCCTGCTGCTGGACTATCTGACGCAGGATAGCCCACCCGAATTGCGGTCGCACTCGGGAGCAGTGCGCGAACTGAAGTTCTCGGTCGGTGCCTTGTTGGTCGATATTATCGTCAAGCCGGAAGCGGCGGATATCGATCGTTCCATGCACATCGGAGCGCTGGAGGCCGTGCTTCTGGGCGTGGCGCTCGGGCTCGACAACTCCGTCGCGACCCTGGCGGCTAGCCTCGGCAACCACTTGCCGGCCTATACCCCGCTCGTCATGGGCTTGGTACAGACGGGACTGATCGCCATCGGACTGCACACATCCAGGCGCGTGGTGATCCATCATTCGAAGGCGCGCCTGCCATACCTGTCCGGTGCCGCCTTGGTGGTCCTGGGCCTGGCCAGGATCGTATAGCGCGTTGGAACATGGGCGAGCCTCTGCTTTTGCGCAAGAGACCGGTTTGGGAGCGCATGCGCACCCGCGCTGCCGAGATCCATGCCTAGCCAAGACAGGTCACTGGGCCTGAGGCATACTCCCGCGCTGGCGTTCAGACATGCGGCACTGATTTATGTCGATTACAGGCTTTCCACGGTCCATTGAGCAAGCGGCGTTGCGCAGGCGGGGAGGAGAATACGCGTGGCCGCGCGAGTATGTACCGAGGGCGGTGGGAGCCTTGTGCGCACGGGGCTATGCGGTCGTTCGATTGGAGGCCTGGCTCCTGCAGGGTACCCGCGTCGTGAGTCGAGCGAGAATGCGAGACGGAAGCGAGGCACCAGCACTGGGAGTGCAAACGCCGTCCCGAGGAGGACT
>Ga0335070_10002555_pt1 | contig 21090 bp, 33 predicted proteins | sample Lox_Sample_13_FD_206722 | JGI IMG/M metagenome (GOLD analysis project Ga0335070, IMG submission 206722) | Soil microbial communities from Loxahatchee National Wildlife Refuge, Florida, United States - Lox_Sample_1.3 | ecosystem: Environmental > Terrestrial > Soil > Wetlands | place: USA...
AGGAGGAGATATGGCAAAGGCAAAGTTTGAGCGGGTAAAGCCTCATGTAAACGTAGGGACGATAGGGCACGTAGACCATGGGAAGACGACATTGACGGCAGCGATCACGAAGGTACTGGCGATGAAGGGTCAGGCGCAGTACCGTGCCTATGACAGTATAGATAATGCGCCTGAGGAGAAGGCGAGGGGGATAACGATAGCGACGGCACACGTGGAGTATGAGACGGACAAGAGGCATTATGCGCACGTAGACTGTCCTGGGCATGCTGACTATGTGAAGAACATGATCACGGGAGCGGCGCAGATGGACGGGGCGATATTGGTGGTGAGTGCAGCGGACGGGCCGATGCCGCAGACGAGGGAGCATATCCTTTTGGCGAGGCAGGTAGGGGTGCCGTATATCGTGGTATACATGAACAAGACGGACATGGTGGATGATCCTGAGCTTTTGGATTTGGTGGAGCTGGAGGTGAGGGAGCTGTTGTCGAAGTATCAGTTTCCCGGGGACAAGATACCGGTGGTGAAGGGCAGTGCATTGAAGGCGATAGAGAGCACGAGCAATGACCCGAATGCGGCGGAGTACAAGAGCATTCTTGAGTTGATGGAGGCGGTAGACAGTTATGTACCGACGCCTGAGCGGCCGATCGACAAGCCCTTTTTGATGCCGATAGAGGATGTATTCAGCATATCGGGGCGAGGGACGGTGGTGACGGGGAGAGTTGAGAGGGGGGTCGTGAAGGTAGGGGAGGAAGTGGAGATCGTGGGACTGGGGGAGACGAGGAAGACGGTGGCGACGGGGGTGGAGATGTTCCGGAAGCTGCTGGACGAGGGGAGGGCCGGAGACAACATAGGGGTGTTGTTGAGGGGAATCGGGAAGGAAGAGGTGGAGCGAGGGCAGGTGTTGGCGAAGCCTGGGAGCATCACGCCGCATACGAAGTTCAAGGGAGAGGTGTACATTCTGACGAAGGAAGAGGGGGGGAGGCACACGCCGTTTTTCAATGGATACCGTCCTCAGTTTTACTTCCGGACGACGGACGTGACGGGGGTAGCGCATCTCCCTGAGGGGGTGGAGATGGTGATGCCCGGAGACAATATCAGTGTTACGGTGGAGCTGATTGCGCCGATAGCGATGGAGAAGGAGTTGAGGTTTGCGATCAGGGAAGGCGGAAGGACTGTAGGCGCAGGCGTCGTTACCGAGGTGATTGCGTAGTCATCAATGCAAAGATCAGCAGGCGAAATGAAAAATCTAACATGTGCGATTTGCATTCTGCATGTTGCAATGGAGCGAAGTGACGGATATGAATCAGAAGATAAGAATTAAACTCAGGGCATATGACCACAGGATCCTTGACCAGTCGGTAAGGGAGATCGTCGATACGGCGCAGAGGACAGGCGCGCGAATAGCCGGTCCGGTCCCCCTTCCGACAAGAGTGAGCAAGGTTACGGTTCTTCGGTCTCCCCACGTAGACAAGAAATCAAGAGAGCAGTTTGAGATAAGGACCCACAAGCGGCTTATTGACATCTACGATCCGACACCCCAGACAGTCGACGCGCTTATGAAGCTTGAGCTTGCAGCAGGTGTTGATGTGGAGATAAAACTATGACAGGCATTCTCGGCAAGAAACTCGGTATGACGCAGGTATTTGCTGAGGATGGAAGAGCGATCCCTGTAACCGTAATAGAGGCTGGGCCGTGCTGTGTTATTCAGGTAAAGACGCTTTCTAGAGACGGTTATGAGGCCGTTAAAGTTGGCTTTTCTGAGATTCGCAAGGCAAAAAAGGTGAATAAGGCCATGTCCGGAGTATTCAAAAAGGCCGGTGTAGCGCCTTACGGAATAATAAAAGAGTTCAGGATGGGCAATCTCAAGGTCGGCGATTTCATCAGGGCCGAAATGTTCAACAAAGGTGACAGGGTTAAGGTCTCAGGAGTCTCGAAGGGCAAAGGGTTCCAGGGAGTCATGAAGAGACTTAACTACGCGGGCGGACCTGGTTCCCACGGGTCCATGTTTAACCGTGCGCCTGGTTCCATAGGAGCAAGTTCTTTTCCTTCGAGAGTTTGGAAGAACAAGGGGTTGCCTGGGCATATGGGGAGCGAGAATGTTACGACCAAAAATCTCACTGTTGTCGATGTAAAGCCTGAACAGAACCTTCTGCTCGTCAAAGGCTCTGTCCCGGGTGCGAACGGCACCTATCTGGAGATTGAGAAGGGGGATTGAGATGCCGGATATAGAGATGAAGGATACAAAGAACAACGCGAAGGGGAAAGTCAGTCTTCCCGATACGATCTTCGGACTAGGCAAGAGAGCAGATATCATTCATGCATCTGTTGTGAACTATCTGGCTAACCAGAGACAAGGCACACACGCGACCAAGACCAAAGGACTCATCAGCGGTGGCGGCAAAAAGCCATGGAAACAGAAACATACCGGAAGGGCACGTGCGGGAAGCAACCGTTCTCCGCTCTGGCGGGGCGGTGGAACGATCTTCGGGCCTCAGCCTCGGGATTATTCATTCAAGCTACCGACTAATATGAGAAGGAGGGCCCTGGCAGAGGCTCTATCAGCGAAACTCGCTGACGGAGGGTTAACGGTGGTTGAAGGGATTGTCATCGAAAAACCGAAGACAAAGGCGATACAGGAAGTGATCAAGAATCTCGGCCTAGACGGGAAAAGTCTCCTCATAGTCCTCCCCGAGAAAAATGAAAACATTCTTCTCTCATCGAGGAACATACCCGGTGTGAGGGTTGCGAGGGTCATGGACCTTAATCCTTATCAGATCCTGACGCACGAGAGGATCCTCATGACCGCAGACGCTGTCAGGGCAATGACAGAGGCTGGTGAACAATGAAGAACATCTATACGGTGATCAAGAAGCCGCTCTTCACCGAGAAGGGGGCAATGCTGAAGGAGGCTGAGAATAAAGTCCTCGTTGAGGTGAGTGTCGATGCCAATAAGCTTGACATAAAAAAGGCGATCGAGGAGATATTCAAGGTCAAAGTTGACAAGGTGGCCACGATCAGGACAGAAGGAAAGTGGAAGAGACACGGCAGGTCTCTCGGCAAGAGGCCTGACAGGAAAAAAGCAATTATTACCCTGAAAAAGGGTGAAAAACTCGATTTTGTTGAGGGTGCATAATGGCAGTCAAGAAATATAATCCCACATCCCCGGGAACACGGTTCCAGTCGGTCTCCGATTTCGAGGAGATTACCGCGAAGAAGCCCTATGAGCCCTTGCTGAGGGCACTGAAGAGATCGGGCGGACGGAATAATCAGGGTTGTGTCACAGCTTGGCAGCGGGGCGGAGGCAACAAGAGAAGGTACCGGCTCATAGATTTCAAGAGAAACAAGTTCGGCGTGGCCGCTTCAGTTGAGACTATTGAGTACGACCCGAACAGATCTGCGAGGATAGCACTCCTCAAATACCGCGACGGCGAAAGGAGATATATCCTTGCACCCTTAGGTCTCAAGGTCGGTGAAGAGCTCTTTTCAGGCTCCGGGGTCGAGATCAAGATCGGCAATGCACTGCCCTTGAGCGAGATACCTCTTGGAACGTTTATTCATAACATAGAATTTCGTCCGGGCGAAGGCGCAAAGCTTGCACGAAGCGCGGGCTCATCGGCACAACTCATCGCAAAGGCCGACGACTATTGCCACGTAAAGCTTTCGTCGGGTGAGGTGAGGCTTATCCCCCCGCTCTGTATGGCAACGATAGGTCAGGTGAGCAACCCTGATCACGAAAATATATCCTTTGGAAAGGCCGGGAGAGTGAGGTGGCTCGGGAAAAGACCTCACGTGAGAGGTGTCGCCATGAACCCCATAGACCATCCTCTCGGCGGCGGTGAGGGGAGGAGTTCCGGCGGAAGGCCCGCCTGCTCCCCATGGGGGAAGCCCGAGGGCGTCAAGACCCGCCATAATAAGAGGACGGATAAATTCATCATAAAGAGGCGAGGAGGTAAGTAATGCCGAGGTCCTTAAAGAAAGGTCCTTTTGTTGATGAGAAGCTGATGAAAAAAGTGAATCAGATGGTCGAAACGGGGGAGAAGAAGATCATCAAGACATGGTCGAGGAGATCCACCGTTGTGCCGGAGTTTATCGGATTTACCTTTGCGGTCCACAATGGCAGGAAGTTTATCCCTGTCTATGTAACGGAAAATATGGTGGGGCATAAACTGGGTGAATTCTCTCCGACAAGAACGTTTAAGGGACATGCGGGTTCACAGAAATCTGCATCGAAGGGTTAAGTATGGAAGCAAAAGCGATATTGAAATATGCAAGGATCACACCAAGGAAGGCAAGAAGGGTCGTCGATCTTGTGAGGGGCAAAAAGGCAGGAGAGGCCCTCATTGCCCTGAGGTTCATGCCTTACCGTGGGTCCGCATTCATCGAGAAGATCCTGAAGTCGGCAATGTCAAATGCCGAGCAGAAGAAGGTGGTAAATCCTGAAGAGATGGTGATCGAAAAGGCCTATGTAGATCAGGGGCCTGTTATGAAGAGGATGGAGCCGAGGTCTATGGGCAGGGCGAACGTTATCAGGAAGAGGTCCTCTCATATAACATTGATTTTGTCAGAGAAAAAATAACATTGGAGGTCGACGTTGGGTCAGAAGACACATCCGATAGGAAATAGGCTAGGGATAATAAAGACATGGGAGTCCCGGTGGTTCTCGAAAAGGGATTATGCCAATCAATTGATAGAAGACCTCAATGTGCGGAAGGCTATCAAGAAGAGGCTCTTCCATGCCGGGGTATCAAAGATAGAGATCGAGAGGGCCGGGCAGAAGATACGGATTATTATCCATACCGCGAGGCCCGGCATCATCATCGGGAAAAAGGGCGCTGAAGTCGAAAAACTGAGGAAGGATGTTGAGGTGCTGACCGGACGTGAAACGTCGATTGATATTAAGGAAATAAGGAAACCCGAGGTGGACGCACAGCTCGTTGCGGAGAACATCGCCCTACAACTCGAAAAGAGGGTTTCATTCAGACGGGCCATGAAAAAGGCTGTTGCCTCTTCATTAAGATTCGGTGCACTCGGCATAAGGGTTGCCTGCTCAGGAAGGCTCGCGGGCGCTGAAATTGCGAGGACTGAATGGTACCGAGAAGGAAGGGTGCCCCTTCACACCTTCAGGGCCGACATCGAGTATGGTTTTGCCGAGGCACTGACGACATACGGAAAGATCGGCGTTAAGGTCTGGATTTACAGTGGCGACATACTCCCTGAACCGCATAGAGCCGGTGAAGGCTTTGCGGCGTAGCGTCTTTGTAACGAGGTGATCGAACAATGTTAATGCCGAAGAAAGTTAAATTCAGGAAGATGCAGAAGGGCAATATGAATGGAAAGGCCTATCGGGGCGCTGACGTTTCCTTTGGCGAGTTCGGCCTCAAGGCCCTTGAGCCCGGATGGGTCACATCGAGGCAGATAGAGGCGGCGAGAATAGCCATAACGAGGCACGTGAAAAGAGGCTGTAAGGTCTGGATACGGATATTCCCGGACAAGCCGATAACGAAAAAACCTGCTGAAACGAGAATGGGAAAGGGTAAGGGGTCACCCGAGTACTGGGTGGCAGTGGTAAAGCCCGGAAGGGTGCTCTACGAGATGTCAGGAGTAACCGAGGATGTTGCAAAGGCTGCTCTGAGGCTCGCTCAGCATAAGCTCCCCATCGCGACAAAATTTGTTAGTAGGGAGGAGATCGTACGATGAAGCCTTCTGCATTGCGCGAATTAACCATGGATGAGCTCAGGGTGAAGGATCAGGATTTGCGAAGAGAACTTTTCAATTTGAGGTTCCGTCTCGCCACAGGAGAGGTAGAGAACCCGATGCGTATCCGCGCTGTTCGGAGGGATATTGCACGAGTCTTGACGGTGATGACGGAAAAGGGGAAGGCGTAGCAGGTTCTCCTTACAGGGAGATTGCTCATTGAGCGCCAGAGAGAGGTAGATAGAGATGCCAAAGAAGATTTATTCAGGTAAGGTCGTGAGCGACAAGATGGACAAGACCGTCGTGGTGGCCGTCACAAGGCTTTATCAGCACCCTGTGTACAAGAAGACCGTGAAGCAGGTCACGAAATTCAAGGCTCACGACGAAGAGAACAAGTACAAGACCGGAGACACGGTTTCCATCATTGAGACGAGGCCGCTGAGCAAGGGGAAACGGTGGACGGTACTGGATGTGAAAGAAAAGGCTTAAGGAGTTATCGAGATGATACAACCGAGGAGCAATCTTGAGGTAGCGGACAATTCTGGGGCAAAAAAGGTCCAGTGCATAAAGGTCTTGGGAGGCTCTCATAGGCGGTATGCGAGGCTCGGCGATGTTGTAGTCGTAAGCGTTAAGGAGGCTATTCCTGAAAGCAATATTAAGAAGGGCGACAAGGCAAAGGCCGTTGTGGTGAGGACAAAGAAGGAGCACAGGAGGCCCGACGGCACCTATATCAGATTTGACCAGAATGCTGTGGTGCTCATAAATCCACAGAATGAGCCGATCGGAACGAGGATATTCGGTCCCGTTGCAAGGGAGCTCAGATGGAAGGAATTTATGAAGATCATTTCACTTGCTCCAGAGGTTCTTTAGGAGGGTTCATGGGCTTAGGAATAAAGAAGCAGGATACGGTAATCGTAACGACCGGTAAAGAGAAGGGGAAAAGGGGCAGGGTTCTTTCTGTTGCTCCCTCGGAGCACAAGGTTGTCATAGAGAAGGTCAATATTATCAAGAAACACATGAAGCCGAACAAGAAGTACTCCCAGGGCGGGATTATCGAAAGGGAAGCCCCGGTTCATATATCGAATGTTATGCTGGTATGTCCCAAATGCGGCAAACCTACCCGGACCGGAAACACCCTCCTCGAGGGCGGGAGGAAGGTGAGGTCATGCAAGAAATGTAAGGAGGTCATAGACCAGTAATGCTTCCGCGATTAAAGGAGAAATATAAAGAGCATGTGGTCCCCGCGCTCATGAAGGAGTTTTCCTACAGGAACGTTATGGAGGTGCCGAAGCTGGTAAAGGTCGTGATCAATGTCGGTCTCGGCGAGGCTATTCAGAACATCAAGCTCCTCGACGCCGCGCAGAAAGAACTCTCGATGATCAGCGGCCAGAAGGCGGTTATCACCAAGGCGAAGAAATCTATAGCGTCATTCAAGCTGCGACAGGGTATGCCGATAGGGTGCAAAGTAACTCTGAGGGGAGACAGGATGTACGAATTGCTTGACAGGCTCATCAGTGTGGCACTGCCAAGAATCAGGGACTTTAAGGGCGTTTCAGGAAAGGCCTTTGACGGAATGGGCAATTATACCTTGGGAATAAAGGAGCAGTTCATATTCCCTGAAATAGACTACGACAAGGTCGAGATGGTTCATGGAATGGATATTACGATCTGCACGACAGCAAAGACTGATGCCGAGAGCAAGGCCCTCTTACGGCATATGGGAATGCCTTTCAGGAAATAGGTGGGGATGATTTGCGGCTTGCATACCTGTGATTGCGCGGATCGGAAGACGGGCTCCCTGTCATGAGAAGAGAAGAATCAATCGGCAATCATCACATTTATCGATAGAGAGGGGTGACCATGGCAAAGAAATGCATGATAGAAAAGGTGAAGAGGCAACCGCAGTTCAAGGTGAGGGCCTACAACAGGTGCAGACTCTGCGGAAGGCCGAGGGCCTTTCTCAGGAAGTTCGGCATGTGCAGAATTTGTTTCAGAACGCTAGCGCTCCGGGGGCAGATCCCCGGTGTGACAAAATCAAGCTGGTAGAGGTGAAGGGATGTTGACTGATCCTATTGCAGATATGCTGACGAGGATAAGAAATGCTGCTCTGATCAAGGCGGAGAAGGTTGATATACCGGCATCGAAGATAAAGCTCGAGATTGCCAAGATCCTCAAGGAGGACGGTTTTATCAGGGCCTATAAGATATTGAAAGACAAGAAGCAGGGCATCCTCAGGCTTACCCTCAAATACGTCGAAGACGACAACGCGATATCGGGTTTGAAGAGGGTGAGCAAACCGGGGCGAAGGGTATACGTTGGAAGCGAAGAGATACCGAGGGTGATGGGAGGGGTCGGAATTGCGATCCTTACGACACCGAAGGGGATTTTGAGCGACAGGTCATGCCGTCGCGACGGTATCGGCGGTGAGGTCATCTGTTACGTCTGGTAAGGAGAAGCTAAGTCATGTCGAGAATCGGTAAGAAAGTCATAGATGTTCCGAGCGGTGTTGAAATCAAACTCGATGGCAATGCCATCTGGGTGAAGGGGCCGAAGGGAGAGCTGAGCTGGAATTATCCTGAAAAGATCTCTGTATCACTCAAGGAGGGGAAACTTCAGGTGAGCAGATCATCTGATTTCAAGGAGGACAGGTCGCTGCACGGCCTTACGCGGAGTTTAATCGCGAATATGGTTGTGGGGGTGTCCCGCGGGTACGAGAGAGTCCTTGAGATTACAGGAGTCGGTTACCGGGCACAGGTCCAGGGGAACAAGATCACCTTCACTCTCGGTTATTCTCATCCCGTCGAGTACCAGTTGCCTGAGGGGATGAGCGCTGCTGTCGATCAGAAGCAGACGACGATAACCCTCAGGGGAGTGGACAAGCAGCAGATCGGACAGATGGCGGCCAACATAAGGGCCCTGAGATCCCCGGACATTTATAAGGGTAAGGGAGTACGATATGCCGGAGAGAGAATTAAACTCAAGGTCGGGAAGGCCGGCAAGAAATAGGTGACGAGGAGGTAGGAGCTTTGGCTGAAAGTACTCGAAAAAGTAAGGAAAGACGCCATATACGGATAAGAAAGAAGGTCTTCGGAACAACTGAGAGGCCGCGGCTTTCCGTTTACAGAAGTCTGGATCACATATACGCCCAGATCATCGATGACACAAAGGGCGAAACTCTCGTAGCTGCCTCAACCCTTGAAGGAGAACTGAAGTCAGAGAAGGGACACAAGGGGAATGTGGGTCTGGCAAAGAAGGTCGGAGAGCTGATAGCGAAAAAGGCTGTGGATAAGGGGATCAGGAAGGTTGTCTTTGACAGGGGTGGCTACCTGTATCACGGAAGAGTAAGGGCCTTGGCCGATGCAGCACGGGAGAAGGGACTGGAATTTTGAAAGCAGATTGCGAATATCAAAGTGCAACATGGACGGCTGTTCTTGTGAAGTCTGCGCTTTGAAATCTTCATGGTGAATTTGCGCAAAAGGAGGTATGGTGGGAAGGATTGACCCGGACGGACTGACTCTGAAAGACAGGGTTGTATTCATCAACAGAGTTGCTAAGGTTGTGAAAGGTGGAAGGAGGTTCTCCTTTAGCGCCCTTGTTGTCGTGGGCGATGGGGGTGGTATCGTCGGTATCGGAAAAGGTAAAGCTGCCGAGGTCCCTGAGGCAATCAGGAAGGCTGTTGAGCAGGCCAAGAAATCCCTCATGAGATTCCCAATCAAGGACGGAACAATCCCCCACAGGATCATAGGCAAGTACGGGTCAGGCTCCGTGGTTATGAACCCTGCTTTGAAGGGCACAGGACTCATAGCGGGCGGCGCCGTAAGGGCGATCCTCGAAGTGGCGGGGATCCACGATATTGTCGCTAAGTCGCTTGGCGGACACAATCCATACAATACGGTTAAGGCCACGCTCGATGGCTTGTCGAGGCTGAAGGATCCTGGCGTTGTCACCAAATTACGGAAGAGGTCAGAAGAAGAACAAGAGAATCAGGAAGCAAAGGAATAGGGAAACGATCATGAGGATAGAGGATTTAGAGCCGGCAAAGGGCAGTAGGAAAAGGTGTAAGAGGGTCGGTCGGGGTGTTGGTTCAGGCCACGGCAAGACTTCCTGTAAGGGACATAAGGGACAGAAGGCAAGATCGGGCGGAGGCAAAGGCGCAGGCTTTGAGGGAGGTCAGATGCCGATGCAGAGACGTCTGCCGAAACGCGGTTTTAACAATGAGCCCTTTTCGAGAGAGTATGCGGTCGTCAACCTGAAAGACCTTGCAAGGATAGAGGACATCGATCTCATAACCCCTGATCTCCTCTACGAGAGATGGATCGTCAAGGATATGAAGGATGGTCTCAAAATTCTCGGCGACGGCGAAATCATCCGTGCCGTGACGATCAGGGCTCATGCCTTTAGTGCTGCTGCGATCGATAAGATAACGAAGGCCGGCGGTAAGGCAGAGGTGATCTGATTGCGTATCATCACCGTTTTCCAGAACATCTTTAAAATTGCAGAGTTGAAGAGCAGGGTGCTTTTCACCCTTGCGCTCCTCGCAGTATACAGGGTAGGTGCCCACGTACCGACGCCAGGGATAAACGGTGAGGAGCTCAGCAAATTCCTTACGGAAAAGGGCGGAGCCCTGATGGGATTCTTCGATATGTTTTCCGGAGGTGCGCTCTCAAGAGTCACGATCTTTGCCCTCGGCATCATGCCTTATATCAGTGCTTCCATCATCCTTCAGCTCCTTACGGTTGTAATCCCCGCTATAGGAAAGATGGCAAAAGAAGGGGAAGCGGGAAGAAAAAAGATTATCAAGTATACGAGGTATGGAACGGTCGTCATCAGCGCCATACAATCCTTTGGCATTGCCGTGGGTCTTGAAGGCATGGCTCAGGGCGCGTTTATACAGAATCCGGGCTGGTCGTTCAGGCTTCTCACGATGATCACCCTTACTGCCGGAACGGCCTTTATCATGTGGCTTGGCGAGCAGATTACCGAGCGAGGGATCGGGAACGGAATATCCCTCATTATCTTTGCCGGCATTGTGGCGCGGTTCCCAAACGCGATTGTCAGTACCTTCAGGCTGATCCAGGCCAATGAACTCTCCATTTTCTTCGTGATCTTTCTCGTGGCGATGATGGTAGCCGTTGTCGGGAGCATCGTTTTTATCGAACGCGGTCAGAGAAAGATCCCGGTTCAATACGCAAAGAGGGTCGTCGGCAGGAAGGTCTACGGAGGCCAGAGTACCCATCTTCCCTTAAAGATCAATACCTCAGGTGTTATCCCCCCGATATTTGCGTCCTCGATCATCATGTTTCCTGCAACCGTTGCAGGATTCATCCCCATACCCTGGGTACAGAGCATCGCAAGAGGGCTCTCTCCGGGCACGCTGCCTTATACGGCGCTCTATGTCGGCATGATCTTCTTCTTCAGCTATTTTTATACGGCTATTATTTTCAATCCCGTTGATATCGCCGATAACCTCAAGAAATATGGTGGTTATATACCGGGAATAAGGCCGGGCCAAAAGACATCTGAATATATCTATAAGGTGCTTTCGCGATTGACCTTCGTCGGCGCCATATATCTTGCGATTATCTGTGTATTGCCTGAATTCCTGATAAAAAAATTCAATGTGCCTTTTTATTTCGGCGGCACGTCGCTCCTGATTGTTGTCGGAGTCGCCCTGGATACCGTTTCTCAGATTGAGTCACACCTCCTGACTAGGTCATACGAGGGATTCCTCAAGAAGGGAAGGATTAAGGGGAGGAGATGACCATTTTCCCCAAGGCTTCAGGCATGCGCTCGCCTGAGGGTTCTTTGAAAAAGACGTAACGCTTTGCGCCTGAGCAGGTAGATGATCATCATAAAATCTCCGCAGGAGATAGATCGGATGGCTCAGGCTTGCAGGATCGTTGCTGAAACCCTTGGAGCAATTCAAGAGATCGTCAAGCCGGGCATCACGACGAGGGATATCGAAGGGTTTGCTGAAAAGATGGTCCTGGCGAAAATGGGGATCCTCGCATTCAAGGGATACAGGGGCTATCCTTCCGGGATATGCACCTCTGTCAACAATGTGGTTGTTCACGGTATCCCATCATCCTTGAGGTTGAAGGAAGGTGACATCATAAGTCTCGATCTTGGGGTGTATCAGAATGGCTTTTATGGTGATGCTGCCGTTACACTACCTGTCGGCAGGGTGAGCCGGGATGCCGAAAGGCTCCTCAGAGTGACAGAAGAATCCCTTTACCTGGGCATCGAACAGGCAATCCCGGGAAACAGGGTTTCTGATATTTCCTGTGCCGTCCAGAGGCACGTGGAGGCCCACGGTTTTTCGGTTGTAAGGGCATTTGTGGGGCACGGGATCGGGAGATCACTGCATGAAGAACCGCAAGTCCCGAATTATGGCTCTCCAGGACAGGGACCCCGATTACGGTCGGGTATGACCCTTGCCATTGAGCCTATGGTGAACGCAGGAGGCTACGAAATTATGGTTCTCGACGACGGCTGGACTGCGGTGGCCGCTGACGGTAGTCTCTCGGCTCATTTTGAGCATACTGTTGCCCTGACCGGAACCGATGTAAGAATATTGACGAAGATCGATTGAAGTCTTTATAATATAAAGCTCAATGCCGAAGGAAGAGAATATAGAGGTTCAGGGCACTATTCTGGAGACCCTTCCAAATGCTATGTTCAGGGTAGAGCTTGAGAACGGGAAGGTCATCCTCGCCTATGTGTCGGGGAAGATGAGGATGCATTTTATCAAGATATTACCGGGGGACAAGGTTACGGTCGAACTTTCGCCCTATGACCTCACAAAGGGTAGGATAACGTACCGGTTTAAATAGCGTTGCATGACGGACCACAGGATTGAGGAATCCACAATAACGGAAGGTTAGGGAGCGGAATCATGAAGGTCAGATCGTCGGTAAAACCAATATGTGCCAAGTGCAAAATAGTGAAGAGAAGGGGAGTCATCAGAATTATCTGTGAGAACCCGAGGCACAAACAGAGGCAGGGATAGGAGGAGGCGATGGCAAGGATCGCTGGTGTTGATTTACCAAAGAATGAACGGATAGAGATCGGATTGACAAGAATATTCGGGATCGGGAGGCCCCTCTCTCAAAAAATACTCGATGAGACCAGGGTTAATCCCAACATACGGGTTAAAGATCTCAAGGACGAGGATATCGTAAAGATAAGGAATGTTATTGACAGAGACTTCAAAGTCGAAGGCGATCTGAGGCGAGAGGTCGCGATGAGCGTAAAAAGACTTACGGACATCGGGTGTTACCGGGGTATTCGACACCGCACGGGTTTGCCTGTCAGAGGGCAGCGGACCAAGACAAATGCCCGCACGCGCAAGGGACCGAGAAAGACCATTATGGGCAAGAAGAAGGAGGCGTAAACATACATGGCTCAGGGGAAGAAGACTTCAAGGAAAGAGAAAAAGAATATCAATGTTGGTGCGGCCCACATCCAGGCAACATTCAATAATACCATTGTGACCATCACTGATCAGAGCGGAGGAGTGGTGACGTGGTCAAGCGCAGGAAGCCTTGGGTTTAAAGGATCGAGGAAGGGCACGCCCTATGCGGCACAGATGGCTGCCGAGGCTGCTGCCAAGAAGGCCGTTGATATGGGAATGAAGCAGTTGGACGTCTTTGTTAAGGGTCCGGGCGCCGGGAGAGAGTCTGCCATAAGGGCATTGCAGGCGGCCGGGTTAGATATTAACCTTATCAAGGACGTAACGCCCGTTCCCCACAACGGATGCAGGCCTCCAAAGAGAAGGAGGGTTTAAGCGTGTCACGATATATCGGACCGGTGTGCAGGATGTGTAGGAGAGCTGGCGAAAAGCTTTTCTTCAAGGGTGACAGGTGTTTTACTGAGAAGTGCGGCGTGGAGCGGCGGAAATATCCGCCGGGACAGCATGGCCAGAGCCGGGGCAAACTGTCCGATTATGGTGTGCAGTTAATGGAGAAGCAGAAAGTGAGAAAGCCTTACGGCCTTGCCGAAAGACAGTTCAGACGGTATTTCCACGAATCTGAAAGACGGAAAGGGGTTACCGGCGAGATCCTCCTGCAACTGCTCGAATGCCGCCTTGATAATGTGGTGCACAGGATGGGTTTCTCTGCGAACAGGAGGCAGGCACGGCAGCTTATCAGCCACGGACACTTCTTGGTGAACGGCAGACAGGTCAACATCCCTTCATACGTCGTGAAGGCGCAGGACGTTGTCGAAGTCGTGGAATCGAGCAGGGTGATCGGTGCCATACAGGAGAGCCTTGAGAAGGTTGAGCACCGCGGCCTTCCGGCCTGGATCGAGATGGATTTTGCCAACTTTAGGGGAAAGGTTTTGCACATACCTTCGAGAGAGGAGATCCAGCTTCCGGTGAAAGAACAGCTCATTGTTGAGCTCTATTCGAAATAAAACTGCTACTAATTAAGGCATAGGAGGCCTAATGGATTTAAAGAAAAAAGGCTTTCAACTACCCGATAAGATTCGGTTTGATGAAGAGACGCTTACTGATACCTACGGGAAGCTTGTTGCAGAGCCCTTTGAGCGAGGTTTTGGTATTACCATTGGGAATGCCCTCAGGAGGGTGTTGCTTTCTTCCATTGAGGGAGCTGCCGTTACCGCGGTCAAGATACGGGGCGCTTTACATGAGTTTTCGAGTCTGACGGGAATTAAGGAGGACGCCCTCGACATTATTCTCAATATAAAGAAACTGAGATTCAGGCTCTATGGAGACGGAAAGAGGACTGCCATCGTTAAGGCTACGGGGCCTAAAGAAGTCAAGGGGGGCGACCTCCATCTTGACTCGGGGATCGAGATTCTCAATCCTGACCAGCTTATAGCCACTCTTGATAAGGGAGCTCCCTTTGACGTGGAACTCACGATCAAGAAGGGTAAGGGATATGTTCCTGCCGAGTTGAATAAGGAAGAAGGCCTTCCTGTCGATATGCTTGCGATAGACTCTGTGTTTAGCCCGATACGAAAGGTTAATTTCATTGTCGAGAAGGCAAGAGTCGGACGGGCGACCGACTATGACAGGCTTGTTATGGAAATCTGGACTGACGGGAGCCTGACCCCGCAGAGGGCCATCTCTCAGGCTGCCTCCATCATGATCGACTACATGGATTTCTTTGTCTTCGAGGAAATGGAAGAAGGCGGGGAGTTCGAGTCGAACGAGAGCTCCGGTATGGTATTGGTACCGGGGGCTGACGACCCGAGTGTTAACGAGAATCTCCAGAAGAGTGTTGATGAGCTCGAACTCTCTGTCCGCGCCTCGAATTGTCTCAAGAACGCACAGATAAAGACGATTTCAGAGTTGGTTCAGAAAACGGAACACGAGATGCTGAAGACAAAGAATTTCGGACGCAAATCTCTGAACGAGATCAAGGAAGTGCTCCATTCCATGGGACTTCGCCTTGGCATGAGGATTGATATGGACGCACTGAAATAATGGTATACTGGGAAGCGGAGGTATAGACAGGAATGAGGCATAGAGTTTCAGGCAGGCTATTCGGCAGGACAGCGAATCAGAGGAAGGCCCTTCTGAGAGGCCTCATGGCTTCGCTGTTTGAGTATCAGAGGATAGAGACGACATTGGCCAAGGCCAGAGAGATCAAGAAACTGGCAGAGCGCGTTATAACCCTGGGCGTGAAAGGCGACCTCCATTCAAAGCGCGTTGCCCTTTCCCATGTCCCGAACAGGAGCGCCGTTGCGAAGCTCTTTAATGACATTGCGCCGAGGTTTTCCGGGAGGAACGGCGGGTATCTCAGACTGGTTCAGACGCGGAACAGGGTGAATGACGGTGCTCCGATGGCGGTCCTTGAGTTTGTCGATTATGAAGAAGTGAAGGCAAAGAAGGAAGAGAAGAAGGCGAAGCCGAAGAAAGAGGAGACGAAGAGCGGTGAGTGATTGGATGCTGGTCCTGGGAATCCTCGTTGTCTGGTTGGTTCTGCAGTTCGTTGTCTTTCCCCGAATCGGAGTTCCTACCTGAGTGGTGGGTCATAAGGAGTCGGGGACTTCAAAGAAGAAATGCTGAAGTAAAGGACAAGATATAGATTATAAAATAAGAGACGCAGACTTTTGCCTGCGTTTTTTGTTTTTTTGGAAAGGGAGAAGGAGGGCGCTCTCTATTACTACATAAGTCAGAAGCATGCCTCAGACCTGTCATTTCCGCAAACGAAGAGCGCCGCGAACCCTTCTGAAGACAAGAAAGATTCCTGACAAGCCGGGATGACAGAGTTGCGGCTTAATGTGGCTTTGTTAATGATCGTCCCAGTTCCGACTATGAATAATCAAAAGAAAGTTTGCCACTTGGACCATTCTCTAGCCGTGTTTGTTCTGATGCTTAAGGTCTCGAAGAATTTCTGCTATGTTGCTGGGTGATGCAGTGTCCCAATCAAACCCATGGGTTAGTGCCAGTCGGTGTTCATGGTCACTGCCTCACCAACTCCTTCATGCAAGTGCTCTTTCAGGTTTAAACGGAACCCCATCCCACATCATGTAATACGCTGCTCTCGCTAGCTTATGAGCCAGCGCACTGTGTGCGATCGGTGCATTTGTCTTTCTCAGTTTGCGATTATAGTAGGACCTTGCTTCAGGGTCAAACCGCCGCGCCAGTTCTGATTCCTCTCCATAGGCCCATGACAGATACTTGTTTCCGTTCTTCCTATTGGTGGTCCCTTTCTTTTTCTCATTGCTGAATCTCGCTGCGGGTACCTTCCTGCAGAAGCGGTCGTCACTCTTGCCCATCACCTTGATGACTCTGTATCTAGCCGAAAACCGTAAGCACCGCTAAAGTTTTTATTCCAATAGATCGATAATTACATATAGATTGTTTGAAAGACTTTGATAGTAAGAGGAAACAGACGACATGATGAGGCTCAAAAACATTTCCATAAAGTGGAAAATAGCCGCCCCAATACTGATATTCATCGCAACAGGAATTCTTCTGACTACGTTAATCACCGCTAGGAATACCGAGTCTATTGTACTCAATGAAGTCGAACGATCCACTCTTTCAGGATACAGGGATTCAGTTCTTAATGCGCTAACCACTATGATGCTCGCAAACAATATTAAGGAAACAAAAGGACCGTATCTTGAACAGATGCGCACTGTCATAGATCTGCGGGTAATCCGATCTGAGAGGCTTGACCAGCAATTCGGCAAAGGTTCGGCAGACGAATATCCTGCTGATGATCTTGACAAAGAGGTCATTCAAAGAGGGATCGAACGGGTAGTTCTGGATGGAGAGGCAGTGCGCGGTGTTTATCCTTACATCGCCAAAGAGAAGTTCATGGGAAAGAACTGTCTGTCTTGCCACGATGTAAAGGAGGGTACTGTTCTCGGTGCGATCAGCATAAGGGTGCCTCTTAAAGAGTCTTTTCTCAGAATAAGACATATGAAGCATCTTTATGCAGTACTTGGACTGTGCGGCATTATCACAATGACCATAGTCATTTTAGTACTGATGCATCGTGTATTATCCCCACTAAAGGATCTCGTTGCAAAGGTAAGAAGAGTCGGAGAAGGCTATACAGATACCTCGTTATACCTCGATGGGAAAGATGAAATATCCCAGATGTCTCAGAACGTGGATATGGTAATAAAGCACTTTTCAACAATGCTCCATACAATTATAAGCGCATCGTCAAAAATTATGCCGGCCGTGGATACGCTCAGAATTCACGCCCGGACAACATCGGACGGTTCACAAAAACAGGCAGGCCAGGCCCATACCATTGTTACAGCTGCTGAAGAGATGACCCGAACAATTACCGATATAGCGCGAAATGCTTCAGAATCAGCCGAAACTTCAACTGAAGCCATGGAAATTGCCGAAAGTGGTAAGAAGATAACCGACGTATCTGTGGAAACAATAAACGAGCTTAATGCGTCTATTATGCACCTATCCAATATGATAGAGAAGCTTAGCAAGAGAGCATCTGATGTCGGTAATGTAGTGACTGTCATCAAGGAAATCGCTGACCAAACCAATCTGCTTGCTCTTAATGCGGCGATAGAGGCCGCCAGGGCAGGAGAGCAAGGAAGAGGGTTTGCCGTTGTTGCCGATGAGGTAAGAAAGCTGGCTGAAAAGACCATTAAGGCGACAGCTGAAATATCCGGTGAGATAGCTGCAATACAGTCGGAAACTTCTCAAACGGCGGTATCAATGTCAGAATCAACCAAAGGGGTGACAAAGGCTACGGGTCACATAGAGAATCTTAACAATGTGCTCGATATGATAGTAGAATCCATTACGAAGGTGAGAGACCAGATCAACCAGATAGCAGTTGCTGTGGAAGAGCAGTCTGCTACAGCATCTGAGGTTGCCATGAATATTGAATCGACATCGAGTATATCTCGGGAAATAGAGCAAATGGCAGGTAAAGTTACTGAAGAAGTAGAGCGCTTGTCCTCGATCGCAGCTGAGTTAGAAAATACAACGGCTAATATAAAGACCTGATTCCAATGGCAGGTGATCGGAATCAGACGGGACACTACGCCGAGTTGCATAGGATTCCCGCGGAAGAGGAAGAACCAGCTACTGAAAAAGGCTCGCATCTTCATCCCGATGCCATGATCAGTTGAAGTCCAAGTGATAGATCGCCATTGGCAAAGGTGGAGGTCGAATAACCGTCCCCAGTGCATCTCGGCGTGTCGGCGTCAACTATCAGTCGTAACAAGCACCTTTAAATTCGCATCTCAAAGGTATTTTAGGGACGTTGGTTCTCAGAGCGCATTGCTCTGACAGGCGGAAGGGGATCTTTCGATATCCTGTTGTCATGCCGCGACAAGCCCGTTTAGATGTTCCTGACGCCCTTCATCATATTATGGTGCGAGGTATAAATAAGTCTAATATATTTGAAGACGCTCAGGACAAAGCGCGATTTCTGGAACGACTCGGGGAAACGATCATAAAAGGAAAATGTGCGGTTTATGCCTGGGTCCTCATGAACAATCATGTTCATATTCTGTTTAAAAGCGCCAAGGACGGAATGTCAGCCGTCATGAGAAAGCTGCTTATGTGGTATTCGGGGTACTTCAATCGGCGTCATAGGAGAACCGGCCATCTGTTTGAAAACCGCTATAAATCCAAATGTCCCTGGATGGATATGGAAACCGTGCTGTCTCAATTCGGCAATACAAAGAGAAAGGCAATAAGCGAATACAGGAATTTTGTACAAGAAGACGTCGGCAAGGGGAGAAATGCGGAGTTGACCGGGGGCGGATTGATCCGAAGTCAGGGGGGATGGTCCCAGGTGCTGTCCATGAGGAGAAAGGGAGTTAAGGAGGCGGCGGATGAGCGGATACTGGGCAACGGGGATTTTGTCCATCAGATACTCAAAGAATTGGAAGAAAAGGAGCTTCGGCAGGCTGGTCTTGATATCGGTGAGATAATAAGGCAGGAATGCCGGAAGAGCAGAATAAGCCAGGAGGAGCTGAAGAGAGGCAAGGTGTCGGACGGGGTCCCCCGGTTAATGCAACGATGGGGATAGGTCTGGGTTATTACATTCACATTCTGAAATGAGACAAAGATTTGAGTGACGTTCTTGACTGAGTTGACTAAACCTTGAGGAACGTAGATGGTCAGTTGGTTGTAAAAACTATCTTCGTTTATATCCTGTTTTGTCCATGATCAGTCGAGTAATAAACGGGAAGAAATAGGTCAATGCCTCAATAACTCTTATCATCAGGGGCGCCGTAATCTTCTTCTTGCCCTTCAGTACCCCCTTAACGATCGTTTGTGCTGCCCGCTCCGTCGATATTACCGGAATCATTCTTTGTGCCGCCGGCAGTCGCTCTTCGCTTCCCGGGTTGTGATCCCAAAATGTGCTTTCCACCTTGGCGAAATAGACCAGCGATGTTTTGATGTGCGTCCCATACAAATCAGCCGTTAGCGCCTCATGGAATCCAATCATTGCCTTCCGCGCCGAAATATAACCCGTGGCCCCGGAAAAGGGTATTACCGCTGCGAATGACGTAACATTCACGATGTGTCCGGTATCTTTCTTCAGGAAATCCGGCAAGAAAGACTTGGTGATGAAAAATGCACCCAAATAGGGGGCTGCTATCATGTCATACACTTCCTGATACTCTGTTTCTTCAATAAACTTCCACTTGCCCCCACCGGCATTATTGATGATAATGTCCGGTACGCCTATGTCAGTCATTATATGGTTGGCAGTTTCCTTTACCGCTTTCCAATCCCCAACATCAACAGGGAAAGGATCTGCCTCGCCGCCAGCCTCCTTAATCTCCTTTGCGATTTGATTCAATCTGTCCGCATTCCTCGCAAGCAGCAGGACACGGGCTCCCCCGGAAGCAAACTTTCTTGCTGTCTCAGCCCCGATGCCACTCGATGCACCTGTGATAAGGACAATTTTCCCATTCATCTTCGTCTCCTTCTATATCGCGGCTCTTTTCGTCGCATAAGAATCTTCTTTGCTTGTCAGCGCAAGTCTCCTATCGAACCAGAAATCGCGAGTAGCTTGCTCTTTTCCGTGGATTCCTCCTCCTCCATCCTTAACTATGTCTAGGAACGGAACAACGTTTAGTCTTTAGGCCAAAAAAATCACCTCTGACCTTTGCGCAATTTGCTAATTGAGTACTCCAGTGCACCTCCCGCAATTGCCGCGAGATGTTTCTGTGGAAACATGCTGCAGCGTCCTCGGATAATAAGTGAGACGATTCCGTGAACGAGGGACCAGACTGAGAAGGCCGCCACATCCAGCTCTCCTGCCGGCAGGCAGCCGGCCGCAATGCAGTCCTCTACGTTCTTTCTGAGGAGTTCATAGGAACGTCTGCCGGCTGTCCATTCTTCGTCCTCCATAAACTTCCTAGCAGGGCTCCTCATAATAAACATGAGGTCATAGTATTCGGGTTGCTCAAGGGCAAAGGAGATATACACCTCGCCATGCCTCCTCAGCCGTTCTAAAGGGTCCTTGATCGAGAGCACCGACTGTTGTCGCTTCTGGAGTTCTTCAAAGCCCTGTTCATGGAGGGCAAAGAGTATCTCATCCTTGTTCGTGAAGTAGAGGTATATCGTAGCCGGACTGTACTCAATCTTATCGGCTATCCGGCGTATCGTCACCTTCTCAAAACCCTCCTTAAGGAACAGCCTCATGGCAGTCTTCAGGATCTTATCCTGCATGTTCCTTTTTTCGCGTTTCCTTCTTTCTACGGTACCCATGACTATTACCTATGTTTAGCTTATAAACATAGTTTAGACAAATTGCCGAAGATTGTCAAGTCCTATTTTTCTTATTCAGGAATTCCGCATCGGGGATCTTAGAGGCGAGAAAGAAAAGAAAAAAAGAGGCATTTGTGGATGGCGGCAGATTCGGGTGTCTTGCGTTTAGGGGACATTAGGGTGTCAAGAGGGCCATTTTAGGC
>Ga0335070_10002556_pt1 | contig 21085 bp, 16 predicted proteins | sample Lox_Sample_13_FD_206722 | JGI IMG/M metagenome (GOLD analysis project Ga0335070, IMG submission 206722) | Soil microbial communities from Loxahatchee National Wildlife Refuge, Florida, United States - Lox_Sample_1.3 | ecosystem: Environmental > Terrestrial > Soil > Wetlands | place: USA...
GGAGAACTGGGAAACCGGGTGATTCTTACCTCTGCAATCTGACCTCGAACCTCTGATTTCTCTTTATCCCGCCATTCCGTACAGATATTCCACGTACGACCGCACTGCGCCGTCCATGCCTTGGACCTTCGGGTTCGACGAGTCGATCAGGTAGTACTCGTTGGGCGCGTGGGCACCGTCGCCGTGGCCGAGGCCAAACCCTCCCGCTGGCAGACGCAGGGGTTCACCGGTGAAAACATATCCGGGCCAGGATCCCGCGCTACGCGGCATCACGATCGGGTCGATGCCGGCTCCGCGATAGACCTTGAGCTGCGTCTGGATGAAGGCCGTGTCGACCGACGTGCTGTTGGGATCGTACCCGCCCGTCATGTTGACCTCGATGTCGGCGAAGCCCTGCTTGGCAAGATGATCCTTCAAGGCGGCCAGCGCGCCCTCGGCAGTCATGTCGGGTACCAATCGCAGGTCGAGCTTCGCGACGGCCCGGTGCGGCAGGATCGTCTTGCCGCCCGGCCCAGTGTATCCGCCGACTAATCCCTCAATGTTCACCGTGGGCCGCGACATCAGCAGCTCCAGCGACTCCTGGTAGTTGACATCGTGCAGCCAGCGCTTCACGCCGTAGCTCTTCTTTTCCGTATTCTCATCAAGGCGCTTGGCCGCCACCGCGATCATCTGCTTCTCGGCGGCGGAGAGCGGTCGAGCCTTGTCGGCAAAGCCGGGAATCGCGGGATCGTTGCCATCCGCCGAGACCAACGTGCTCAGTGCCTTCACCAGGTGCCACGCCGGACTATCGATCCGGGCCTTCTCGCTGGAGTGGACATCGTGATCCGGACCGCGTCCCCAGCGTTCGCCGCTGGAAACCAGCTCGACTTCGACCACGCCTTTCGCGCCAAGTTCCACGATGATGCTTCCATCGAGATCCTGCGACGCGCTCGGAATGAAAATGCCGTTCGCCTTTTTCAGAGCGGCGATCACCTCCGGACGGCGCACGATCTGCGGAAAATGCGGCGAGCCGATTTCTTCTTCGCCCTCGGCCACCAGCACCAGGTTCATCGGCAACTTGCGCCCCGAACCTCGGATCGCGTGCAGGGCAGCGAGAAATGTCGCTTCGGGCCCTTTCTGATTGACGGCGCCGCGGCCGACGACGACCTTGCCGACGCCGGGCTTGTCGACGAGCGCAGCGTCCCACGGCGGCGATGACCACTCGGACGGCGTCACCTGCTTCACGTCGTACATGAAATACACGCCCATCGTAAGGGGCGCGCCCGCGTCGAGCGTGGCGAAGATGCCAGGCTGACCATCGGTCGGAACCTTTGAAACCGATTGGAATCCGACTTCGCGTAACATCTGCATTGTCAGTTCGCAACCTTCGTTGACCTCGCGGTTCTCGGCGGCAATCGAGGGCTGGCGAATCCAGGTTTGGAGACGTTTTACGGCTTCATCGTGCCGTTTTTCGATTTCGGCCCATACGGGTTTCAGGTCGGCTTGTTGCGCTGGGGAAAGTTTGGGAAGCGTGAAGGCTGCGGCTGCGGCAGCGGATCCAACAACAAAGTCTCTCCGGTTCATGGCGAAGAGGGTAACGCGCAGCGCGGAACGATGTCTAGGGATAGTAGAGTCGAATTTGCTAGATACGACGTCCGCGCATCACGCGCACCGGAGAGCCCTCGGCGAGAAGCGCCGAGGCAGATACGGCGCGAAGCAACAGAAAGGCAATAGCAATTTTACGGATCGTACACCGCGCTTCCCATGCCGGCTTTCTTGGCGGCTTCCTGCATTTCCTCGAGTTGCTTCTGTTGCTGGGCGAGATTGGCGCGCATCTGCTCCACTTGCTGCTGCTTCTTCACCTGGTGCTGGTTGTATTGCACGCCGTTGTAGTAGGCATTCGCCTCGACAAAGCGAATCGAATCATTAAGCTTGTCGATCTGCGCCTTGAGAGTGGCGATTGCGTTCTTTTGGGCAAGAATCTGCGCCTTCCAATCGGCAGCCGACGCCTGATCCGAAGGAGCAGTCGGCACCGGGCGGGGCTTGCCATCAATCTCGCGCGGCCCCGGATTCATGTCGGGACTCTCCGGGATATCTTCGTTGGTGACGACCTTCTTCTTGGCGGCGCCCTTTGCCTTCTCTTTCGAGCGTGTTTGACGCGCGACATCGCCGAGCGACTGCCCGTCATCGCTTGACTGGCCGTAGCCGCCGCCGGCAACCAACAGAACGATCACAATTGGCAGGATTCGGCGCACGATAACCTCCGGGCTCGCCTCTTCGCGAAGCCACTAAAGGAGGATGGTAGCGTGGGTTTGGCCCCAACCGTAGTTACCCTTGTACCGGGTCCTTGGAACAACGGAAATCCGAGACGGCCAGATGCGCCGCGACCGGGCCGATTGATCGGATCTCCAGGCACTCCGTTATTTCAAACGCGCGATGAAGGTACCTTGATTGAAGTTCTGATCTTGCCAGATTCCGACAATGGTCGAGCCATCGGCAGAAATGCAAAGTGCGGTTGTCAAAAAGATGTTGCTGGGGATTTTTGCGCCAGCTCGCTTCAGAACCTTGCGTAACGAATGCATCTTCGTCTTGGGGGTGGCTGCGCTCCAGTAAAAAGCTTCAATTCCCCCGAAGAAAGGGTCCCCGCTCCAACCGACAACGGTTCCATTTTCGGAGACAGCGTTAGCGAAGCTTTGATCGGAATCGATTCGCGAAACGGTCCCCAGATCAATGATCCCAACGGCATCGGTGTAATAGAGGGCATGCGGCGAAAAACCGACAGCCGCTTGTCCCACGATCTGCGATCCGTTTGTGCTCACAGCCGAGGCTTCGCCCGGAACATTGCGTCCGGCGAAAAGGTCGGTCTTACCCCCCGCCCAACGCACGGCCCGTCGATAGCCCTGCTGTGGATGTTCGTAGAATCCGACGACGGTCGAGCCGTCCGCCGAAATCGCACTGGCGCGACTACTTGCGCCCGGCGGGTGGCTCAGACCTTTCATGCCTTCCTTCTCGCTCCAGCGAAATCCGCGCGCGCCGGGACAATACCAGAGCAATCCGACGACTGTGGATCCGTCGGCATTCAAGCCGTAGCCGCTGCCCCAATTGCCGTCCATGGAGCATCCCTTGCGAAGATGGCCGAGATTAATCCAGCCTGATGACTGTCTCCAACGGCCCGGGTTCGTGTATCCATCGGGTCCAACGATCGTTGCGGTGATGGTCGATCCATCAGCCGAGATTCCGATCGCGGAGTTAAGCGGGTCGCCGGAACCGAGGTCAACGAATCCCTGGTCGGGAGTCCACCGGTAGATTTCGCCCGCCAGGTTTGCAGCCATGACGTTGCCGTCGGCAGAGATGGCGTAATTCACCCAAGGGATCCCGGGGGGAACATCGAGAAGATTAAAAGTGGCTGGCTGAGCCCACGCAGACGAAAACGGGAAAAGAGTTGCGCACGCAACGAGCGCCAATAACGTTAAGAACCTGATCTTCAAATGATTTATCCTCTGGATTTCTTGGTTTTATGTACGGTCAGCCCTGGTTCGGTCGGGCGAATAGGATTGGCAACGTGCGGCGCCAACGGCTGACGAGTGCGCGATGATGTAAACAGAGTTATGGCGATGATGTCAACGTCTAAACTGGTCAACGATGTCGCATGGCGAAAGCCCCTGCTCGCGCAACTTGCAAATGCTCAACGCGTCATGCCGCTTGGCCAGCCGCACGCCCTCCGAGTCGCGAACCAGCTGACAGTGAAAATAGCTGGGAACGTCGTACCCGAGTGCGCGGATCAGGAGCAACTGCCGGGCGGTGGACTTCAAGAGATCAGCTCCGCGCACCACCTCCGTGATTCGCATCGCGGCGTCATCAACCACGACAGCGAGCTGATAGGCGGGAACGTCGTCGCGCCGCCAGATGAGGAAGTCGCCGAAATCGCGTCCGGCGGTGTAGCTGTGCGCACCCAGGTTCAGATCGGTGAACCTGATGAGCTCGCTGTCCGGAACCCGAAATCGCCAGTTCAGACCTTTGGGATCTGAGAAATCGGCAGCATCGGTGCGGGTCCGGCATCGTCCTGGATAAATTGGCTCATCGTCAGCATCATTTGGAGCGCTCGCCGCCTGCGCCAGATCTTTCCGCGAGCACGTGCACGGATAAATGAATCCGCCATCGCGCAGCCTTCGCCATGCTTCGAGATAGTTCGGGCGCCGCTCGCTCTGCGAGTACGGACCGAACGGTCCGCCGCAATCCGGGCCCTCCTGCCACGCAATGCCGAGCCATCGCAGATCTTCAAGCATCGCTTGCGTGAACTCCGGTCGGGAGCGATGAGGATCGAGGTCTTCATTTCGGAGCACAAGCGCGCCGTCGCGCTCTCGCGCCCGCTGCGCCGCGACCCAGAAGGTGCGCGCGTGGCCGAGATGGAGCAACCCCGTCGGCGACGGAGCAAGGCGGCCGCGATAGGACTTACTTGCCATAACCACGGTATGAGGGCACGGACAGCAAATTGTCGGATTGCCCGAGCGGTCCATGATACGTGTGTTCCGCGGGAGACACCGTGCGTAGTCCACCACGACCTGGACGGGCAAACCCCGCGCTAACGCCTTGCATATCAATGCGGCGAGAGTTGGCTACCAGCCTGCCTTCTCATCTGCGACTGCAGTAGCAGCAGGAGGTGAGATTATGGCAAACGTTTCAAGACCCCATGAAGGTAACAATACATCCGCAGGAAGCACCTACTCGGCCTGGTCGCGGCAATACAAGATCGCCATCGTCGCCAGCAGCGTGCTTCTGGGATTCCTGCTCATAGTGAGCGCATGCTCAAGACAGGCTTCGAAAGCACCGCTGGTCGCCGTTTCCAGCCCAACCCAGCCGGCCGCCTCGGCGCCCGCATCCGCGGCACCGGCAACCCCGGTTGCGACCACTCCCGTCACGAAAAAGAAGGTCCAGAAGAAGCGCTCTGCGAACATCAACTACAGCGAGCCGAACTATGGCGTTTCGTTCAGCTATCCGCGGAAGTATGAGTTCCTCGACAACGACAAGGCCAAGACCGAACTCGCGGGCTTGGGCGCCGTGCCGATGAACTTTACACAATCGGGCGGAATTGCGGTGGCCTCGGTCACGATGCCCGAGAATGCGTATCCCGGGACCGATTTTGCCGGCGCGTTCTTCACCGTCAACGTGAACCGCGGCGTATCTGAACAGGAGTGCTCGCAGTTCGCGTTCGTCGACCACAACAACCCGGATGGCGAGCCCATGGATCCCGATCAGGCTGAGGTTGGTTCGTTGAAGTTCAGCCGCACTTCAGACTTCGAGGGCAGCATGATGAAGCAGGCGGAAACCGAGTATTTCCACCGCTACGAGAACGGTGCGTGCTACGAATTCGTCCTTGGACTGGGAACCGAGGGTTACGGCGCGAAGGAGGGCATCGAGCCGGTCGATCGCGACCAGGTGTTCGCCAAGCTGGAAAAAATTCTAGCCACGGTGAAGATCAAGACGGTCGAGCAGCCGCAGGTTGCCGAAAAGACCGCGAGCCAGCCAGAGACCGCCACGGCAGAGCAGCTCCAGAAGTAGATTGTGCCCCGATCCTGAATGCGAAAGGCCGCGCAACTGGCGCGGCCTTCTTTCGTTGCAGCGATCACATCGGGCGTGACCAGCAAAACATTGGGCTCGGATCCGAGAGCTTTAATGAACTTCAGTAGCGCTGAGCAGCACGGACTCGATCCCAGTTGAAGTCAAGGCAACGCCCCCAACGAATACATTGCCGGGCTGGATCGCGAGCACCGCATTGCCAACCGAACCTTGTCCGGAAGTCGGCGCAGGATTAATCGTCCAAACGCTCCCATCGAAATGTTCGACAAGAGGCGCCTGGCCCAAGCCCGCATCACCGCACTGATTGCAGCCCGCAGCCCAGATGTCGGTGGCGGAGATGGCAGAGACTCCATTCAGTCGCGCTGTGATCAGCGTTTCCGGGCTATTGAAGGTCTTCCAGGATGTTCCGTCCCAGTGCTCGATCAGTGCTCCATGACCCTCCTGCGATCCCACAGCCCACACGTTGTTGCTTGCGATCGCCGTGACACCGAGCAAGCCGCCGCCTCCCGGCACTGCGACCCGCGTCCACTGCTGTCCATTGAAGTGCAGGGCAAGGATCGGGTGATTCACCTTCAGGAATCCTCCCACTGCCCAGATATCGGATGGCGATACCGCTGCGATGCTGAGTAATTCTGCATTGGCAATCGCTGGAATGGACACAACACTCCAGGCGCGTCCATCGAAGTGCAGGATCAGCGGACGGCTTTTCTGCGTTTTGCTGACAGAGGCTCCTACGGCATAAATATTGGAAGGGGAGAGCGCCTGAATCCCGAACAGCGCGTCGCCCGCGGCGAAATGCGGGCTCGCGACTACCGTCCACTGTTTACCGTCGAAGTGCTGTATCTCGGAGAAAGCAGCGTTCGCCTGCTCACCTACCGCCCAAACGTTCTTGGATGATAAGACTGCCACGCCACTCATGCGGCCGCCGTCTACCATGGGAAGCGCTTGCCATTTCGCTCCATCGAAGCGCAGAGAGATCGGATGAGGAACGCTTGGCACCGCCCAGACATCGTTTGCAGAGTCGGCACCCATGGCTCCGATTGCGGCGATGTTAGGGGTTTTTACAACGCTGAAGACGAGCGGGTTCTGCTGCTGCGTTGCTTCCTGAGCTCGTGCTGGGATGTTGAAGAGAAACTGGCTCACAAGCATGGCTGCGATCAGCGACACTCGAGACCAACGGACAGGCTTCTGCCGAATCATGTAGAGATATCCTCATTTGTTGGAATTGGGGTCCGATGAAGCGCTCGCTCACGCTCTCTCGCCTGCCGTCGAGTGCTGCTCTTGCTTAGAGCGGAGTTGAGACCAACCGCGTAAGTTCGCGCGTCGTCCAATTGGATGTTCGAGAATTTTCGCAACGTGTAACGATTTCGTCCGCGACTGGTCAAATCTGCTGGACAACGAGGAGGTCGCGGAGACCAAGGGGTCAGATAACTTCACGGGCCGAAAAGGCCACTCGAGTTTTCGGGTGGCCTTTTTCCTTGGCTCGAAACTGTCACGTCCGCCCGGCTACTTGCAGGCCGTTCCATCGGTGATGCTGGTGAGAAGCCCGGCCGCGGCCATGATCGAGCGGCTGTAGCAGTATCCGGTCGAGTCTGCCGAGAAATAGGTCTGCGCACTCGACTGATTCTCGTTTCCGGTGATGTTGCCTGAGGAATCGAAATCCAACGTGTCGGCAGGAGTCACCTCATTGCTTACCACGCCGAAGAAGGTAAGCTTGCCTTTCTGCCGCACCGTCGTGTCTTGTTCGTACGCCTGATCGATGGTGGTTGTCAGGGCGCCGGAGCCATCGGGATTGATGGTCTCGAGAATGTCGAGGTGAAGCGGCCAGTCGTTGTTCACCGTCTGCACGGTGCTGCCCGAGCCGGCACGAACCGTTGTGATGGCGTGGATCGACGTCTCCTGCTTGATGTCCTGCTGGTAGATGGTGTCGGTGATCTTGAAGCTCTGCAGGTTCGCGAAGTTGACCGTCTGGTCCAGCGTGGTCGTAACCGGGCCCGAGGAAGTGTTCACGTACCCGGAAATCTGGAACTTATGTCCACTGCGACTGTTGACGGTTCCGTGCAGGTTTCCATTTGGGGAGATATGAAGATTTTCGGTGATCTTCGGATCCGGAACCGCGAGTGTGTTACGGGTGATCGCACCGCTCAGCTGCGTGGCGTTGTGATCAAGATAGAGCAACAGTGAAGCGGTGGCCGAGAAATAGCTGTCGGCGTTGAACACGCTGAGCGCGATGGTGTGCGGCTGGCCATCATCGAGCAGGCCAGCAAAGGGAGTGAGGTCCACCCGATACGGCTGGAAGTTCAGCGTCTGCACGCCGGGAATCGGACGCCACAGGTACGGGTCGATGCCGCCGGTGTAAATCCACGGGTAGACCGGCGCAACTCCCGCGGGCGTGCCGTCGATCGTGACCTCGGATTCGCGAAACGCGGTGCCGGGGCAGCTGAAAAGTTCATTTGCGACATCGTCGGGCACGCATGTGTACCAGAATTCGTCACCCGACTGGCTCTGCGCGAACACGTCGAAATATGCGCGCTGAATGTTCTGCGGCAGCGTCACGGTCTGCGCGAGCAGATCGGTCGTCGTATTCAGAGCGACGGTGCCGCCCGTGGGACCGGCGGAAAATCCGATCACTTGATCCGCGGCGACCGGTGCAGACTGGTTCGGAGTCAGCGGATAGAAAAGCAGCTTGGCGGTGCCGTGCAGAACACCCGTATAGGTCTGGTCCACCAGGTTCCCGAGATCGACCGTCCCCTGCTGCGCGGTGGTGAAAATCGAGCTGTAGTCGGTCAGATCGCGCTCGATGTGCCAATTGCGCGCGACATCTTTCGAGGGTTCCGAGGTGGTGCCGAAATAGATATTGGTTGGGCCAATCCAGATGTTTGCGGTGCGGTCGAACTGCCGTCCCTTGGTCACCGAAAAATTAGCGGCGAGTATTACCCTCGCCCACGGCCCCGGACACGACGCTGGCGGCGTGTAGTTGAAACTCTTGGGATTGAAATCCGCGAACTTGTATCCCTTGAAAAGAGTCACTGTGCAGGGTTGGGAATGCGGACGAGGCACCGGTGGGTCGGCAAAGGCCGTGTTGCCCGACCCTATTTTCAGATCCTGGGCTGATGCGAACATAACGAGCAGCGGGAGAACGGCGAGAAGCGAAACGACGCGGGGAATTTTCATGACGCACTCCGTGGGGGCTGTGAGCGTTGCAGGTTCGTTGAGCGTGTTACGGGCGTTGCGAGGCAATGATTGTACAACGGTTCGCCAGCGGCAAGAAAAAGCATGAACTCTCAAAATGTGTTTTGCTTTTTATTCGCCCCGTGTGGCATACTGCGCGAAGGCGCCGAAGAGAAACGCGCGTGTACGTGAAGCAGATTACGTTCCGAAAAAAATCAGTTTCGGACGAGTTTTCCATCCGCGTTCTCACACTTCCACAGGCAACGCCGAGTTACGATGCAGCGCACTCAACTGAACATCGTGGCGACGATCGACACATCCATTGGCCGGCTGCCGGCGAATGTCGAAGCGGAGCGCTCCATTCTGGGCGCCATCCTGCTCGACAATCACGCCTACAACGACGCGGCTGAGCACCTGAAGCCCGAAGATTTTTCTCTGGACGCGCATCGACGGATCTATTCGCGCATGATGGATCTGTCGGAGTCGTCCCAGCCCATCGACCTGATCACGCTGGTCCACGAGTTGGACCGGAAGAGGGATCTCCAGGCCGTAGGCGACGTCGGCTACGTCTCGAGCCTGCTGGATGGCGTTCCCGACCGACCGTCGATCGAGCATTACGTCAAGATCGTCCGCGACAAAGCGATCCTGCGCGGCCTGATTCACGTTTCGAACTCGGCGATTGCGAAGGCCAGCGAGCAGGCGGACTCCGCCGACGAAATCCTGAGTGAGGCGGAAGCCGCGATCTTTCAGCTTTCCGAACAGCGCATCGGCAAAGGCTTCCTCGGCATCAAGGACGTTGTCCGGAACACCATCGGGTCCGTGGACGCGTTGCTCCAGCGCGGCCAGCGCGTCACCGGGCTTGAGACGCATTACTCGCTGCTCGACGAAATGACGAGCGGCTTGCAGAAATCCGATCTGGTCATTCTTGCGGCGCGCCCCTCGATGGGAAAAACCTCGTTCGCGATGAACATCGCCGAGAATGCCGCGATCGATGACCAGAAGGTGGTCGGCATTTTTTCGCTGGAAATGTCGGGCGAAGCGTTGCTGCAGCGCCTGCTCTGTTCGCGCGCCATCGTCGACGCGCACAAGATGCGAACCGGCTCCCTATGGCGCGATGACATGCAGAAGGTCGTGCGCGCGATGGAAGAACTCGCGCAGGCGCCAATTTTCATCGACGACACTCCCGGCATTTCGATCAGCGAGATGCGCGCCAAGGCGCGCCGCCTCAAGCAGTCACAGGGGCGTCTCGATCTCCTCGTGGTCGATTACCTGCAGCTCATGTCGGGGAGCGCCAAGCGATATGAGAATCGCACCCAGGAAGTTTCGGCAATCTCGCGCGGCCTGAAAGGAATTGCCAAGGAGCTTCAGGTCCCGGTCGTCGCGCTCTCGCAGTTGAGCCGCGCGCCCGAAAGCCGCGGCGGCGATCATCGCCCACAACTCTCCGACCTGCGCGAGTCGGGGTCCATCGAGCAGGATGCCGACGTCGTCATGTTCATCTTTCGCGAGGAGATCTACAAGCAAGACGACCCGGAGCTGCGCGGTCGCGCCGAGATCATTATTGCCAAGCAGCGCAATGGCCCGATCGGCAAGTTCAACCTCGCTTTCCTGCACAATTCCACCCGCTTTGCCAACCTCCAGGAAGGCAATAGCGAGCCCAGTGAATAGGCCCGAAAGAGTGCGTTCGACCGCTTCTCTCTGCGCTAGTCCACCCTGTGGAAAATATTGTGGATGCTGAGGACCGAGCCTCTGCCGGCGCGAAACCGACCGAGCGGTCGGGGCCTTCCGCCTGCACATCTTCCGCCTAAAAGTCTGTTTCTAAATTGGTTAACGCCAGGTCGCGGCGTATTGACGAAGTTGGCTCGTCCTCAGTACTTTCGTGCCTGAAAGTGAGATTTGCACATACATGAATGCCTGTAGACGCTAGTTTTCATAGGGGATTTCGCGAATTTCGGATGTGCCCGGTGCCAACTTTACGGTGCGAGTGCGCCAACCCTTCTAGGACCCCTCTCCGACCTTCAGGACGGCCAGGAAAGCCTCTTGCGGAATGTCGACTCGGCCGATTCGCTTCATCCGCTTCTTGCCCTCTTTTTGCTTCTCGAGGAGCTTCCGCTTTCGCGTGATGTCGCCGCCGTAGCATTTGGCCAGAACGTTTTTGCGCATCGCCGGGACGGTTTCGCGCGCGATGATTTTCGCACCGACCGCCGCCTGGATGGCGACCTCAAACATCTGCCTGGGAATCAGCTCTTTCATCTTCGCCGCGAGCGCACGCCCGCGGTCGTAGGCGAAGTCGCGATGCACGATGGTGGAAAGCGCATCGACCGGATCGCCCGCCACCATGATGTCGAGCTTGACCATCGGCGACTCCCAGTGTCCGGAGAGATGATAGTCGAGCGAAGCGTATCCCCGGGAAACCGACTTCAGTCGATCGTAGAAGTCGAGCACGATTTCGTTCAGCGGCAACTCGTACTGCAACATCACGCGGCTCGCGCTCACATACTCGAAGCTTTTCTGCTTACCGCGTTTCTCTTCCACCAGTTTCAGAATCCCGCCGACATATTCTTCGTTGGTCAGGATGACGGCAAGAATCACCGGCTCCTGCACCTTGGCGATCTCGCTCGTATCGGGCCAGCGCGAAGGGTTGTCGACCTCGATGACCTCGCCATCGGTCTTGTGAATGAGATAGCGGACACCGGGCGCGGTGGTAATCAGGTCGAGGTTGTACTCGCGTTCCAGCCGCTCCTGAATGATCTCCATGTGGAGCAGCCCCAGAAAACCGCAACGGAAGCCGAATCCAAGGGCCACCGAACTCTCGGGCTCGAAGAAGAACGATGCGTCGTTGAGTCGCAATTTCTCGAGCGCCTCGCGCAGTTGGGTATGCTCGTGCGCATCGACAGTGTAGAGGCCGGCGAAAACCATCGGCTTGATGTCTTCAAATCCGGGGAGCGGCTCGATCGCCGGGCGGTCGTCGTCGGTAATCGTGTCGCCGATCTTCGTGTCGGCAACGTTCTTGATGTTGGCGAAGAAAAATCCGACCTCGCCGGCCACGAGTTGGTCGATCTCCACCGGCTTCGGGGTGAGGACGCCCAGAGTTTCCACCTCGAAGACGCGGCCGTTCGACCACAGCCGAATTTTCTGTCCCTTGCGCAGCGTGCCTTCGAAAACTCGCGCCAGCACCACGACGCCCCGGTAGGGATCGAACCAGGAATCGAAGATCAACGCCTGCAGATGGCGGTCCGGATTGCCTTTTGGCGGGGGCACCCGCTTGACAATCGCTTCCAGAACATCGGGGACGCCTTGCCCGGTTTTTGCGCTGATGGGCAGCGCATTCGAAGCGTCAAGACCGACCGCGCCCTCGATCATCTCCTTGGTGCGCGGGATGTCGGCGCTTTGCAGATCGATCTTGTTGATGACCGGAATGATCTCCAGTCCATGATTGATCGCCAGATAAGAATTCGCGAGCGTTTGCGCTTCTACGCCCTGCGATGCGTCGACCACCAGCAGGGCGCCTTCGCAGGAAGCCAGCGAACGGGAGACTTCGTAGGAAAAATCCACGTGCCCCGGCGTGTCGATCAGGTTGAGCTGGTACGTCTGGCCATCGTGGGCGGGATAGATCATGCGCACAGCGTGGGCTTTGATGGTAATGCCGCGCTCGCGCTCGAGGTCCATGGAATCGAGAACCTGCGCCTGCATTTCGCGCATGGCAAGCGACCCGGTCAGCTCCAGCAATCGGTCTGCCAGCGTGGATTTGCCGTGATCAATATGCGCGATAATCGCGAAATTGCGTATGCGAGACGCTTCCATCGGGATATTTTGATTCTAACAGTTGTACAGGGGCGACATTCCGGGAAGGTCCGACTCAACATTCCGCGTCGTCTCTTGCGCTATCGTAGAGGCGCAGTTACTGAGTCTCCGGAGGCGGATGCCCGAGGGCTGCTTGCTTTACTACATCACCGATCGCGCGCAGTTTCCAGGCGACGAGACTGCCCGCCGCCGCGCTCTGCTTTCCAAGATCGCTGAAGCCGCATCCTGCGGCATCAACTATATCCAGCTGCGCGAAAAAGACTTGACGACGTGCGAGTTGGAAGCGCTGGCCCGCGATGCCGTCAGCGCGATCCGCGAAACGCGAACGACCGGCGACGAACGACCGACGACTTGCCTATTGATCAACTCACGCACTGATGTCGCGCTCGCGGCGGACGCCGACGGCGTGCACCTGCGCGCGGATGATGTTTCGCCGCACGAGGTCCGCAGGGTAGTTGATCTTGCCGGATGCCGCCCCTCGAACGCAGACCGCTTCCGAATTGCTGTTTCCTGTCATACCCAGCCTGACGTCATGCAAGCCGAGTCAGAAGGAGCCGACTTTGCCGTCTTCGCTCCCGTGTTCGAAAAGCGCGACCGCCCCAAGGCGCGCCCCACTGGCCTCGACATGCTGCGCGAGGCGTGTCGAGCGACGATTCCGGTCCTTGCCCTCGGCGGAGTTACGCTCGAAAATGCCGCCTCATGCCTGAATGCAGGCGTAGCCGGGATCGCAGGAATCCGATTGTTTCAGGAGAATAGAATCGAAGAGGTCGTGCGTGCGTTGCGCGCTGGGCGATAAGCGGTTGGCTCGTCGGTACTGCTAACGGCCATCGACTATCGACCTGCGACTTGTTTTCATGAACCGAATGCAACGATCGCACGACATCACTCTGCAGAATCAGGCACTGATCCCGAAGCTCGTCACCATTCCTGGCGGCTCGTACCTGATGGGCTGCGAGTCGGGCCAGGACAACGAGAAGCCGGTGCATCGGGTATGGCTGGATGAATTTCAGCTCGCCGCGTGCCAGGTGACGAACGCCGAGTTCGGGCTTTTTCTGCTCGCGACGAGTTCGTTGCCGCCGCCCTTCTGGAACGATTCCACCTTCCATTTTCCCGAACAGCCGGTCGTGGCAGTCTCGTGGCACGAGGCGGTTCGTTATTGCGAATGGCTGAGCCGGCAGACGGGCGATAATTTCCGGCTTCCGACTGAAGCAGAATGGGAGCGCGCCGCTCGCGGCGGACGCGAAGGCGAGTTGTATCCGTGGGGAGACGCTGCGCCCGAGGCAACGCCCAACTATCACGCGCGCTGGAAACATGGCCCGGAACCGGTGGGCCGCGGCGAGCCCAACGGATTTGGCCTGCATAACATGTGCGATAACGTGCATGAATGGTGTAGCGATTGGTTTGCGGCGGACTACTACGCCATCTCTGCGGATCGGAATCCGCGCGGCCCCGACAGCGGAACACGCCGGGCGTCTCGCGGCGGGTCGTGGCGTCATCACATTAAAATGTCGCGCTGCGCCGCCCGCTCAAGCATTCCCCCGGACTTTCAGTACGCGGACTATGGTTTCCGGGTGGCGAAGGGCTCGAGGTTAGAAGTGGAGGGTATGATCGTATAAGAGCTTGCACTTTGCAACGCGGCAGTTGCTCGCGGCCTGGCAACTCGAACCTTTGGAGAGCGGAGCTCGCATCCCCTTGATGCTTATTTTCTCGTATCTACGATAATTCCAATATGAGCGATATCGCGTCCCACTATCTCGACGAGATCCGCCGACAGTTGCGTGGACACAAGCGCATGGCTGAATCCGCCATGGCGCAAGTCGAAGACAAAGACATCTTCACCGCCATCGATCCCGAAGCCAATTCGATCGCGGTTCTCGTGAAGCATATTGCCGGCAACGCACGCTCGCGATTCACCGATTTCTTGACCAGCGATGGAGAGAAACCCGACCGTTTCCGCGACCGCGAGTTTGAGCTTTCTGGCGTCACGTCCCGCGAAGAAGTCATGCGGTGGTGGGAAGAAGGTTGGGAGATTATTTTCGCCACCCTCGACTCGTTGAAGCCTGAAGACGTCGAGCGCACCATCACGATTCGCCAGGAGCCACACACCGTGCTGCAGGCCCTCAACCGTGCGCTCGCACATTACGCACAGCACATCGGACAAATCGTTTTCCTCGCGAAGCATTTGCGCTCGGCACAATGGAAGACTCTCAGCATCCCTCGCGGAAAATCAGAAGAGTTCAAGGTCACCAAGGACAAGGGGTTCGTGCGAGGAACGCTGGCTCCCGAGAAATGAAGCCTTATTCAGGATTGTGGTCCGAAATACCGGTAGTGCCCCGTGACCTTCCAGTTGAATAGCACGTCTTCCATCTTCGGACCGCGCCCAATGTTGTGGACGATCATGTAGCGGCCGCCCCATCCTCTGCGGTCGACTACGATTCCAATGTGCGGCACGCCGCCGCCCAGGTCCCAGGTGACCAGGTCGCCTGGATTGTAATCGCGCGCGTTCGTCGTAGTTGGAAGCGACTCGCCCTTCCGCTGAAAAAACACCATCAGATTGGGCACGCGCCGATGATCGATATTGCTGTCGGGTTTGCCAACGTTCCATTTCCACTTGCGAGGGTAGGCAGCGAAATTCGAGACCATATCTTCATGGACTTCCTTCTGCAAGTCGACCCCTACGGCGCGATAGGCACGGATGATTTCGTCGGTGCAAACACCGGTGCCGGCGGGCACGTCTCCTCCGGGATACGGAATGCGAACGTAAGCCTGATCGTAACGGACGGCGTGATTGGTACGCTCGATCGCGGCTGCTACGAGCCGTTGAAGAAACGTCTTTCGCGCGCTCGCGACCTCGGACGTTTGACCTATAAGGAATTGCGAAGCGAGCGCCGCCGCGAAAAAGCCTAACCAGACTCGCGACGTCGGCTGAAATTTCGCCATCGGTTCCATTGTAGGGACCCTCTTCAAGAGGTACTCTATAATCGTACTGTTGGCAGCCGGATCGGACGGTCGCTGTCCGCAAGGATAGAGGAAAGTCCGAACTCCGCAGAGCAGTGTGCCGGATAACGTCCGGGAGGCTGGGTTCAAGCCCAGTCGACGGAAAGTGCCACAGAAAACATACCGCCCTGCTGTTCCGCTGAGTCCTCATTTTTGGGCGCGAGGATTCACCGGAGCGGCAGGGTAAGGGTGAAAAGGTGCGGTAAGAGCGCACCGCCGCGGCAGTAATGCCACGGGCAGGGCAAACCCCACACGGAGCAAGACCAAATAGGGAGGGAGCCCCTCCGGTTCGGTAGGTCCCGAGTTGCGCGGAGGACCTACGGAACCGGCGGGGCGCGTACCGGCTCGGCGCGCCACAACCTCCGGGTAGGTCGCTAGAGCCACGCAGCAATGCGCGGTCGAGAGGAATGACCGTCCCGCAGCATTCGTGCTGCGGACAGAATTCGGCTTACAGATCCGGCTGCCACAAACTCCCTCTTAGTCCTTTCCGGGTCCCTGGAGTCCTTTTGCGACGCAGGCGCGAGGCGTCGAGCTGACATTTCATTGTGGGAACTTCATGCGGCGCAGCAAATCTTGGAAGCGCGGATCGGAGCGAAGGCCGTCGTAGTCGGGATCCACCTTGATTTGGTTCATGTCGCCATCGTTGATGGCGAGGCCCTTCTCTAACCACGCCAAGGCTTCCTCTTTCCGACCTAAGTGCAGGCAGACCCTTGCCATGGGATAGGGCGTGACATACTCCCGCTTCGATTGCTGCTTCAATTGCTCGTAGATCTTCAGAGCCGTCTTCCGATCTCCAACCGCGGCATAGGCGAGAGCGATATCCGCCTGGGCTTTGGGAAAGTTCGGCTGCAGCCTGACCCGCTCCTGAAACTCAGCGAAAGCTTCCTTCACCATTCCCTTTTGCAGGTAGGCCCGGGCGAGAAAGAAGTGGGCCCAGGCGTAGTTCGGTTCCCGTTCCAGTGTTTTGTGCCCTTCCGCGATGGCCCGGTCATATTGGCGGCCAAGAAAAGACACGTACACAACGTTCGTATTGATCCTGGCCGACAGCGGATCAAGCCTGCCGGCCTGTTCGATCTCCTCTATGGCCTGCTCGCTTCGGCCCAACCAGGCCAGGCTGAAGCTGAACCAAAGATGGCCGGGCACATAGTTCGGGTTCAACCGGGTCGCGGTCTCCAGTTCCCTGATTGCGCCTTCATACTCGTGGTCGTAGTTGAATAGCACGAACCCCAAAGACGCATGGGCCTCGGCCGAAGCCGGGTCGAGTTCGAGCGCCTTCAGCGCCGCCGCTTTGGCTTTCGGGTAAACCTCCGCTCCGGCTGCAAAGCCGTCGATACCGAGCGTCGTGTAAGAGTCAGCTAAACCACAATAAGCCGGGGTGAAGCTGGGATCGAGGTTGATCGCCTCTTGGAAATAATCCAAGCTTTTCTTCATGCCTTCCTGCAACAGCCTGTCGGCTTCGTAGCGGCCTTTGAGATAGAGTTCGTACGCCTCGGGGTTGACGGGGCGGGCGCGGGCCAAATTAGTGGACTCTGCCGGCGTGAGTGCAACTTTGATCTCTCGCACCACTGCTTGGGCGATCTCCCCCTGCAGGGTGAGCACATTGGAGGTATCACGCTCGTAGCTTCCAGCCCATAGATGAGTGTCGGTCGGAGCGCGAACCAACTGCACGGTAATCCGCACATGTGCACCCGAGCGCTGCACAGAGCCCTCCACGATACCGTCCACCCCTAGCGCCCGGGCAATCTCGGGCAGCGGCGTCTTTGCCTCCTTGAATCGCATCACCGAAGTGCGCGAAATCACCTTCAGCGCCGGGATCTTCGCCAAGTCGGTAATCAGGGCGTCAGTCATACCGTCAGCAAAGTAATCCTGCCGGGGATCACCGGAAAGATTCGTCAACGGCAGAACTGCCAGCGACCGAATGGGCGGGTTGCTTGTACGGCCAGCCCAACGCCTGCGCCAGCCGCCCACATCGAATGCAAATAACACTGCCAGCACCGTCAACAAGGCGATACCCAAGACGATTGCGCCAGTAGTGGTCCGGCTGCGGCTTGCAGCCACCGCCGGTTCCGGGGCATGCGTAGTTTCCACTCTCGCGATGAAACGATAACCGTGTCCGGGTAGCGTTTCTATGAACTGCGGATCTTCAACCGAGTCTCCCAGAGTCCCCCGCAGTTTCTTGACAACATGGTTGAGGCTGTCTTCAAACTCAACGAACGTATCCGCCGGCCATAACTTGAGGCGGAGTTCCTCCCGTTTGACCACCTCGCCAGGACGGTCGAGCAGAGTGCGCAGTAATTCAAATGCCTTGGGAGAAAGTGCGACCTTGCGGCCGTCCTGAAGGAGTTGGCCACAGGCGGGATCCAACTCAAACTTGCGGAAACGCAATCGCGGCGGCGCGGGTTGGACCGACACGGGCATGTGCCGACCCTCCACGCTGCTGAATCTAGCACAAAACTATTGAAAAGGCTGTGACTTGCAGCACGATGCTGAGCTGTTGTGTTTTTTTCAGCGCCGAGTCGTTCAGCCACATTTCAGGCAATGATCAGGCATTGTTCATTGCAGGCCCACCACCCCGTATGCGATATGAGGCCTGTAAGCGCGAGTTATGCGCCAAGGACAGCCGCGTGGAAACCACGACGATGCCGAAAGCCGTTGCCGTTCAGGTACGCCGCACGGATCGGTGGTGCGGTAAAAGCCCTGAGTCCGTGCTGTCTGGGATACAGAGAATTTCCGCACCGGTTCTTCTCGGACTGCCCTGCGCTCAATGCCGCACTTACTACGATGCCCAGCTCGATGCCTGCCCAGTTTGCGGCTGTCGCGAGCGCTTGTGGCCACGCGAGCAGAGCTGCTCTGTGATCCTGCCCAGAGCTGTTCATTCGCATTTGACTCAATATTCACACAGCGTTCATTGAAAGCAACCAAGGGTTTGTTTCAGGGAGGTTCGTTATGAAACGTATCGCTATTTTGTCTGTGATTCTTTGCGCTTGTCTCGTATCGCCGTCGTGGCCGCAGCAGAACCGGGGCACCCTCCACTTTGGCAAGCAGTCAGTTTTCGGTCATCGAATTACGAAGGAAATACCAAAGATCCCGAGTGCGTTCAGAAGTCCGGCGCTTACTGTGCCCGCAGCAGCAGCTCAGAACATACATGTCTGGGATCTCGGCACCTCGTCAGACGGAACCTGGGCTGAGGCAGGGGGCATCAACGACTTCGGGGTCATGGTTGCACAGGGCGATGCTGCGGACGGCGACAATCATCTGTTTAAGATCGAGCTGTTTGGACCTCGCGCGCGTCAGTGGTCTGACATGGGCGCGTTAGCTGCCTATGAGGGATGGTTCAACTGGCCCTTGATCGCGGACAGCGGATTGATCGTGGGCTATGCGGCTGCGGCGGACTATGTCCACGGCTTCGTGTGGACTGGCCAGTCGGGAAAGACAGATCTCGGAGCGCTTCCCGAACTTGGCCGCAACAACAGCGAGGCAATAGCGGTCAACAAGCTGGGTACCTTAGTCGCGGGCCAGGCTTGGAGCGACACCACCGCCCAGGTTTATCCCGTCGCCTGGACACCGTCCATCGGATGGAACGGAGGACGGTTGAACGTAACCTGGAAAATCCATCCTCTGCCGACCGTTAAGGAATTTCCTTATGGTTTCGTGTATGGGGCAAACGTTTTCGGACAGATGGCAGGCGCGATTTACAACGATGATGGCGTCTATGTCGCCGCTCTTTGGAACCCCATCGCGGGAGGAAAAGGTTGGAAACTGATTCAGCTTCCCCGCTCCAAGGACTGGCCGGACGTGGCTATCGCTGGTGACATTAACGAAAAGGGTGAGATTGTGGGAGACGTGCTCTCGCTGGACTTCGTGTATGGTTATTCCTCGCTTTGGCAGCCGGTTGACCAGCGCAGGCAAACTTACAAACTGACGTTACTCCCGAACGCATGGGGCCTGCCGAACGGCGACACCGCGGAGGGGATCAACGACGTTGGAGATATCGTGGGAGCCAGCTGGGACGAGAACTTTAACATGGTTGCCGTACGCTGGAGCACGAAGGACTTGACTTCCGTTCAATTGCTGGGCTTCCCGGGAGACTGGAGCCTTGCGTTCCGAGTCAACGAGTTCGGAATTGCAACTGGAACGTACGGTGGCGGTCAATGCGCAAACGAATGCGTCGCTGCGGTGCAGTTCCGCTGAGTACCGATAGGAGCTCGATTCTAGACGGATGAGGTGCTGAGCCGCGCGTTTCGGATGGATCAAGCCGCCTGAATGTGTGGGCGGCTTTTTCTTGCAGGGCGCGACAGCAGTTCGCCAGTCTCAAATCCACCGGACCAGAGCGCACAGCCAATTGGAGCCGGGTTCCAGTCTCTTCGCTATCGGCAGGTCATCCGTGGTGTCCATTTAGTGTCCAGTCTGTCGGGTTGCATAAAGAATGCTCAGAATTGCAGAGACTAACGAGACAGCTCGAACTCTTTTCCGCAGAACTATTTCCGCGCTAGGACCTTTCCTCTCAGCAAATTGTGAAGAATGCTTGTCAGAATTCGGCTTACAGATCCGGCTGCCACAACCCTTTCGTTTCAACTAGTTCCATAACCCAAAATTTGATTGTGACGCCGGTGTGACGCGGCGGCGGTCCGGCAGTGCGCAGGTGCTATTGAAAGGGCCTGAAGTATACGTTCTGGGCAGGCAGCGGAGCCGCGCTTCCACTACCGGAGGTTGCTGATCAGCACGGCATCGTCGGTTCGGCTGCCCGTGCGATGGCAATCTGTTTTCCATCGCGAGACCAGGCAAAAAAGGAGATGCCGTTTGCGGTGAAGTGCGTGAGCTTCACTGGCGCTCCCCCCGCGATCGGCCGCGCCCAGAGATTGCCGACGCCGTCGCGATTGTCCACGAAAGCCACTGCGCGGCCGTCGGGGGTCCACGCGAGAGGGGTAAGGAACCCCTTGTTCGATTCGCCGGGCTGGGCGAATGGGCGGTTCGTCACAATCTGATAAAGACCTTCTTCGCAGTCAAGGGCGGAACTTTGATGGGAATGCTCGTCACCGCGCTCGTTCCGCGGTCTGAAAAATCCGCTTCTGTCCGCTTCCCGAAATGGAAACCCGTCCGCGAAAAATCTTCACTGCGGTCGCAGACCTCTCCCCGAGCGATGGCATACTTCGTCTGACTTTCTTCTTCCCCGAGATCCAGCAGGCGTCGGCGTCAGGCGAGAGATTCGTTTCGTCTTGAAATTATCTGTCTCCCTCTCGCGGCTGGACCTCCGAGACTCTTTCTCCGGAGGCACGCGATGGTCTCAAGAAATCTTCCTCTTTATGTACTGCTGACGGCTGTCATCCTGATATCGCTGGCAGTTGCCGGCTGGCCCCAAACCGCCACCACGTCTCTCCTAGGACAAGTGCTTGATCCGCAAGGAGCTGCGGTCATTGGTGCCCGGCTCACGCTCACCAATGTCAACACCGGCGCCGAGCGAACCGGCATCACCAGTGCCGCCGGGGAGTTCCAGTTCTCCAGCCTCCCGCCCGGAACCTACAAGCTGAGGGTCGAGGCTCCCGGATTCCGTCCCTTCGTC
>Ga0335070_10002557_pt1 | contig 21082 bp, 15 predicted proteins | sample Lox_Sample_13_FD_206722 | JGI IMG/M metagenome (GOLD analysis project Ga0335070, IMG submission 206722) | Soil microbial communities from Loxahatchee National Wildlife Refuge, Florida, United States - Lox_Sample_1.3 | ecosystem: Environmental > Terrestrial > Soil > Wetlands | place: USA...
CGCCTTCGGCTGTGGAGAGCAGGTTCTTGGCATCCCCAATCGCGCCCAGTACGGTCTGCATCGACTGCCGCCGTACGTCAAAGGTCGTCGCCATGCTCATACCGGCGGGGTCATCTGCAGCGGTATTGATCGCTTTGCCGGTCGCAAGGCGAGTCTGGTGGATCGCCAACTCGTTGTTGATCAGGGTTAATGAATTCAACGCATTGAGTGCGCCGATATTTCCTGCAATCCGGGTAACGTCTACGTTTGTCATTGTGTCCTCCTTGCTCAGCCAATCCCTTTTTGACACTGCCAGGTGATTGGGATCATTGTTGATTCCTTTTACTAATACTTCTTTCGGCAATGTACAACAAATCTTTAGGATTGTCCGTAAAAATAAACCAAAAATGGGTTGGAATTGACTTTTTTCAGCCAGGTCAACTGATTCGGGCCTATCGATCATCCAGGATAATTAAGCCGGTCTTTACCTGACATTCACTTATCCTTTACAGCCTTAAAGGTCTTCGTCTCATAGACTGGAATTCAGTTACGTACTTTTAACCGATTGGTAATGATAGTCATGGATTATCTTAGCCTTTGCCTGATGTTCAAAGATGAAAATCTATACCTGGAAGAATGGATTTTATATCACCTGCTGCTCGGGGTAGAAAGGTTTTATATTTACGACAATGGCAGCCAGATCCACCCGGGTATCACCCTGGCGCCATATGTGGATGATGGGACGGTAGTGGTCATCGACATCGCAGGCAGGGGCGCACAGCTCAGCGCGTATGATCACTTCCTGCGTACTTTTTCCCGGCGGACCTTATGGGCAGGTTTTATCGATACCGATGAATTTCTGGTTCCGAAAACCGGGGATGATTTGAAGGTCTTTTTACAGGATTACGAAAAAAATGCCGGGTTGGCAGTCAATTGGGTCATTTTTGGATCGAATGGGCATAAAACCAGACCGCAATATGGCCAATTGCTGAGTTATACACTGCGCACCCCAGATCAGATGCCCGAAAACCAGACAATTAAGAGTGTGATCCAGCCGGACAAAGTCTTGATTCCTCACTCACCACATCACTTTATTTTTAAAGATGGTTATGCCTGTGTCAATGAAAAAGGTTACAGCGTCTATGATCAGTACATGCCTTTCACTGCTGAGAAAATCCAATTGAACCATTATTGGTGTCGTTCTGAGGAAGAGATCAACCAGAAATACAGCCGCGGCCGGGGTGATGGTGGTGATCCATATAAACTCAACCTCTACGAATATTACAACAGCCAGGCTGTGATCGAGGATCGGAAAGTTCTTCACATCCTAAAAACAATGCTTGATCCCCAGAACACCCCCGCTTCAGCCATGGATCCGAGGAAGGCAGACGACCTAACGAACTGGATTGAGCTTGCCAGGGAAAAATATGCGATGCGACTCCAGGCTTACCCGCTCGCCCCCAGGCCGGTGGAAAATCTCACCGCCGATAATCGAGATGAGATCGCCAATTTTCATCGCATGGCAGGTGAAGTGTGTAATGCTGAAAAAGAAAAGGATCTTCCTAATTTAATCAAAGACTTCTTGAAACTGACTGAAATGTATCCGACCGCTATCCAGTTTTACTGCGGGCTGGCAGACGCACTGATGGAGACTAAGGATTTCCGAAATTCGTGGGGTGTTCTCGCCGAAGCCTGGAAACGAGCCCCCAATAATTATAAAGTTCTGACGTTTATGGGTAAATTCTTCCATACCATAGGCCAGTTTGAGAGATCGGAGAAAATGTATTTGCTGGCAGAATCGCAGGATCCCTATGGTTTTCGTTTGCTTTGCTGGTTCGCCCGTATGTACCTGGATTGGGGGAAATATGACCGCGCTTTCGAGTGTATCTGGAAAGCAGTGAGCAGTTATCCCAACAGCACGAATACCCAGGATATTCTCGAAGTGATTAAAAAATTGGGGGTTTGTTACTATCCAGGTAGAGATGCTGATAAGGTGATCCAGTTATTTGAAATTGCTCTATCCAACAACCCGGAGGATGTGGATTTATTGATCAACCTGGGAAAAATTTATTTCGATCAGGGGTATTACGTTCTCGCACAAGAATATCTCGAAAATGCAGTTCAGATTGACCCGGCGGAAGAAGACGCCCTGGAAGGTTTGCGGTTGGTAAGACGAATGCGCCAGCAATCTCAGCCGGCGCCAGTATAATCCCCTTGAAATAGAATAAAATTGAGATTAAATAACCGGTTCGATACCGGTTTTGCAAACTTTTTTGAGTGAAAAATATGACTCAAATCGATCACCCCCTTTCTCACACATTCCCCAAGCGAATCCGCAAAGCGGTCCGCCGCGAAGGCGCGGACCGCCTCCTGCTCTACAATCTTCTCGCTTTCGCCGGCTCTGTGTCCGTAACCCGCCTGTTCTTGCAAATGACCGGTTATCCACAACTTAGTATTAACGAGCTACACATTGCCCATGTTCTCTGGGGCGGTCTTCTTCTTTACATAGCCACTCTGGTTCCAATCCTCTACGCGAATCGCTGGGCGCTTACTTTTTCTTCCATCGTCAGCGGGATTGGGATTGGATTATTCATCGATGAGGTTGGCAAGTTTATCACCCAGGCCAACGATTATTTTTATCCCCCGGCGGCCCCTATCATCTACTCCCTCTTCCTGGTGACCGTATTCCTCTATAACCGCATCCGAAAGCATGAAGTCCGCGACTTACGCACCGAGCTCTATCGCGTGCTGGATGGCCTCGAAGAAGTCCTCGATCACGATCTTTCTGAAAAGGAAAAAAAGAAATTAACCGAGCAATTGAATATTGTTACTGGCCAAAGCGCTTCTCCGGATGTCATTCGCCTGGCCAATGCGCTCAAAGAGTTCGCCGAGAGTGAGTCGTTAATCCTCGTCCCCGAGCCGCCAACCTTCTGGGACCGCGCTATGCAAAAACTGCAAGAAATTGAGCGACGCTTGATCGGGTCGAACCGGTTTCGCGTCCTCCTCTCGGGAGGAATCCTGGCGATGGCAATGTGGAGCTTGAATTATCCCCTTATGACCCTGTACCAGATATACCAATCCCGGGAGTTTGAAAAGGTTTTAATCCAATTGATCCAGAACCGCCTGGTGCGAAGTCCGCTTACCCTGGGCTGGTTTGAAGTCCGCCTGGTGTTGGAATTGATCGTTGGGCTGCTTTTACTGGTTGCTGCCGTATTTATATATATGCGCAAAAATCGCCAGGCCTTACCCCTGGCGAATTTTGGCTTGCTCTTATCCCTGACAACTGTCGATCTGCTGCGATTTTATTTCGACCAATTCTCTACCATTGTTGTCGCGATTATCCAGTTAGGGCTTCTCCTCATGTTGAATTACTATCGCAGCAGGTATACCTAACGTACGAAGGTCCCGTTCCGCAGCTCATCCAGCGCCTGGAGGATCTCTTCCTGGGTGTTCATCACGAACGGTCCATAGGGGAAAATGGGCTCTTTGAACGGCGCGCCCGACATCACCATAAACCGGGCCGGTGAAGCGCTCCCTGCGCGAACTCTCAGCTCGTCGCCATCTTCAAACACAACCATCCGCACCGCCTGGATCAGGGTTCCGTTTCCCGTTTCATCCATGCCGAAAAAGCCTTCTCCTTCAAACACATAAGCGATCACTGTCTGGCCGGCCGAGAGGAATAAACTGATCTCGACTCCCGGCTCCAGGGAAATATCCATGTAGACTGGTCTCGCGGCGATTTCTGTGACAGGTCCCCGGATTCCACCATATTCTCCCGCAATAACTCTCACCCGGGCGCCATCTTTTTCTACAACGGGGATCGTCTCTTCGGTGACTTCCTGGTACCGCGGCTGGCTCATCTTCTGGCTGGCAGGCAGATTGACCCAGAGCTGAAAACCCCGGATTCTGCCGCTGGGGCCTTTCCCCGGCATTTCTTCGTGGAGAATCCCCCGGCCGCTGGTCATCCACTGCACGTCCCCTGGCCCAATCACTCCAGCGTTTCCAAGGCTATCTCGATGCCGGACATTCCCTTCCAGCATGTAGGTTACCGTCTCGATTCCGCGGTGCGGGTGGGTAGGAAATCCGCGGACCGGGCCTTCCAGGGGATCGTTGAACGCAAAATGATCAAAAAGCAAAAATGGATCGAACAGGTTTGCCCGGCTTGGCCCAAACGACCTTCGCAACCGCACCCCTGCCCCTTCGATCACCATCTGTGGCTCGATCACCTGTTTGACTTTCCTTAATGTGCTCATCCTTCTTCACCTCTTCAATAATGCGACTAATATGATATCATTTTACCGTATTCGTATATAATATTCCTTAGAATCTTTGCTATTGACCTGTTTGACTTGGCATATTAAAATACCTCACAATCGATACTTACTGCTCTTTTATTCTGTTCTCCGGTCTCTTTCTAAGGAAAGCCATGCCCATTTACGAATACATTTGCAAAGATTGTGGTGCCCAATTCGAATCCCTGCGCTCGATGAAAGACGCCGATTCTCCCATCACCTGCAAAAAATGTCTTGGTATCCATACCATCCGGACTCTTTCCGTATTTAATGCCCACAGCTCCGGTCAGGTCATCGCCGGCGCCAGCCAATCCTGCGGCTGTGGTAACTGCAGTGGAGGTTCCTGCGGATCTTGCCACCATTAATGGTGTTTTATTTTCTGTGTAACTCGATGTGGATTTCCATCACGGTAGAAGGCTCCTCTCCGTGATTATTTTTTTGATTCAGAGGACAGGTATGGAACAAACTTTTCAAAACAAATTAGTTCTAATCACCGGCGGTTCCAGCGGGATCGGACTGGCCACCGCCCGCGCTTTTGCCCGCCAGGGGTCGAACGTCTGGATCCTGTCTCGCAACGCTGACCGGTTGTCCGCGGCATTGAAAACAATCGAAGCCGATCGTATCGGCTCCTCTCAATCCTTCGGTTGCCTGACTGCCGATGTCGCCAATGCGGATCAGGTCATCCCAGTGATCCACGATTTTATCCACAGTGTGGGAACACCCGATTATTTGATTAACTCCGCCGGTGTTGCTGAGCCAGGGTACGTCGAAGAACAGGATCTCGCGGTTTTTCGTCAAATGATGGAAATTAATTATTTTGGGACGGTCCATGCTATTCGCGCGGTCGTTCCCGCCATGCTGGCGAGAAAGTCAGGGCACATCGTCAATTTTTGTTCCATCGCCGGCATCATCGGCATTTACGGATACAGCTCGTACGGCGCCAGCAAATTCGCCGTAAAAGGGTTTAGTGATACCTTGCGTTTGGAATTAAAACATTATGGAATTCACGTTACCCTGGTTATCCCGGCTGATACCGATACCCCGCAACTGGAGTATGAAAACAAATTCAAGCCAGCGGAGACCCTGGCTCTCGAAAAAGCCGGTGGGGCTTCCAGGCCATTGCTCCCCGAACAGGTTGCCTCCGACATCCTCAAAGGAATTTCCAGGAACAAACAGACAGTCCTTCCCGGAGTTGATGCCAAGTGGATGTATGTCGCTGCCAACGTGGTCGGTGTATGGGCTTATCAGATCATGGATTTTTTGATGGGACAGGCCTGGAAGAAAGTACCCAACCCGCACCAGCCTGCTCCCTGGAATGGATCCCATCCGGGTTCTGATTAATCCGCAGCCTGGTATTGGGGCTTTCCCAATACCAGTTCTTTTGTACCATCACCACTAAAAGTTGCTGAGGTCAGAAGTACAAAGCAAATCCAGACCAGGTCGGCCGTCAAAAGATGCACCATCTGCATCCAGATGGGAGCCAGCAGGATCACATTCAGCCCACCCAATCCAAGCTGTAGGACGAACAGGCCAATTTGCGTGGTAGAAAGCAGGTTAATCAATCGGTTCGGCCGTTGGATGCGGACTACCCATGCGACGATCGCAATATAGAGGGCCAGTGTCACCGCAATCATCGGGTGGATGACTCGCAGCCGGATCAGGAAATGCGCCGTAGGCGAGGTATCCTGTTGCAGCCCTTGCGCAAATGAGCTGGCCGGGAATAGAGTATCCCCCAGGGCAGTTACAGCGCCGCACGCGCTCAAGAGAATTAACCCAACGAAGCCAACTCCCAGCAGGATATTTAGCGGCCGTGCGTTCTGCCAGTGGATCTCGCCACCGCCTGAGGACCACCAGGCGGTAAGCGTAAGCGCTCCAAGCAACAGCAAGGTATTCACGAGATGAATCGCGACCGAAGCAGCCCGGGCGATCGAATCATTCTTTGCCACCAGTTGGTAAAGCACCAGGCCGGCCCCGACCAGGGCCTCTGTACATGAAAAAAGGAGCGAAAGGCTGGCTCCTCTCCGGACCGGGCTTTTTCGCGGATACGCCCGGAACGCCCAAATTGCCAGACCCACTACCAGAATCAGGGTCAGGCCGCTCATCAGGCGGTGGGTATATTCGACCATCGTCTCAACCCGGCCAGAGAGTGGGATCACCTGGCCGTTGCATGTCGGCCAGTGCTCCCCGCAGCCGGCCCCCGACCCGGTGGCGCGAACGTATGCCCCCCACAAAATTACCAGCAGATTATAGAATAACACCCCCCAGGAGTATTTAGCGAAGCGGTTCAAAAAAACCTCCAGATCATTACCCGATCGACGGTCGAGCCGTCTCCTTAATAATTATAGAGTTTTTAGCTCATTCTTCGCTATTTTGCGTTGAAAAATCACACTGGTGGTATGAATCTGGAATCCTGCTTTCGAATACAGCTCAACAGCGCCAGTCTGGTTATCAGCATCCACATTGAGTCCTACGAGATCATGGCCCAGATCTGCCGCTTTCCGCAGGGCAGCGGCTATCAACAAGGACCCCAGGCCCCGTTTTCTCCAGGGTTTTCGGACGAAAACCAGATCGATCCACCCTAAATTTCGCCGGAATTTTTCTCGAGCCTGCATTCCCATCTCGTTGATACAACCCCCAACGAGCTGATCTTTTTCCCAGAGTAAAACACTGTTCCTCGATTCTAGCTTCCCCGTCTCAAACCGGCTTCGCAGAACAGAAAATGGAATTTGAGAATATCCCCAATGTTCCTCAAACGCCTCCGCAGCCGCGCTCCATACCGCAGACGCAATGCTCAATCGATCCCAGCTTTGCAGACGTAACCCTTGTGGCAATGAAAATATCGGGATTTCTCCTTTCAGACCTCGGACCATTTCAAAATAATAACGGGCCGGTTTAAATCCCATTCTCTGAAAAAGGTTTAAGGACTGAGGCTGACTGGAATCAGCCTTGGCGGTCAGGGTGATGGATTGTCCTCCAATTGACGTTACCAACTCCTCTGCTTTGTGTCCCTGCTCTTTTAAAAGGGATGAGCCAATACCCATCCCCCGAAAGGCTGGATGAACGATGCAACTGGTTTGATAAAGGTAATTCCTCGATCCTTCCTTGAAAACACCCACGCCGTAGCCGACCACCCCCGCTCCTGACGCCCGGACAACCCACTGATCGCTGTGGTTATCTTCATAGCGAGTGCGTAAGTCCATTTCTGAAGGCGTGTGTAGAGACTGGTCTTCTCGCGATGCAGCGTACATGCACGCCAGAACACCGGCCAGGTCATTTTCTTCGAGCCTGCTAACTTGAACAGTAGCCATCTGGAAATAAGTTATAATGCAAAAAATGGCGCTGTCAAGTAATTTGAAAAAAGGAGGGGCTGCCTCTCCTCCAGAGTGACAGCCCCGCAACGGTGGTTAAAAAGGGCGGTTATTTTACGGCATTATAAGCATTTACTAAACCTGCTCCATAAGCTTCTCTATCACTGATTGCCTTGCCACCCAGATGGCAGTAGCCAGTGTCGCAAGGTAAACCTGAAAAATCGCCTGAAGAAGTATCTGAGGCGCTCAATCCAGGGGTTTTATTACCTTCAATTTCCTTGGCGCTTTCCTTCAGTAGAAATTCCAGCAAAGCCGGATTCCTTCGAGCTCGTGGGTTCGCGCTGGCAATCAAGGCCGCCACAGCGGAAACGTGGGGAGTGGCCATCGAAGTGCCCTGGATCGTGGAATAGCACTCGTCGGCATAGAATTCCGGGCCCAGGTTGACAAAGCAGGGGATTTCCAACGCCCAATTTGAGGTGATGCTAAACGTTTCCCAGGCGTTAGTCCCGTCATCGGGGGTATAAGGAAAGCCGGGCGTGCCGCCGCGATCCCAATACGGGAGGTTGAACTTGCGTGCTCCACCGGGTGCGGCTACATCGATTCTTGGCCCGTAGTTGCTGTAATAAGCTAGCTGGTTTTGCTTACCGGCTCCAAAAGGCTGGTGAGGGTCTGATACTGGTTTGCAGGTAGCATTAATGTTGTTTGCTGTCTCATCGCTGCAAGTCTCGGAGGTCGGATTCACGACATTCCCGGTAGAGGCCACATCCACGACGCCAGGGATTCCGCCGGGATTCTCATACCAGCCAAATAGATCGGCAAAATCGGCTGCCGAAGTTCCAGGCGCGGTCAGTGGACCGTGGCTGAGAACCTTTCCACCTGGCCCTACCCGAAGATGTTCATTCCCCGCTGCGGCAACGATGAGTGTGCCTTTCGACCTTGCATATGCGACTGTATTGATATACTGGTCGAAAATCAATTTTTGCTCAGGATCGGTTAAATCCAGGTATCCTCCGAAAGAGATGCTGACGATGTTGATCCCATGATCGGCGGCGTAGAGGAAAGCATCCAGGATCTCCGAATCGTATGCATATCCGCACCATTGGGAAATTTTCAAAGCGACCAGCCCCACGTTGGGAGCAATCCCATTGATCCCTACTCCGTCCAGGGCGGCGGCAATATTGCCACCAATCCAGCTTCCATGCCCGTTCCAATCTGTTTTTTCCGGACCGCCAAACATCGTAGCAAAATCGGCATCAGAGTAACCAAAATAGGTTGTACAAAGGGGTGGATCTTCAGTATCGGTGAAATCGACTACATCGATAACTTTGCTCGCCAGCTCAGAATGGGTGAAGTCAAGGCCCGTGTCAGCCACACCGACCAACACCGCTGGTTTTCCGGTGGTAATTTTCCAGGCCTTCGGCGCCTGAATCCGGTCGAAATCCCACATGAGCCCTTTCAGGTCGAATGCTGGATCAGGGTTAACTTGATTGGGTTTGGACGCCTTACCCAGGTCAATCCGGTTCAACGACGGAGTGGTATTTGGTCCTGCGGCAGGTTGTTGTTCTGGTGGGACGATTTTGACAATTCGATCCAGAGCTACTCCAGTAGCATGGGGAGAAGCAGCCAGTTCGTTCTTCAAGGAAGCCGTGCCCTCTATCACGAGCTGAAAAACCTGTGCTTCTTCCTTGAGGATTCTGCCTCCTTTGGCCTTGACTTCATCGCGGAGTTTTGCAAATTCTGCGGAGTCTTTCGCGACTACTACAATCCTGTGTTTTTCATCGTTTTTTGCGGAGGCAGCGATACCAGGAATGGCAACGTTCAGCGTCAGCAGCATTGCAATCATTGCCACAAGATTGATTACTCGCCAAACAAATCTTGGAACCATACTTACCCTCCTATAGAAAAATGTTCTGGCCAAAATTGAAATCGTCAAAAGATTTTCTCTGACGTTTAGCCATTCAATAGAAAAGAAGGAAAGCTGATAACCGTGGGGTTATCCGAAAAGCAAGTGGATACTCCCCCATCTATTGCTCAGATTACAATATATATCTAGCCTGGGGGATTGTCAAGTATTAATATCTATCTTACCGGATAAATCTCCTGAAGAGATCTCCTTCTTTTTCATTGCTTTCCAACCATTTGGCTCAATCGTTCATAGACATCTTGCTCTGTGATCCTTTTTCCAGTGCCCCCTAATTCAAGTGTGGAAAGGCCTCCCACGATATTCCCCCACTTCAGGCATTCTTCTAGTGATTTCCCCGTCAGCCAGGCCTTCAGAAACCCCGCGTTGAAACAATCCCCGGCTCCGGTTGTATCCACAGGCGAAATTTCCAGAGCCGGGATGTAGACCAGCGTTTCACCTTTCTTCAGGGCATAGGCTCCATTCCTGCCATCCTTAACCACCAGGAGAGGTACCAGGTCGGCTAGCGCGCGGATTCCTTCCAGCAGATCCTGTTTCCCGGTCAGCCGGCGTACCTCACGCGCGTTTGGTAAAAAGATGTCGCTGAGCTGGATTGCTTTGCGAACCTCAGGATTGTCCAACGATGCATTTTCTACAGAATTCCCGTCCATGATGACTTTGATCCGCTTGGCCTTGAGCAGCAGGGAACCGGCGTCTAGGGCCGGACCGGTATAAATCCCGGGAATATACAGATAGCGGGTCGAGATCCCCGGCAGGGCCTTGATGACTGCCGGTATGGCTGGCGAAAGGTCGTAAAAAGCGATGAAAGCCCGATCCGTGGGGTAAGATAGCGAAACGGTGATATTACGCAATGGACAGGCATTCTGCCGAAACAGCCTGTCATCCAGACCTTCCTTTTTCGTTTCGGCCAGAACATAGCGGCTGAATTCGTCCGAACCAAAATCACAGGCCCAACCGACGCGGATCCCCAGGCGGTGCATTGCCACCGCGGTATTATACGGCCCACCTGGGATCATTTCGAATCCCTTCGAGACGATCTCTACTCCCAGTTCGGGCATTTTGGGCAGCCCGGTGAAAATCAAATCCAGGCAGTAATCCCCCACGACCACCACATCATAGGTATCCACAGCCATCAGAATCCCCTATGCCAGAGTCGGGAATAAATCCCCATGGCAGCGCAGGTAACCGTCCAGGATGGATTTCGCCAGGGAAGAGTCGGCAACAAGGGGATGAATCGTCAGGGCTTGGACCGCCTTCGCATACGAGCCTTCCAACACTGCCTCGATCGTCAACCGCTCGTAATTCTTCACCTGCTTCATCAGACCCAGGCAGTGCCCGGGAATCGCCCCGACCGCCAGAGGCCGGATATAGCCCTTACCGATATAGGCTGGGACCTCGACCACATCCGATTTCTCCATTCCCTGGATAGCGCCCTGGTCGAGAATATTCAGAGGAATCGGCCGTGATCCTCCACCCTGTAAGGCTTCGATCAAATCCAGAGCAACTCCGGCATAGCCCTCGCTGGTAATCGCCTCGATCACCTGCGGATCGAGATCTGCCAGATTTTGCGCCTTTCCGGTTTCGGTTATCATATACGTTCCACCGCGCGTGTCCAGATAGGCCTGGTAGCAGTCCTGCATCCCTTCGAAATCTTCCTTTTCCCGCAGAACGCGCAGGTTCTTAAACAGCTCCGCGTTCAGGCGTGAGATCTGCTCCCCACGCGATTCCCCGCCCTTGAGGATATTGCCTACCGATTGCCTGGTATTGTAGTAATAATACAGGTATTCGTTGGGGATCATCCCCAGGCCAGTTAAAAAATCGGCTGAGAACGGCAGCTCGCGAATTCCACCGTGCCGCGAAATCATCCGCAAAAGTTCGGGTAAATAGTCTCTCTCCTGGACCATGATGCGCCGGATCCATCCAAGGTGGTTCAGGCCAAAATAATCCAGAAATACTTCTTCTACAGGAACGTGAAGCATCGCCGCAGCCGCCCGCTGCATGGTCCCAGGGGCATCACAGATCCCGACGGCGCGCTTCCAACCGGCTTCACGGAGGATGACCTCCGCCAGCAGGCCGGCGGGGTTGGCAAAGTTGACTAACCAGGCCTGCGGGCACAGCTCGCGCATCATATCGATGTAACCCAACAGGACAGGGATCGTCCGCATCGCCATGGCGAAGCCGCCCGGTCCGGTCGTTTCCTGGCCCAGAACTCCCAGATTCAGCGGGATGCGCTCGTCCATTGCGCGCGATTCGATCCCACCCACCCGGAAGGTGGTGATCACGTAATCGGCCCCGCGCAGCGCCTGGCGGGCGTCGATCGTGCGGTGGATTCCAAAAGCGAGCCGGCCGCTGGTTTCTATGGGCGCGGTCAGGGCTCCGATCAAGTCCAGGCGCTCCGGGTCGATATCCATCAACCACAGCTCGCTCAGGCCGATTCTCTTCTGGCGTAACGCCATTGCCTGGACGATTAACGGCGTCCGCACTCCGGCTGCCCCCAGGATCGCAATTTTCATGAAATAAACCTCCAGGAAATAGAGCAATGAACAGACAATCAGAGACCAGGAAGTGGAAAGTCTAGTCGGGAAACTCCCCATTCAGGAGCATTTCAACAAGTTGGTGATATCGCTCGTAGCGATATGCTTCACCATATTGGTAGCCAGCCTGCTTTCCGATGTGGGCTGCCTGGAAGCGCTGCCCCCAGGTCAGAGCAGCCAGCGAATCATTTGCTATTCCGCCCGGGATCGCGCTCAAGTCCAGGCCTGCCTGCCTGGCCTGGCGGAGGATCCCTTCGACCAGAAACACCACCTGGCTCTTGTGCTCCGCCAGGGCTGCCATTTTTCGTTCGAATGTGGCAGTGATGTCCACAATCTTGTTGGCATGGGGGTTATGCTCGGCATAAAAGTATTTTTCGGCGACGAAATGCGGTTTCAGACCCTCTACGGCATGCTCGGGATAAACCAGCGGCAGGCCGGCGTATTCCACAGCCTCCGCGGCGGCCCGCGCAACCTGGCGGTGGTCCGGGTGGGTCTCCAGTGTTCCGAAAGGATCCTCCGCCACCACCACGTCCGGGCAGGTCCGCCGGATCTGGCGGATAAACTCCTCGCGGAGTGCGCCGGCTGGCAGGCAGTCAAGCTCAAAATCAGGATGGCCTAAAAAAACCGGGGGGTCCGCGCCCAAAACCTCTGCGGCACGGTGGGCCTCTTCAACCCGGATTGGGACCAGCTCTTCCTTGCTATACTGGTAAGATCCATAGCGCCCATCCGTGGCGATCACGATGATCACCCGGCCGCCCTGTTGGGTGAACTGCGCCAGCAGCCCACCGGCATAATATTCCGCATCGTCGGGGTGGGGCATCAGCGCCAGTACTGTTTTTGGCATGCGATGATCCTTTCGTTGTAACGGGATAGTAGTTTTGGATGCGTTACCCAGTTAGCCCGTCCCCGAAAGTATAATCCAAACAGGCGGGAAACGGGTCTCGGTTCTCGTTTTCCCAAATTCATTCTTGCGCCTTCCTCCATTCCATGTACAATAGATCAAGCACATATGTTCGAAACCACGCGCAAACCCATTTCAGCAATCCTTTCCCGCTGGCGCTCCAATCCTGATATTGGCGCCAACATTGTTTCCTGGGAGACAGATCCTGCCCGGCCCGCGATCATGGTGCCGTACCCGTTCGACCTGCATCCCGATCTGAAGGAAGCCCTGCGCCAGCGTGGGATCGAAACCCTGTACAGCCACCAAAACCTGGCCTGGATAGAAGCTCAGGCAGGGCGCAATGTGGTGGTCGTCACAGGGACCGCGAGCGGCAAGACGCTGTGCTATAACCTGCCGGTCGTCGATCGCATCCTGCGCGACCCGCAGGCGCGCGCCCTGTACCTGTTTCCTACCAAGGCCCTGGCCCACGACCAGGCCGATGCGCTGCGCCAGTTGGTCGCTTCCTTCGAGAGCGGCGCAGTGCCTGTGGCTGTCTACGATGGGGACACCTCGACCGGATCGCGCAACGCAATCCGCTCCCAGGGCCGGGTAATCCTTTCCAACCCGGATATGCTCCATACCAAAATCCTCCCCCACCACACGCTGTGGGCCGAATTTTTCCGCAACCTCCAGATTGTAGTGATCGATGAGTTGCACGTCTACCGCGGTATTTTTGGCTCCCACGTCGCCAATGTGCTCCGCAGGCTACGGCGCATCGCCCGTTTTTATGGCGCGGAACCCCAATATATCCTCACGTCGGCGACCATCGCCAACCCAGTCGAGCTGGCGGAGCGCCTAGTGGAAAGGCCAGTCTCATTGGTCGATGTGGATGGGTCGGCCAGAGGGGCCCGTCACTTCCTCATTTACAACCCACCCGTAGTCGACCCAGACCTGGGGATTCGGCGTAGCTCGCTCCTCGAGGGCGTTCGCCTTTCCGGAGACCTGATCCGCTACGGGGCGCAAACGATTGTATTCGGTCGCTCGCGGCGCAGCGTCGAGCTCATCCTCAATTACCTGCGCCAGGACCAGCCGGAGATCGCCGACCATGTACGCGGCTACCGCAGTGGTTACCTGCCACGCGAGCGACGCGCCATCGAGCAAGGACTGCGCTCTGGACAGGTGACCGCGGTGGTGGCGACCAACGCGCTCGAGTTGGGTATCGATATCGGCGGGATGAGCGCGGCGATCCTGGTGGGCTACCCGGGAACGATCGCCGCTACCCGGCAACAATCCGGGCGCGCCGGAAGGACTGCCGAAGCCTCCCTCTCAGTCCTGGTCGCCTCGGCAGACGCACTCGACCAGTTTTTAGCCCACCACCCGGATTATTTAACCGGTCGCGCCCCCGAACACGCCCTGGTCAATCCCGATAATCTGCTCATCCTGCTCCAGCACCTGCGCTGCGCAGCATTCGAGCTGCCCTTCCGCTCGGGCGATCGCTACGGCAATCTGTCGATCGAGCTGGTCCAGAGCTTTCTACAGATTCTCGCCGATTCTGGCGAACTGCACTTTCGCGGCGACCGGTTCTTCTGGATGGCCGACCAGTATCCGGCGACTGCCGTCTCCCTGCGCAGCGCATCTCCCGAGAATGTCCTCCTCCAGCTAGATCAGGAAGGTACTCTGGTCACCATCGGGCAGGTCGATACCCCTTCTGCACCCTGGCTGGCCCATCCGGGGGCGGTCTACCTGCACGACAGCCAGATGTACGAAGTGGAAGAACTGGATTTGGAGAGGAAAACCGCCCGCCTGCATACCTCCAACTCCGACTTCTATACCGAGCCGCAGACCCAGGTAACCGTCCAGAAGATCAGCGTCGCCTCTCAAGCCGGGGCCACCGGGTGCGAAAAGTTTTACGGGGAGCTCCAGGTGACCAGCCAGTTAACCGGCTACCGCAAGGTGCGCTGGTACACCCACGAGCACCTGGGGTATGGGGAGGTCAGCCTGCCGCCCAGCACCCTGCAAACCACCGGTTACTGGCTGGTGATCGCCGATGACACGGTGAAGCGCCTCGAAGAGCGCGGCCTGTGGACAAACGCGCCCAACGATTATGGCCCTGACTGGCCGGTCATTCGGGATCTCGTCCGCGCCCGGGACGGGTACCGCTGCCAGATCTGCGGGACGCTCGAAAATGGCAGACAGCACCACGTTCACCATAAAACCCCGTTCCGCACCTTTGACAGCTTCGAACGGGCAAACCAGACGGATAATCTCATCACCCTTTGCCCGAATTGCCACCGCAAAGCAGAGTTGAATGTCAGGATGCGCTCCGGCCTGGCTGGGGCGGCTTATGCCTTTGGCCAGTTGGCGCCGTTTTTCCTGATGTGCGATAGCCGCGACCTGGGCGTCCATTCCGATCCCCAGGCCTCCTTAGGAGATGGGAGATCGGCCATCGTCGTCTACGATCTTGTCCCTGCCGGAATCGGCCTGAGCGAGCGCCTCTTTGAGCTGCACGGTGAGCTGGTCGCACGCGCCTTCGAGCTGGTTTCTACCTGCGTCTGCACCGATGGCTGTCCTTCCTGCATCGGTCCGGCGGGAGAAAATGGGATGGGCGGTAAACGCGAGACCCTGGCTCTTCTCCAGGAGCTGTGTGGATAATGCCTCTTTCAGGGTCTTCTCCTTTGTGGTAAAGTGATCGTATTCGTTTATGGACTCACTCTCCGAAAAGCTCAAGTCCCTTGGCGTAAAAGTTGGCGTGGAAAGCATCCCACGCCCAGAGCCCAAACCGGCGTTTGACCTGGCGCGGGTCATCCCCGGCCGGGTTCAAGAGACCCTGTATGGGGAGACCTACCGCATCGATTCGCTGTACCCACCAGACTACCGGCACGGCAATGTGAGCTTGAGCGTCACAGCATCCTTGAGAAGGATGACCGAGTGGGGACGGGCCAACCATCTCGCCGATGGAGACTGCACCAATTTCTTTTTTCTCGACACCGAGACGACCGGTCTGTCGGGTGGTACGGGAACCTACGCATTTCTCGTTGGAATTGGACGCTACCACGAAAACGGGTTCGAGCTGGTCCAGTTTATCATGCGGGATCCGACCGAAGAGCCAGCGCTGCTCGCAGCGTTGAACGAATTCCTTTCCTCTTGTCGCGCGCTGGTGACGTACAATGGCAAAGCCTTCGATGCGCCGCTGCTCAATACGCGGTTTCTCATGCAGGGCCTCACTTCTCCTCTCGGCGCACTGCCGCATCTTGACCTGCTGCCCCTGGCGCGGCGTCTCTGGCGGGACCGATTGCCCAGCCGCAGCCTGGGATATATCGAAGCGGCAATCCTGGGCGCCTATCGTACTCAGGAAGAGGTCCCCGGCTTCCTCATCCCGCAGATCTACTTTGATTACCTGCGCAGCGGTGACGCCCGGCCGCTCCAGGGGGTGATCTATCATAACGCTAAGGACGTGCTGGCGCTGGCGGCCCTCTTCAGTCACACGGTCCAGCTACTGGCCAATCCCCTGGAGCTGGAAATCGAGGAGAGTCTGGACATCGTTTCCATCGCACGTCTGTTTGAAGACCTGGGCTACCAGGACTCCGCCATCCAGCTTTACCATCTTGGGCTGGAGAAGGGACTGCCGGAAGAGTTTTTCTGGGAGACGATCCAACGGCTGGCCCTGCTCCACCGCCGCCGCTTGGAGTGGCCCAAAGCGCTCGAGTTGTGGAAGAAAGCGGCCAGCTACGGGAAGATTGAGGCACACGTCGAACTGGCCAAGTATTGCGAACATACCTCTCGCGATTACCCCGAAGCGCTGGCCTGGACCCAGGCTGCGATTGAAACGGTGATGGAACCGCGCTTCCCGCTTTACCTGCGCAAGCAACTCCTCCCCGACCTGGAACACCGCCGCCTGCGCCTGCTGAAACGGCTGGATCCCAAAATACGCTAAAAAAGTCTCGCCGGATGGCGAGACTTTTTTAGCTATTTACTTTAGTTTTTCCCTGATATATTCTTCTGCCGCTTTCATAGCCGCAGGTAGCTGGCCTGGATCCTTGCCGCCGGCCTGGGCCAGGGTTGGACGCCCGCCACCGCTGCCGCCAACCTTCTGGGCCGCGACCTTGACCACATCTACAGCCGAGAAGCCGAGCTTGACCTGGTCGTCGGTCACCGCGGCGACGATCATCGGCCGTTCGTTGACCACGCTGCCCAGGACCACCGACCCACTCGAATAGCGGGCCCGGAAGCGGTCGGTCATATTGCGCAGGGTATCGGCATCCGCGTTGGGCAAGATAGCGGTGAGGACCGCCAGGCCGTTGATCACCGGCGCCGAATCCAGCCTCTGGTTGAAATCCGCTGCGACCATTTCCTGGCGTAGTGCAGCCTCCCGCTTGTGCGAGCGGTCCAGCTCGGAAAGCAGAGCCTGGGTTTTGTTGGGAAGGTCTTCCGGTGTAGTCCCCAGCAGGCCTGCGGTGTCCTTCAACAGGCTGGAACGGCGCTGGATTAGCTCGTATGCGCCGCGCCCCGTCACCGCCTCGATTCGGCGCACCCCGGCAGCCGCGGATCCCTCGCTGGTGATGAGAAATACACCGATGTCGCCGGTCTCGTGCACGTGGGTGCCCCCGCACAGCTCGTAAGAAAATGGATCCGGCTCGCCGATGGTGATCGTACGCACCATCTCTCCGTATTTCTCGCCGAACAAGGCCATCGCCCCTTCTGAGATCGCCTGCTGGAGCGGCTTTTCCACGATGTTCAGCATGTAATCGCCCAGGATGGCGCGGTTGACGCCGGCTTCGATACGTTCTAGCTGCTCTTGAGTCACCGCGTCGGGATGGGTAAAGTCAAAGCGCAGGCGATCCGGCGCGACCAGGGACCCTGCCTGGCGTGCGTGAGGCCCCAGCACGGTATGCAGCTCGGCGTGGAGTAAATGGGTGGCAGAATGGTTGCGCATGATATCTCGCCGTCGCTGCACATCGACCGCCGCGATGGCGGCTTGCCCAACCCGGGGTTCACCCCTGACTACCTGGCCGATGTGCACGATCACACCAGCCGCGGGTTTGCGCGTGTCATCGACGCGAATCTCCCAGCGGGGCAGATCGATGGAAATGATCGTGCCGGTATCCGAGACCTGGCCGCCGGATTCGACGTAGAAGCAGGTTTGGGGAAGCAGCACCTCCACCTGATCGGCCGGGTGAGCTTCTTCTACCGCCTGCCCACTGCGCACCAGCGCCAGCACCGGTCCTTCCACCTCCAGGGCATGGTACGGATCATATTCGACACCTTTCGGGCCCAATTTTCCCTCGCGCTGGAGCTTTTCGAGGATCGCCCGGTAGACGTCGACGTCCTCGCCGCCCTGGGGTCCCATCGCTTTTCCGGCCCCGGAGGCCAGGCGATGCTCTTCCATGGCTTCGCGGAAGCCAGCCTCATCGACCTCCAGGCCTTGCTCGCGAGCAACATCGCGGGTCAGCTCAAATGGGAGACCCAGAGTCGCATAGAGATCAAATGCTTTCGCCCCATCCAGAACTTTCCCACCCCCGGCCTTGAGCTCGTCGAGCAGCTCCTGGAGGCGGCTCATGCCAGTCTCCAGGGTGCGGATAAAGCGCTCCTCCTCACGGGTGATGTTATCCAGGATCGTCGGGCAGTTGCGTTTCAATTCGGGGTAAGCGTCTCCGTAATCGCGAATGACCACGTCCGCGACCTTCGCCATGAAAGGCTCTTTCAGCCCGATCTTAGTCCCAAAACGCGCCGCACGGCGGATGACCATCCGGCAGATATAATTTCGCCCGGTATTGCCCGGGACTACACCGTCGGCGATCAGGAATGCCGCCGCGCGGGTGTGGTCGGCAATCACCCGGTAGGGAGTGATGTACTCCTCGCGCTGCTTGTCCGTGTGTCTGGTCAACTCCTGGACCCTGTCCATCAGTGGACTGAGCAAGTCGGTTTTGTAATTAGAATTGACATGCTGAAGGATCGAAACGATCCGCTCCAGGCCCATACCGGTATCGACGTGCCTGGCAGGCAGCGGCTCGAGCTCAGTGGGACCCAGCCGGTTGTATTGGATAAACACGTTGTTCCAGATTTCCAGGTAGCGCTTGCAATCGCCGTTAACCTGGCAAACGTGCCCGGCCTGGCCCTGCTTATCGCAGCCTTCTGGCCCCATATCGTAGTGGATCTCGCTGCACGGCCCGCAGGGACCCAGCTCGGCCATCTCCCAAAAATTGTCTTTGCGCCCGAAATAGAGCACGTGCTCCGGGTCGATCCCAGGCTGCGCTCGCCAGATGTCGGCCGCTTCCTCGTCGGTGGGAATATTGCCTTTATCGTCCTTGAACACAGTAGCCCAGAGCCTGTCTCCAGGCAGTTTCCAAACTTCGGTCAACAGCTCCCAGGCCCAGCCAATCGCCTCTTTCTTGTAATAATCGCCAAACGACCAGTTCCCCAGCATCTCGAAAAAGGTGTGGTGAGTGTCATCCCGTCCGACATCGTCCAGGTCGTTGTGCTTTCCAGCAACACGCATGCACTTCTGAGAGTTCACCGCCCGCCGGTAAGGGCGCACGTCAGTCCCCAAAAAGACATCCTTAAACTGCACCATCCCCGCGTTGGTAAAGAGCAGCGTCTGGTCGCCCCCCGGGACCAGCGAAGAAGAGGGCACGAACGTGTGGCCGCGCTCGACAAAATAATCAATAAAACCCTGGCGAATCTGGGCACCAGTGAGAGTTTTTGTCATTCAAACTCCTTCGCAGACAATCGATGTCGATCTGGTTGGGTGATTATTATACGTGAATCAGGAGGATGTAGCAAGAATCTCCTTTCTAGGAAAAGGGAAGGGAGGTTACGGAAGATCAGGTTCCTCGCCCGCCTACTCTCGAGCCTCGAGATTAAGATAATCACCCATCCGCTGGCCCAGAAAACCGGTGGTCAAGTGATACAGCGCGTACAATTCGAGAGAAAACGGCAGATATCCACCATACCCAAGAATAGGCATTTCGAAGACATGCAGAAAATCCACACCCGGTACGGTATATACCCACTTGGGAAATGAGAAATAGTTCCACATCTCCCAGAAAAAGCCGGTGATCATGACACCTACAAACAAACTGATGACCGGACGCCAGTCCCCACTCTTGGTCCAGCGGGTAACGGTAATGTTCCCCAGCCAGAAATTGATTGGCTCGAGGATACAAAACACCGAAAGCCAGACCAGGGGAAAGAAATGTCGCGGCCAGACCATGAGCAGGCCCAGGAAAACCCAGCCTAGCGCAAATACGATCCCGATGGTAACTTTATCCGGCCGGACGACCAGGCCGGGTTTCATCCGGCGGATCCAGCCGGCGCGTGAGACCAGCTCGGCCGTGCCAAACACCGCGGGCATCACCACCGAAAAACTGAGGCTAGCAAACAGGAAGTACTGCCAATCGCTGAACAAATCCCGGCCTAGATAATGCCAGTTACGAATCCGCCAGTTCAACACTTCAAAAATCCACCAGGACGGCCCAGAAACCAGGAAAAGGCCGATGTATTTGCGCCAGTCGCGGGTCAATAAGGAAGTCCCATTGATCCGGAATGCCAGCGCGTCGACCGTCAGGCTGTATCCCAACCAGAGCGGGAAAAAAGCCCACGAGGTGCGGACGCCCTCAAGGTTCCAGTTAATTCCCCAGAAGACCAGAACCAGGATGATCCCGATCCACCCATGCGTAGAAAAAAGCCGGCGTGTTGTTGAGTTTGATAAAACCCGTTCACTCAAAGTACGACCTCCTCTATCGCGGGATTGGCGGTGCATCCCGCGATGTTCTTCCTCGTTTAGCGAGTGATGAGTGGAATGTTCGGGATACGGGCGTTCTTCCAGAACCTTGCGATCAACCAGGCAACCGTCATGGTTGGAATAAGCTCCGTCCCAGGGACCAGTGATTCGATCACCGTAACTGTGCGCAGCGGCTCCAGACCCAACCGGCTCAAAATGATCCAACTAATCGGCGCCGAAAAGAAATCCAGGCTCAAATCCAGCAAATCCAACAGGATTACCACCGGCAGCGGCGTGGCTCGTAAAGCGTCAAAAAATTCCGTCCCTGCCGGAAGATTAATCCTGCGTATTTTCCAAAAAATCCAGGCTGCCAGCACCAGGGAGAGAACCAATCCGATCCCTGCGATGATGCCAACCGCCTTCACCACATCGTCAAAATTCATACCCA
>Ga0335070_10002558_pt1 | contig 21082 bp, 21 predicted proteins | sample Lox_Sample_13_FD_206722 | JGI IMG/M metagenome (GOLD analysis project Ga0335070, IMG submission 206722) | Soil microbial communities from Loxahatchee National Wildlife Refuge, Florida, United States - Lox_Sample_1.3 | ecosystem: Environmental > Terrestrial > Soil > Wetlands | place: USA...
GGGATAACCACCGGTTGCTGATCTGGCTGCCGCCGCAGGCCGGGCGGGAGTATGTGATCGGAGTGGATCCGGCAGGCGGAGGGATCGAGGGCGACTACTCATGCGCACAGGTGATCGACCGGCGGCTCGGTACGCAGTGCGCGGAACTGCACGGGCATTATCCGCCGCGAGAATTGGCGCAGGCGCTGGTGAAGCTGGGGAAGGAGTACAACCAGGCGCTGGTGGCGGTAGAGAAGAACAATCACGGGCATGGGGTGCTGGCGTGCCTGCGGATGATGGAGTATCCGAATGTGTACGCGCCGAAGGGGCAGGATGGGTGGCTGACGTCGGCGGTGAGCCGTCCGGCGATGATCGAGAACCTGGCGGCGGCGCTGGCGGAGGAGCCGGTGCTGTTCCGGAGTCCACGGCTGCTGAATGAATGCCGCACGTTTGTGCGCTATGCGGACGGGAACACGGGAGCAGCGCCGGGGACGCATGACGATTGCGTGATGGCGTTGGCGATCGCGTGGGCGGTGCGCATGGGAGAGGCGGGAAGGGGGACGAGAGTGCAGATGGAATGGGAGAGCCTGGCGAGAAAGTGAACAAATCCGGTGTGGCGGCGGTCACAGGCAGGGGGAGAGAGAGAAGTTAGATTGAAGATTGCAGAAGTGGAACGGCAAGGAATCCTGAGAGAATGCCCTGCGGCGGCAAAGGAGATGCGCGTCGTGTAGGGGTCCTTCGACTCGCCTTCGGGTCGCTTCGCTCCCCTCAGGCTCGCTCAGGATGACAGAGGATTGATATTCCTGCCGACGTGGCGGCACTACATTCGCTTGGCTATTCCGCTCGCGATGACATTGTTTTGAGATTGGGATGCTGACGACGGCGGTCCAACACGTAAAGAGGATGCGGGGAGGGGCGCAATCGCACCTGATGCGGTGCGACGATGGACATTACTATGTGGTGAAGTTCCGCAACAATCCGCAGCATGAGCGGGTGTTGGCGAACGAGTTTCTGGCAACGCGGCTGGCGGAGCGGGTGGGGCTGCCGGTGCCGGTGGCGGAGGTCGTGGATGTGCCCGCGTGGTTGGTGGAACACACGGCGGAACTGACGATCGTGCTGGGGAGCCAGCTGATCCGGGTGGAAGCGGGACTACAGTTCGGATCGCGGTTTGTGGTGGATCCCGTAGAAGGACAGGTGCTGGATTATCTGCCTCCGGAGATGCTGGAGCGGGTGAGGAACCTGGAGACGTTTGCGGGCGTGCTGGCACTGGACAAGTGGACGTGCAACGCGGACGGAAGGCAGGCGGCGTTCTGGCGGAAGCTGCGGGAGAAGAAGTATTCGGCGTCGTTCATCGATCAGGGGTATTGTTTCAACGCGGGAGAGTGGACGTTTCCGGACTTTCCGTTGCGAGGAGTGTATCCGAGGAACGAAGTATATGCGCGGGTGAAGGGATGGGAGTCGTTCGATCCGTGGCTGTCGCGGATTGAGCAGCTCGATGAGGATGAGATTTGGAGGGTGGCAGGAGAGATTCCTCCGCAGTGGTATGGTGAGTCATGGGATGAGTTAGAGGATCTGGTGCGGAGGCTGATTGAGCGGAAGGCGGTGGTGCGGGAGTTGATCCAGGCGTTCCGGTGCTCGCCACGGCGGCCGTTTCCGGAGTGGGCGGAGAACTAGCCATCAGCCGTCAGCCATCAGCCGTCAGGTAGAGCATGGCCATGGTTACGCTGACATCCTCTTTTATCGGGCATCGCAGGAAGAGTAGAACGTCATGAGAGACTTTCGAGAGCTCAAGGTTTGGGAGAAAGCGCACCGGTTGACCTTAGAAGTCTATCGTGAGACGAAATCGTTCCCGAAGGAAGAGACCTACGGATTGACCAGTCAGGCCCGACGGGCGGCTGCGTCGATTGCCACCAATATCGCGGAAGGGGCGGGGAAGAATTCGCGTCTGGAGTTCGCGCGGTTTCTGCAGATGGCAACGGGCTCGGCGAGCGAATTGGAGTATCAGATTCTGTTGGCACGGGATTTAGGCTATCTGGCTCCTGAGATTCACGAGAGTCTGTTGGTGCAGGTGGTTGAGACGAAAAAGATGCTGACCGGATTCGTTCGCTACCTCAGCGAGCGGAAGACGGGAACTGATGGCTGAAGGCTGATAGCTCAGGGCCGAAGGCTGAAGGCTGATGGCTGAGAGTTGATGGCTCCGAAGCGACAACTCGAACTGCTGCTGCTGCGGTTTTTGCCGCATGCGCTGAAGGATGACTTCGTCACGGTGGGGCTGCTGCTGCTGGAAAGCGACGGGGGATTCGCCGAGGTGCGGTTTACGCGCGACTGGCGGATGCTGGAGTGCGTGGCTCCAGAGATGGAGATGGAATGGTTCGAGAAAATGGAAGCGGAGATTCGCGGGAGGCTGGGAGCGCTGCGGCGGCGGGAGGATGTGGTCGAGTTTATCGGCGAGCGCTTCGGGCCGGGGTTTGAGGTGGCGCCGACGAAGGGCGTGCTGACGGAAGATCCGATGAAAGAGATGGAAGTTCTGACGTCGATGTACTTCGCTCCGGTGGCGCGGGGCGAGCGGGCAGCGACGCGAACGGGGCGCGGAACGATTGTGCAGACGATGCGGCAGGCGTTCGCCGAGGCGGGCGTGCTGGAGCTGATGCAGAGAGATCTGGATTTGATGCGGTACACGGGGGCGGGCGATCCGTTTCGGATTGATTTCGGATATCGGGTGGGAGACACGGTGAAGATGTTTCACGCGGTGTCGCTCGCAGTGAATGTGGACCAGGCGCTGGCGCTGGCGTACCGGTATTCGCGGATTGAGGAGGGGATGAAGCAGGAGCAGATGCAGGCGTCGCTAACGGCGGTGGTCGATCACCCCATCACGCCAAAACCGGGCGTGATGGGGACCCCGATAGAGGGGCTGGCAGTGCAGGATGAGAGGACAAGCTTCGCGGTCGGGATGCTGGAGCAGAACCGGGTGCGGGTGCGAGCGGTGGGTGAAACAGAAACGATTGCGGAAGAAGTGAGGCGGGAGCTGCGGGCGTGATGGACGAATTCCAGAGGCGGCAGGGGAAGACACCTGCACAATGTATTAGGGTGCTCTTCCGCCTCAGTTCTGGGTGAAGATTGGGCGGATCTCATCGTATACTATGTCTATAGCCTTCAATCTTTTGCAGCGGCGCTCCAATGACCGGGTGCCCTACAGGGGTGTGACCTCGGTCACTAGGGATTTGCGTATATTCGCTTTATGCTGTCGCTATACGAGACTTTTTGCTTGACACCGTGCTCTAACTGGCTAAAGATTCTCGGCCAAGGGCCGATCAGCCAAGGAAGGGGATCAGTGCGGAGAAAGCCGCGTTGGGGAAGGCGGGACAAACCATGAGCAGGCTATCTGAGATCACCAGCGGAGAGACGGTTCTCAAGAAGGTATTCGTCGATGACGACTACTTTTTGATCCGCGTGCAGCAGTTTGAACAGAAGTATAAACTCGGATGGGGAGAGTTCTTGGTCGAGTACGATTCTGGCCGTCTCGATCCGGAAAGGGACAATCGTGATTTCGTCGAGTGGTCTTTCCTATGCCGGACATTCCTTCGTGAATTGGTCATTGGCGAAGGACCGCCTGGTGATGATATTTTCCCGGAAAAGCCCGAGTTGAACTCGGGCTTTTGTATTATGGGCTCAGACGTTCCGCATTCGAATGTTCGATCTAGACGACTACATCGCTCAACTCGCGAGTCGCTTCAAAGCTTGCCGCAAGCAAACGGTCGTATTGGACGAGGATTGGCGCATCGGTCCCCAGAGAGGCCCGTGGACAAGGGCAACATTGAGGCTCGATGTTGAATGGAAAACCAGAGAAGTGTTGTGCGCAGGTGATTTTTGGTACCGAGAACGCGGCAAGGTAACACGTGAATTCCATTATCACTTCATGCGTGACAAGTCACTAATCTTCCGGCTTTCCACGCACGGACGGGTCATAAATGAAAACGATGCGTGTGAACTCCGCACGCCGATTGGGGTCCTCAGGGATGGCGATGCGCGATTGCGCGGCTTTCGGTTATCGTCTATCACGCTGATCCACGCATGGGATCTTATTCAAAAGCACCTGATGGAGGAAAGGATGCCTTGGGAAGTATGAACAAGAGTCATTCCATTCTCTATTTCGATAGCGAAGGTCGGGAAAACCTTCCGCATGTACTGCGTTGTGTAAAGCGAGCCTTCAAACGGCGGGAGGATTTGCGAACGTGCAAAGTGGTTGTCTATACGGCCATCGGAGAGGGACCCGCAATGGCGTACAACATGCTCCAAGAATGGGACCCGAAGATTATTGCTATCACGGTCGGGCCTGACTTCTACATAGTGCGAGGCGAGAAGAAGTTGTCTCCGTTTATTCCTCCGAAGGTGAAGACGTTTTTTGACGGCGTTGAGATTCCAGTCGTAAAAGCACGCCTGCCGTTTGACAGGATCGAAGGAGCTACGGCACACAATGAGCAGATGAAGTTGATTCATGACGTGATCTCATTGTTTGGCGGTAGCTTCGTCCCGTGTATCCAATCTGTTCTTCAAGCATGCGACCACGGACTAGTCGAGATAGGCGAAAAGGTAGTAGCGCTGACTGGAGATTGTGCTGCTGTGATCACTGCTTCAACAACGGGTAAATTCCTTACTCGTGACGAGGGAATGTCTATCAACGAGATTATCTGCAAGCCTCGTAACCTCACGATTGCGAGAGGAGCGCCAGATAAGGCGGCAGAGCAGACGGAAACACTCTTTGAGAGGCAATCTCCGAAATTGAAAGCTCCCGTAGCTTCCAAGGCTCGTCCATCGAAGACCAAGCCAACCGAGTTGCTTGGCAGTGGCAAAGAGCTCGTGCAAAGCGCAAAGGAAGAGACCAAGAAGTAGTATCTAGCTGTTTTCCGGACGGAGATCATGAACATTTTGGAGAGGGTTCGCGGCGCGATGCGCCGGGTGGGAGAAGTGTCGCTGCGGGATTTGCTGGCGACGAACGTGTTTGCGGCTGGGCGTAACAGGCGGCGCACGGTGGGAACGGGGTCGAACCTCGCCCCGTTCTTTCCCTATGCCAGCGGGTTTTCGCGGGCGGGAGCGCCCGCGCCCCACAGTTTTGTGCCGAAGCCGACGGCGGGAAATCTGCGGAAATTTGCGGAGACACCGGTGGCGAGGCGGGCGATCAACGTAATCAAGGACCGGATTGCGGGGATGCGGTGGCGGATTCAGCCGCGGCGGGGAAGGTCGTTGGACACGATTCCGGATGGGCCGCTGCGAGCGCAGATTCTGACGGAAAACTTCGAGGCGCCGAATCCGGATGATTCGTTCCGGTCGCTGCTGGAGCAGGTGCTGGAGGACGTGATCGTCGGGGGGTTTGGGGCGGTGGAAATTCAGAAAACCAGTGGCCAGTGGTCAGTGGCCAGTGGCCAGGGGGACCTCGGGACGGGTGAGGCGCCGGCGCTACCTCTATTAATGTGGCCGGTGGATGGGGCGACGATCCGGATCATGACGGATTGGGATGGGCGTCCGGATTCGCCGCGGTACGTGCAGGTGATGCCCTGGTCGGGATCGCAGGGACAGATTGTGCTGAACGATGACGAGCTGAGTTATATCCGGTTGAATCCGAGGACGCATACGCCGTTCGGGCTGGGACGGGTGGAGGTAGCGTTCGAAACGATCAACGCATTCTTGAGTGCGCACCGGTACGCGTCGCGGCTGGCGTCGAATTCGGTGGTGCAGTATGCGCTGTGGCTGCAGGATCTGAGCCCGGCGCATCACGAGCGGCTGATCCGGTGGTGGCAGGACGAAATTGAGGGCACGGGGCGGGTGCCGATTCTTTCGGTGGAGTCGAAGCCGGAAGTGCTGCGCTTCGGAGCGGGGACGGATGCGGACCTACGGCTGGCGTGGCAGGAATTTCTGTTGCGGGTGATCGCGGATGCGTTCGATCTGCCGGCACAGTTCCTGGGCGTGGAGCGGGACGTGAACCGGTCCACGGCAGCGGAGATGACGGAGATGGCGTTCCGGTCGGCGATTGTGCCGACGGCGCGGCTGGTGGCGGAGCATCTAACGCGAGACGTGATCGGGAAAAAGCTGGGGTGGGCGGATTTGGAATTTGTCTTCACCGACGTCGATGCAACCGATGAGATGCAGCAGGCGCAGATTGACGAGATCCTGCTGCGGAACGGCGTGGTGACGGTGGAGGAAGTGAGAAGAGCGCGAGGGCTGGAGGCACTAATTCGGAGTTCGTAGTTCGCATTTATGGAGTTGGCGCGCGCAGCTCGGAGGAGATCCCTCTACCACGGAGGACACACGGAGGGTTACGGAGGACAACCAGGCATCGGGAGAATACCCTGTGGCGGCACGAGTGAGATTGAAGGAGTAGGGGTCCTTCGACTCCGCAGGGCGATTCGCAACGCGAATCGCTCTGCTTCGCTCAGGATGACAGGAGGAAGGTACGGTGGGGCGGAGAGAAAGCTTTCACCGCAGACAGCGCGCAAAGGACGCGAAGGACGGCCGAGGATGGGAGATTGGGGAACGAGAGGCGATAAGGAGATTGGAATGGGAGTGGCGCTGGAGTCGATGGCGATTGAGATGCCGGCGGTGATGGGGCATCCGAACCGGGTGGGGTTTCGGGGAGTGCTGACGGTGGTGGATGTGGCGTCGGACCGGCCGCCGGCGGGAGCGCGGGGGCATCGGGTGCTGCTGACGCGGAGAGCGGCGGAGGCGGCGATTCCGTCGCTGCTGGGAATGGGACTGGATTACGCGCCGGCACTCGATCGGCATGACGTGCGGCGGAAGGTGGGCGTGATCACGCGGGCGGAAATCATCGGGCGCCAGGTGGAAGTGAGCGGGTTCCTGTATGCGCGGGACTTCCCGGAGATTGTGGAGGAAGTCGGGAGGTCGGAGAGAGTTCCCATTGGCTCAGAGGGTGCAAGAAGGGGTGGGGCGACAGTGACGGACAAGAGTGTCCGCCCTAGACAGGCGGGGTTGGGGATGTCGTACGAGATTGCGGACGCGCAGGTGGAGGACATCAAGGCACCGATTTGGGTGTTGACGAAGGTCACGTTCACGGGGGCGGCGATCTTGAGGCGGGAGAAGGCGGCGTATCGCGGGACATGGATTGAGCTGGTGCAGTAGAGCGGAGTTCGTAGTTCGGGGTTAGTAGTTCGCGCATCGAAGTCCGTTCACTTTGGGACGGCATTCCTTTCTTAGGGAAGCTTTGATTAAGTGGCTTCGGAAAAGCGTAAACCACGGAGGGCACCCTTCGACTTCGCTCAGGGCAGGCTCCGGCACACGGAGGAGCAGGGTACTTAATCAGAGCTTCCTTAGGACGACAGTGGGTGGGAGGCGCGCCGGAAACTCAAGGTCCCTCGACTTCGCAGACGATTCGCCTCGCGAATCGTCCTGCTTCGGCTCGGGATGACAGGGGTGGAGGGCGCGGAGGGGAGAAAGCAGCGCAAGGTCCCTCGACTCGCCCTCGCATCCGCTTGGGCTCGCTCGGGATGACAGATTGGTGAGTTTTGCAAAACCATGGAGGAGAGAGGAATGAACGAAGAGATGGTGCAACAGATGGTGGCGGCGGCGGAGAGGCTGGCAGCGGCGAGTGAGGCGCTCGATCGCGTGCTGGGGAAGCTCGACGCACAACAGGAAATCTTGAACGCGAAGGTGGATCGGATCGTGGCGGCGGTGGAGGAAGATTCCCAGGTCTCCCAAAATCGGGGAGACCTAGGGCACCCCGCGGACTCGAGTGCTGGCGATCTGCAGAAGCGGGTGGCGGAGCTGGAGAAATCGAACGCAGACCTGAAGGCGCAGGCAGCGCGGATGGCGCGGAAGACGCTGTCTCCGGTGGTGTCGGCGTTGCTGTCAAAGAACGAGATCGAGGGCGAGCGGCTCGATCCGGCGGTGCTCGATAAGACGCTGGCGGCGCTAAGCGTGGAACAGCGGATCGCGGTCAAGGCGGAGATGGCCAGGGCGGGAATGATCGAGTAGTCGCGAGTTGCTGGTTGCTAGTTTCTAGTCTGCGTGCCTTGGTGGGCGTGCTCGTTTCTTTTGGCTGAGGTTCAAAAAAGCCTTGACCACGGAGGGCACGGAGGAAAACTGCAGGGAGCGGCGAGTAGGGAGTGGGCGCGGCTAAGGTCGCGCCTTTTTTGTTTGTCGAGCCGTTCCTCGTCGGACGTTCGCTGCTTGCATGCCTCGCCGAGCGACAAGTTGGCGCTCGAGCAAATAGGGGTCCCCTCGGCTTCGCTCGGGGCAGGCTCTTCTACTGCGGTGGCCGTCCACCTCGTGGACGACAGACCTCGCTCAGGATGACAGGCAGAGAAGGCTCAAGCAGGTAGCAGGCGCGCAAGGATGCCTGCCCCACACGAGGGCGGACAGGAGTATCCGCCCCACACACGGATTTTTTGCGCAATGGGAGAGTCCCCACTCTTGCGCAAAGGACGAGCAAGGATGGGGCACCCAAACTCAATTGAGGAGAGGACATGAAGGCAGAATTTCTGGATTTGCAGGCGGCAGCGGATTATCTGGGGCCGGGGGCAGTGGAAGTCAACCGGTACCAGAGCGAGATCACGGACATCGTGCGGCGGCGCGGGGTGTTCGGGCAGAGGGTCAAGCAGGTGCCGGCGACGGGGCATCCGTCGCGGTTTTTCGAGCAGACAGCGATCAACTCGCCCACGGCGACGCAGGCGTTCGTGGATCCGCGGAATATCGTGGCTACGGTCGGAACGCCGACGCGGGTTGAACGGAGCGTGCCACTGAAGGCATTGGTGTCACAGATCAACTACAACCTGTTCGACATGGAAGTGGGATCGCAACAGAGCCAGTTCGCGTTCTTGCAGGCGAAGGACCTGGCGGACTCGGTTGAGGGTTTACTGCGGACGCACGATGTGGCGTTGTGGAACGGCAATGATACGTCACTCACCACGCCGACAACGCCGCAGTACTTTGGCGCGATTGGGCAGATCGAAGCGGGCGGGAACACGGCGACGATCGCGACGGGAGCGAGCATCGTGGACGGGATCAAGGGCGTGATCGCGCAGATGGTGGCGAACTCGAACTACGAAGTGCGGCCGACGGCGATCTACTCGAATCCGGTGCTGCTCGATCTGATCGACCGGGAGCTGAAGACGGCGTACAACGTGGTGCTTTCGACGGTTGAGATCACGGGCGGGGTGCGGGTGAAGACTCTGGCCACGCAGGCGGGGGAGATTCCGCTGATTCCGGAGTGGTCGATCGGGTACACGGGGACGCCGGGGCAAGGAAACGCGGTGTTGCCCTGCTACATCGTAAGCGAAGACATGATCGAGTACCACTGGCTGACGGATCCGAATCCGCGGGTGTTCCAGCTGGGACTGCCGGGGTCGCTGGCGTCGCAGATGGTGGTGGTGAAGTTCGGAGCCATCGTGGTGAAGGGCGCTTCGTACGCGCACTACGAAGTGAAAGTAGACCGGTAGAGAACAGTTGCCAGTTGCCAGTGGCCAGTTGGCAGGTAAGAAGTGCGGCCACTGGCAACGAGGGCTGAGGGGGGCGGGAAGGCTTCAAAAGCCTTTCACCACGGAGGACACAGAGGAACATAGAGGAAAAAGCGCCGTGGTTCCGAGAAATTTGGAACGGGCGGGCCTTGTGGGAACGCAAGGTCCCTCGACTACGCGGGGAGTTCGCGGTGCGAACTCCGCGCTTCGCTCGGGATGACATGGCAGTTGATAGTGGCCAGTGGTCAGTGGCCAGGGAACATCGTAGCAAGCATTCGACCTTAGGTGAGTGAAATTGAGGACTGAGAAATCACCATGAATTATCTGCAACCATCGGAATACGAGGCATACGGGCTGGAGGCGACGACGGCGGCGGCGTGGGTGACGGCGGCGTCGGCGATTGTGGATGCGCATTGCCGGAGGGTCACGCTGGGAGTGACGCAGTACACAGAACGGCTGAGGGTGGGCACGGGCCAGAACACGGTGCGGGCGACGTATCTGCCGCTGGTGGCGGTGGCGCCGGCGACTTCGCCGATCGTATCGGCGCGAGCCAGGTATGCGTCGCCGCGGAAGGGTGAGTGGGTGTATGAGGAGATGGCCTGGGAAGCAGCGGCTGCGTTTGGGCTTCCGGGAATGTGGACGGATCTCAACGTGGCAGACTTGGATACGTTCGCGGATACGGGCGAAGTCCGGTTGCCGGTGAACGTGCTGGGCTGGGGATTCAGCGAGATTGAGCTGGTGTACACGGCTGGGCTGGATCCGTTGCCAGATGCGGTGAAAGTGGCGTGCGCGCAACTGGTGAAGAACGCGCAGGCGACGCCGGCGTTGAACGTGCGCAGAGGGATGCTGGATCACATGCGGCTGGAGTACTTCTCCGAAGCGCTGCTCGAGGAAAACGTGCGGTCGCTGCTGGCGCCGTATGTGGCGCAGAAAGTGGGTTGACAATGACGGGGATTTCGGGGATGGCGGCAGTCCGGGCAGCGGACGCGATGCTGCAGACGCTGGGCGGAACAGACGTACTGTTGCTGTTTGCGGCGGCAGGACTGCCGGATGAGCGTGGGAGCGAGCTGGGGCTGATCGATCCGGGAGTGGAGCAGGTGCCGATCGCACCGGTGATCGTGCGGCAGTTGCCGACGGAGAACAACGGGCCGCGGCGAAGGATCGAACTGGTGATGGGCCGGGCGGCGATGACGCAGGCGGTGAATCAGCGGAACGCAACGTCGGCGGAGGAGTTGCTGGAGTCGGCTCTGGGGGTCGTGTACGAGGGCGATGTGTTTCACATCGAGGGACACAACGTAGAGCGATTTGCCGGAGTGGCGTACCTATACCGAGTGGTGGCGGTGGAGTAGGAGCAGCTGCGAGCTTCGAGCTACGAGCTACGAGCCTCCCACTCATGGTTCGGAGGTTGGGAGCGTACGCTGCGTTCGTTGTGTTCATGAAAAAAGCGGCCACGTGGGTTAGAGCCCACCAGGATTTAGTGCGACGCACGCGACCCTGAAAGCTGTGCGTGAGAACTAGTCTTTCGCCCCTACGGGGCTTGATCGGTTTCCAGTTGTACCCACGGCTTACGCCGCGGGTTGAATTTGCGCCCCATCACGCCAAAACCGGGCGTGCTGGGGACCCCGCGCTTCCGCCGCTCCGCGGCTGAGAGTCGGGGATTCTGTTCCACCGTGAGTTCAGAATCTGGGTTCTCACGCACACACTGAAGGGCCGCTCTTCCACAGTAGTGCAGTCATCCGCGCTTTGCACAGCCTGCGCAGCCGTAGAAGAAGCCAAACCAGTAGTGATCCCTCGACTGCGGTTGCCGCTCACTTCGTGAGCGGCATTCCTCGCTCAGGATGACAGAGAAGAAATGCCCCGGATGACGGAGCGGAAATGCTCCGGATGACAAGGAAGGAAGAGAGTTACGCGACGGGAGAGATATGCAGGCGGCGAAGGATAGTTTCTACATGGCGTTGCGGGAGAGGCTGGCGGCGTTGAATCCGGCGAGGACGATGGTGGTGGACGGAGTGACGCGGCCGGCGATCATGGTGCGGGAGAACACGGAGCCGCAGTTCGCGGTGGCGCAGCCCGGAGTGTTTTATCTGGATTGGGGCGAGGTGCAGGTCGCCGAGAGCACACGGCCGATCCTGGGGATGGACTGCGAGATCTGGTACGCGAGCGAAAACCCGAATGGGACAGGAGTGGATCGGGGACGGATGCTGGCGGAGATGGATGAGGAATTGCTACGGATTTGCGATCCGCCGCACACGGAGATGCGGGACTATCGGCAGTCGCCGAGCGTGGATTTGGGGTCGGGAGTGCTCTGGACGAAGCCTGCGCTGAAGGGCGCGCCAGGAGAGCCGCAGATCGGGAAGCAGCAACGGAGCGCGAGTGCGGCACGGCTGGAGCGGTGGGCGCTGCTGAAAGTGTACTTCTTTCTGCCGGAGGTTCCGTCATGACGCGAGCGGGGATGCGGCCAGTAGCGCGGCAGATACGCGCGTATTTTGCGCCGGTGGACCGGGCGAGCGGGACGCCGACTGTTTTTGATCCGTCGAAGGATGGCGGGTTTGCGCTGGATGCTCCGCCGGCGCCGTGGATTGATCTGGGATGGATTGAGAATTTTCAGCGGACGACGACGTCGCAGATCGAAGGGCTGAACGGTGGGCAGGCGGGCGCGGTTGCAGCACAGGCGCGGCACGGATTGGGAACAAGGATTGACTTCGAGTTTCGCGACTGGGGGAAGCTGCAGATGGCACTGGCCAGCGGCGCGGAGCACATGAATGTGCTGGCGAGCGATCCGAGCGCGTCGCGAGAAGGGTCAGGCGGAATTGCCGTGCCCGCAGTCGCGCTGCTGGAGGGATCGAGCGCCACGGAACTGGTGGTGGGTGCGGGCGCGGTGGATGGTTTCCAGGTAGGGGACCTGGTTGCGTGCGACGTGGACTACGCGCAGCAGGTCGGCTATGTGGGCTCGGGCATCGCGGCGGCGTACGTGAAGGATCCGGCGGATGTGCGGCGGGACGCGGATTACGTGCGGCGGGTGACGTTCAACGTCGAGCGGGTGGCGCAGAAGACGGCGATATCGCTGCTGTTTGAGCAGGCGTTGCCGGGAGGAGCACCCGCGGCGAGTGCGGCAGCGCAGAAAGTGGTGGCGTTTGTCGATCGCGAGGGCGGGGTGTTCCTGCAACAGTGGTCGGGATTGTTCGCGGTGGAGGAAGAATCAGGAGGACGGGTGTGCTTCTATTATCCGCGGCTGAGTCCGTGCACGGCGAAGGCGGAGTGGGAACGGGAGAGGCTGGCGGAAATTGCGAAGCCGATCGGGGCGCTGGCGTTGCGGGCGTCGTTTACGGCGCTGCCGACGGTGGATGATAACGATGGAGCGGTGGTGCTGTGTTATCGAAGTTACTTCCCGATGAGTGGGGCGCCGGCATATTAGGCCAAGACGAAGTTATCCCACAACATCGGCGGGTTATGAGGCGCTTTCAAAAGGAGGATTCGCAAACCTTAGCAGGCTGCTGAAAACAGAACCAAGTTGGCAATTTCAGTTGTTTCGGTGAACGAGGAATCAAGAGCTTACAGCTCATTTCTGAACCAAGTCTGCCATTGAAACCGAGGGTTTCAGCAACTTGTTAGGGGCTAAAGCCCTCCTTGAAAAGCAGTCTCTAGTGCAGCGCTAAAGCGCTGCTCCACCCAAAACCAAGATGCTCTTCGAAAGGGACTCGTATTGTGTGAGCTGTCGGGTCTTGTTGCGGCGGACAAGAATGTCCGCCCCCACAGGGGCGAGGGCGAGTGCCAGCGTACATCCAGCACTCAGAAACAGTCGTACTGCAGTCTAGCAGGCTGCGGAAACAGGGCGTTGCGCCGACGCTACCCCTAAAGGGGCTGCTGAAATCGAACGGCTTACGGCATGCCTGAAGGCATGCCCTGATGCGAATCGCGAGTTTTTCCGCAACCTCCTAAGGGGGCAGGCTGAGACACGTATGAAATTGCTGATCGACAACCTGGACGGAAGAGGGCCGCAGGACTACACCGCATTTCTCGATGCAGGGAAAAGTCCGGTGGTGCGGCGGAAACTGAATTGTCCGGCGGAACTGCAACTGAGTCTGGTGACGGGAGGGGAAGACTTCGTGGTGCCCGTGACGGGGGCGCGGATAACTCTGGGCCGAAGCAACGGCACTGATGTGTTCACGGGCTACGTGGTAAGCGCGCCGAGCTATCAGTATCTGGGCTGGACAGAGAAGGGCCCGCTGTACCGGTACGAAGTGGTCGCATTGAGCGACGAGATGATGCTGGACCAGAAGGCGCCACCGCCGTTTCCCCCTTTCGTGGCCCGGAGCGCGGGTGAGGCGCTCCGGCAGTTAAGCGAGGAGGCGTTGCCCGGATGGTTCGACTACAACGGAGTGGAAGAGGGAGATGCGATTCCGTACTACCGGGTGAATCCGGCGAAGAAATGGAGCGCGGTAGCGGCAGAGATCGGAGTGATGGGGCGGTGCGCCTACCTCACGGACAACGGCAGGCTGAAGTTTGCGCCGTTGGGGGAGAGGACGTACGGGCTGGAGGAGACGGCGCCGGAGTTTTCTCCCGGCGATCTAATGCTGAGCAGCCAGAACCGGCTGGTGAATGATGTGACGATTCTTGGGGAGCTGGAGCCGAACGCGCACGTGAAGGATTACTTCGTGGGGGATGGGTTCACGACGAAGTTCTACCTTTCGCAGATTCCGTTCACACGCGGGAATCGGATTCCGCTGGAGACGCGCACGATCCTGAATGAGGAGTACGCGGAGCTAGATCCGACGCACTGGAAGGAGACGGACCCGCAGGGCGCGATCGGGGTCAGCGGGGGGAAGCTGCAGGTTTCGGGAGGAACGGGAGTCGACGGAGAGACGCACCTGGATTTCATCGAGAAGATCGAGTTGGGCGGGGCGACGGTGCTGCAGCATGGCGACGTTGTGTTCAACGGGGCGTCGGATGGAGTGATCGGCGGGCTATATGCGGGGGCTGTGTCGATCGCGGGATGCCTAGCGGGTTTTCGGATCACGGCCACGGGCAGTAGCTGTAGTATCCAGGCGCTGATCGCGGGGGCAACGACGGGCGCGGCGCTGACGACGCAGTCTACGCACCACTACGTGTTCACGACGCGCTTGTATGGGAGCGAGGTGTATCGCATGCAGCAAGTGTTTCATTCTTCGCTGCATGGGAGCGGATCGGCGCGAGGCGGAGATGCGGTAAGTGGTGACCTGCGGGTGGTGCTGGAGGTGCATGACATTGATCCAGCGAATCCGGCGACGCAGGTAGCGCCGGCGACGGTGTTATACGACGGAGTGATTCCGAACGTGCCTGGGTTCTGCACGTACGCGCTGATCAATGCCGCAAATATGCAGTGCTCGGTGGCGTTCACGCGCATCCTGCTGGCGATTGACGCCGTGGTACGCAGCACGTTGCCGGGGCAGCAGACCAGGACGCGACGAGCGGGAGGTCTCCTAGAGGGAGCAGAGTGCCGGGTTTCGGAGGAGCCGGCGCTGCAGTTCTATCCGGAGTACATACCGGCGGCAAACGAGACGATCGAAGTGCATTATCGCAGCCGGGGCCGTGCGAGGGCGCGAGTGATGGACTCGGTGAGCATCGTGGCTCACCGGCACGGCGGCGACGACGGAGTGCGCGGGGAGGTACGGCGGATTGGGCTGCCGGCCCCGCGCACTTCGGCGGATTGCGAGGCGGCAGCACTGGCGCTGCTGGACGATGCCGGGCAGGGATGGGCGGGAGAGTACCGGGCATGGAGCCCATTTCTGCCCGGCGGAGCGGAGGACATCTTTCCGGGAGACGGGCTGGCGGTGGACGTGCCTTCGCGGGGAGCGTCGTTTGCGGCGGTTGTGCAGGAAGTGGACATCGCGGTGACGGACATTGCGGGAGAAAACTGCCGATACACGCTGCGGTTCGTGGATGCAGGAGATCCGGCGCTGGATTTCCTGTTCGAGACAGCGACAGTTGCGCAGGCTACGGCGCTGGCCGCGACAGATGTGAGCGCAGTGGGGAACGTCTATCTTCCCGACCTGACTGGGGCGGCGGTGACGAATGTGACCTCGACGACGGTGACGATTGACGCGGGATATGCGCCGCGAACGGGCGAGGACATTGAGGTGCGGCTGACGGACTCGGCATGGGGGGCGGAGAACGATCGCAACCTGGTAGGGCGATTTACGAGCCAGAGCTTCACGGTCTCACGGTTTGGGCGGGTGCAGGATTACTTTCTGCGGAGATATGACAGCAGTTTGCCGCGGAAGTATTCGCGGTATTCGGCCGCATTGCACGTGGACTACCCGCTATGAATGAAGAAGAGCTGCTGGGCCTGTTGAGGCAGCGGGTGAACGCGCCGCCGGCCGGTTCGTACACGGCGAAAGATTTCCAGCTCGAGGTGCTCGGGAAACTCACCGAGATGCAGGAGACGACGGAGTTTCTGGCGGAGTCTTGGCGAAAAGAACTGAAGGCGATCAAGGAACCGGGCCCGCTGGCGAAGTTCGATTCGCGAACACTGGTGGCACTAGCCGCGATCGCGCTGTCGATCACGGGATATGTGATCCAGGATGCGCGGAACATTTCGAGGCAGGACGCGGAGATCGAGACCGCCAAAGCGAGGATCGCAAGCCTGGAGCAGCTAACCGCGGCGAACACCGAAGCGCGGGTGCGCAACGAAGTGGAGTTGAAGGCGCTGCAAGAGGGCCAAGGAGAGATTAAGCAGCTGCTGATGCGGCATGAGAGGGAGACGAGCAGTTTGCTGGGAAGAAAAAAGTAGGGACGCCCTCGGCACAGCCGGCAAGATGCCGGCGCTGCAATGCGGTCCGCGAAGCAGTACTGCGGTCACTTAGTCGGTAGTTCCCGGCAGTAATCGTTCCCAACACAAGAAGGAGAGCAGTCATGAATTTCTTGCAGAAGTTGCTGCAGGGGATTGCGTTCGTCCCTGCGGTGGTGAACAGCATTGAGGGTTTGTTCGGAAATCGTTCCGGGAAAGAAAAGAAAGACTCGGCGGTTTCGTTTGTATCGGCAGCGTTGCAACTGACGGAGGCGGTGGCGAACCGCGAGATTGTGGACGAAGAAAAGTTCAAGGAAGGGTTGTCGAAAGTGATCGATGGCACGGTGGAGTGCCTGAACGCGTCGAGTTGGGCGCGGACAAAGTAGGCGAGACGGCCAGGAGGGCCGCATTTGCACGAGGAAGTCAAATGTCGCTTAGACCGCCGGCACGGGTGTTGAGGCGGCGAGCGAAACCGGAGACACGCATGAACTATTTGAAACAGTATGGTCCTTTACTTATTACGCTTGCCGGAACGATCGGCGCGGCGATTTTCACGCCGGCGTTCATCGCGGCGCATCCGGTAGCGTTTTCTGCAGTCAACGCGGCAGCGCAGCTGTTACACGCGGTTCTGCCGTCGATTTTTCAAACGAAGGAGAATTCATTGTGAAGACAGGGATCACGATTTTGCTCGTTCTGTGCCTGCTACCGATGCTGGGCTGCGCTCCGCTGCAGAACCAGGCACGGAACATGGCGGCGGCGCTTTCCGGGTCGATCGTTGCCGCTCAGGCTAAGTACCAGGCGACGTGCGCGGCGAACCCGGCACAGGAAATCTGCCAGGTCATCAATCGGGGAGTGGTGGGAGAAAATGCTCTGATCACGGCCATCGAGACTTACTGCGGATGGTCGCTGACGCCAGCCCCGCCGGATCCGAGCGCGAAGTGCGTTCCGGTGAAATCGGCGGAGGGGGCGCTGCGGGCGGCGGTGGCCAACGCGGCGACTCTGACTTCGCAAATCAAAGGAGCGTTATAACCATGGGCGCAGCAACTTTAATCAGTCTTGTTCTTACATTGCTCCAGTCGGTTCTGGGGGCGGCCAAGGTTGGGGGAGTCGCACCGGAAGTGATTGCCAACATCGAAGCCGCGGTAAGCAAACTGCTGGAGGTGCAGGGGACATCGGTGACGTTCGCGCAGTTGGAAGGTTTGAGGGTGACGACGAAGTGGTGAGAGCAGGCGGCAGGTGGCAGGTCGCAGGTTTCAGGCGTCGGGTGCGAGCGGGAGTGGAGCGGTTGCCGGGAGGACACCTTGCGGCGTCGTGGCGGTGCTTGCCGAGTAGGGGTCCTTCGACTCCGCAGGACGATTCGCAAGGCGAATCGTCCTGCTTCGCTCAGGATGACAGTCGTGAAGAGAGCGGGCAGAAGTGCCCGATCCCCAGATTCGACTGCGGCGGCACCCGCCACCCGGCTTCAGTTCTGCTTACGTCGATTCTCAAGGACGACACCGATTCCTAGCACGGCGGGAATCCCAACGAACAAGCCCCCGAAAATACAGACGTACAGAACGGGTGACTGTGCCGACTTCGCACCGGGAAGTAGTAGCGCCGCAGCGACGAGAGCAAAGGCAATAAAGAACACCCCAACGCTCGTGGGAACACGTTTGCCCGTGACCTTCATTTGCTTTGTCCAATCATACGCGCGCGGTTGGCCGATTGGCGTAAACGAGTGGATTCAGTTCAGGGAACGAGAATGCCCGCCACACACAAAACTAGCCGACCTCTTCGTTCCAGTTCTCCAGAGACTTTTTGACGATGGCCATGAACTGGTCGGCGACGGCGCCGTCCACCAAGCGGTGGTCGTAGCCGAGGGTGAGGTGAACCATGGAACGGATGGCAATGGAGTCGGTGCCTTCGGCGTCGGTGATGACGAGGGGCTGCTTGGTGATGCCGCCGACGCCCATGATGGCGACGTTGGGCTGGTTGATGATGGGCAGGCCGAAGACGGCTCCGAACTGGCCGGGATTGGTGATGGTGAAGGTGGAACCTTCGACGTCGGCCGGGGTGAGCTTCTTGGAGCGAGCGCGCTCGCCGAGATCGGTGATGCCGCGCTGCAAGCCGAGGAAGTTGAGTTCGTCGGCGTTCTTGAGGACGGGAACGATGAGCCCCCAATCGAGGGCAACGGCGATGCCGGCATTGACGTGCTTGTGGTAGCGGATGTCGTCGCCTTCGAGCGAGGCGTTCACGATGGGGAATTGTTGCAGCGCGATGATTGCGGCGCGGACGAAAAAGGGCATGAAGGTCAGGCGTGTGGCGTAGCGCCGTTCGAATCCGGCCTTGAGCTTGTTGCGCAGGTGAAGGATGCGGGTCATGTCCACTTCGAACATGCAGTGGACGTGAGCGCTGGTGCGACGCGACTCGATCATGCGCTGCGCGATGATGCGGCGCATCTGGGTCATGGGAACAAGTTCGCCGGGAATGATGGCGGCGGGACGAGCAGCGGGTTGAGGAACTTCCCCATCCTGTCTCGCCCAACCCGGGCTCGACAAGGGTGGGGCACCCACGGGCGCGGCGGAGCGGTGGGCGACGAAATCGAGGACGTCTTGCTTTGTAATACGGCCGCCGGCTCCGGTGCCATGAATCAAGACAAGATCCACGTTGTGCTCACGGGCTAACTTGCGGACGAGCGGGGAGGAGCGAATGTCGACTTCTTCCTCTTCTTCTTCGTGTGCTGCGGGCGGGGCGGCGGAAACTGGGCCCACGGCGGGAGCCTCCTTCCTGAAGGCGGCCGGAGCGGCAGGAGCGGGCGCGGCGACAGCCGGCGGGGCGGTAACTTCTGCCGAGCTTCGCTCGGCCGGACGGTCAACCACCCCATCCCGCGAAAGTCGCGCGGTCTGGGGACCCCGGGCGGGGGCGCCCGTCCCCACACCGCCGTCGCCGATCACACCGACGACGGTGTTGACCTGTACGGTCGCGCCCTCGGAGACTTTGATTTCCTGCAAAACGCCGCTGGCGGGCGCGGGGATTTCGGCGTCGACCTTGTCGGTAGAGATCTCGAAGAGAGGCTCGTCACGCTGAACCTTGTCGCCGGGCTTCTTGAGCCACTTGGTGATGGTTCCTTCAAAGATGGATTCGCCCATCTGGGGCATGACGACATCGGTTGGCATAGCGTAATTCCCCTCTCGTGAAGCCCCTGCGCGGCCGGCGGGGCTGGAGCAAACCAACATTATAGCGAAGGCGGGACAGCGGACAGGAATTCACGCCGCGATGCACCTTTTTGCGGCGGATGGACACGAAGATGAACTATGAACTCCAAAACGACACGGTAAGGCTTTGTGAGAAATGCGGTGCGCAACTGCGCGGGAGGCAGGCCGAGGAGGGATGTTGCCCCGACTGTGAGAAGTGGGAGACGGAGGAAAGAGCCGACACGATCGCGCGATGCGAGCAGGGGCGGGCGGCGAATGCTCCTATTGCCGCGGGTTTGATGACCGTCGTGCTGCTGTGTTGCTCGGTTCTTGGGCAGACCACATATTCGGGGCCGGTGGTGTTCAAGGGCGCGGGGGCATTGGGAGTGAATCAGCTTGGGGGGCCGCAAGTGGGCGAGAACGCCTACTGCAGCGCCGCTGCCGGCACAGAGAAAACAGAGGGAACGCTTCTCTGGGGAACGACTGACGGAGTGGCGCAGATGCCCACGCGGTGCATGAACACGGCACTGACCTCTACGCCCAGCCCGGGGAACACGTACACGCCGGCGACCAGCGCGACGCTGACGAACGTGTTGGCGAGCGCGAATGGCGGGACGGGCGTCAACCTGGACGGCACGACAGGCGGGAGCTATCACTTGTCGCAAGGGGATGTGATCCAGCTTGCGGCTGGCACGACCTACACGGGTACTTTCACGCTACCGAACATCACAGCGGATGGGGCGCACTGGATCACGATCAAGAGCTCGGGAGTGAGCAATACAAACTTTCCGGCGGAGGGAACGCGGATCACGCCATGTGCGACGGGAATCACGAACGATGCGACGAACGGGCGGAACGCACCTGGATACCCGGACTATCCCTGCCCTAACTATCCGACGGTGCTGACGGCAAAGATCCAGGCACCGAACTCAGCAAGTCAGCCAGCCATCGCCTTCGCCTCGGGGGCGAATCATTATCGGTTCATTGGGATTGAGTTCGCGAAGTATCCCGGACGGCAGACGGCGCAGATCATCCAGGTCTCCAGCGATGGCACGACGCAATGGGCGAGCCATGTCATCTTTGATCGCTGCCTGATCCATGGCGATCCATGGACGATGGCGGCCGGTTCCGGCACCGAGACGCAGGCCGGGATCAAGGCGAACAACTCGCAGTGGATCGCGCTCATCAACTCCTGGGACTACGACACGTACTGCAATTCCTCCTGTATTGACTCGCAGGGGTTCGCGGCAGGCACAGGCGCGATCCAGGACGGGCCGTTCAAGCTGTACAACAACGTGATCGCCAGCGCCGGGGAGAATTTCATGCTGGGCGGCGGCGGCCAAGGCATCGGCACGCCGAACACCGGGGACGTGGAGATCCGCGCGAACTATCTGATGCACCCGCTGGGCTGGATGGTTCCGGTGGAAACATGCGGGAATGCCAACTTCTACCCGGTAGTGGACAAGAACCTCGGCGAGTTCAAGAATGGCACGCGCATCCTGATTGAAGGGAACGTCTTTGCGAACAGTTGGCAGGGATGCCAGAGCGACCAGTCAGGGTTCGCGCTGCTGCTGGATCCGAAGAACCAGAACAACAGGGCGTCGGTCAACGTGCAGTTTAACGGGACCTCGACCGTGACCTGGAAGAGCGGCAGCAATTTCAAGCACGCCTGCGGGAATAACCCAAGTTGCAGCCCAGCG
>Ga0335070_10002559_pt1 | contig 21075 bp, 18 predicted proteins | sample Lox_Sample_13_FD_206722 | JGI IMG/M metagenome (GOLD analysis project Ga0335070, IMG submission 206722) | Soil microbial communities from Loxahatchee National Wildlife Refuge, Florida, United States - Lox_Sample_1.3 | ecosystem: Environmental > Terrestrial > Soil > Wetlands | place: USA...
ATGCCGATGCGCACGTGGCTCTTGATGACGGCCACCGAGAGGCTGGGCTTCATCTCGTCGTGCCTGTTGTAGGCCTTCTGGTTCTCGATGAAGTAGTCAGCCTGGTCGACCTTCCCGATGTCGTGGTAGTACGCGCTCACCCGGGCCAGGAGCGCATTGGCTCCGATCGCCTCGCAGGCGGTCTCGGCGAGGTTCGCCACGCTGATCGAGTGCGTATAGGTTCCCGGAGCCAGCGACAGCATCCTCTTGAAGACGGGCGAGTTGAGGTCCGAAAGCTCCATGAGCTTGAATCGCGTTGGCGCCTTGAGCAGGTGCTCGAAGACGGGCAGGAATCCGAGCGTGAGGATGCTGCAGAGGAACCCGTTGCCGAATCCCCAGAGGGCAAGGGGAAGGAACCGGCTGGGATCCTCATTGGCCAGGACTCCGAGCACCTCCAGGATCAGCACCTCCAGAAGAGACAGGAAGATTCCGGCGCGGATCAGGTCCAGGCGCTTCTCCGCGTCAAGCACGACCGCAGTCGCCGCCACGCCGCTGAGAAACGCGAAGAGGAAGCTCTGGACGCTCATGCCCGTCAGGAGGAGAAGGGAGAGGGACACGGCGAGCGTGAAGAAGAGGCCGACGGGCGTGGAGACGAGGATCGCCGTCAGCATCGACATTGCCGCGGTCGGTATGGCAGCCGCCGCGGGAACCCAGTCCGGCAGCCCCACGAACCTGACCACGAGCGCACTGACGGCGACGTGGCCCAGGCCCAGGCCCAGGAAGAGGATCACCGCGCTGCGCCGGAGGGAGACGGACGTTCCCCGCACGGAGAGGAGGTAGATGGTGAGGCCGAAGATCAGCAGAAGGAACAGGGCGCTGCCGACGATGCCGTTGACGTCGACCGTACGCGAGAACGCGCGAAGAGCCTGCAGCTTCAGCGCGATGGGAATGGTCACGACCTCTCCCCGCCGCACCAGCACCTGGCCCCGGGCGAGCTTCTCCACAACGGGGTCCACGTCCGCGCGGGCCCGCTTTCGGTGGTCCGCGGTCAGCGCAGCGTCGTAGAAGCAGTTCTTCACGGCAAACGCACGCAGGAGAGCGAGCACGTCCGCGGCCTCGTCATCGTCACGGGCACGCTCCCGAACGCGCGCTTCCATTCCGGAGACCACGCTGTCCGCCGTCAACACCTGCTCCAGGGGAACGATCTCCGACCGGGCAAGCCCCTCCTGCACGCGCCGCTGCTCGATGGCGCCCGCGGTCATGGCTTCACCCTGGTGGGCCTCGAGGTCCACGATGCCGCGGGACAGCGCGACCTCCACGACGCCCCGCGCGGCCTCCATCGTCTGGGCCAGGTCCGGGCGCCGCGCCAGGTCGTCCAGCTCCTCCCGGGAAAGACGGCCGGGGAAGTCAGCCTGGATCTTCTGGAACAGCGTTGCCGGCGAGAGCCCCTGCCCGAGGAAACGCTTTAGTGCCTCGGCGAGCCGGTCGAAGGTCTGGAGCACGTCAGCGGAGAGGTCGTCGTTGAAGGTGAAGACCGGGGGCACGAGCTTCTCGCGCGCGTCGCGCTTCATGGCCGTGGCCTTGTCGTCCACGTACGGAAAATCACGTTCCACGACGTAGTCCCGTTCCGCGGCGGTCCCGACCGCGGGCAGCGGCGCGCCCGAGCGGAAGGTCAGGCTTCCGGTCTGCGTCGCGGCGAGCACGACGGCGAACGTTGCGGCGAAAGCCACACCGACGGACACGACGGTCCAGGTCTCCACGCGGAGGCGGCGCGCAAGGCGCTCCACTCCGGCGCGGAGCGGCGCCCGGTCACTCCTCATGGGCCGTTTCGTACGCGTGGACGATTTTCCGCACGAGGGGATTGCGGACGACGTCCCGCTCCTCGAAGAAGGTGAAGCTGATTTCCTCGATGCCGCGGAGAATGGGGATCACGGTGAGAAGCCCCGAATCCGATTTCCGCGGGAGGTCGATCTGGGTGATGTCCCCGGTGACGACGGTGCGGGAGTTCTCCCCGATGCGCGTGAGAAACATCTTCATCTGTTCCCGCGTGGTGTTCTGGGCTTCGTCGAGGATGATGAATGCCTCCGACAGAGTGCGGCCGCGCATGTAGGCGAGCGGCGCGATCTCGATCACGCCGTTCTCTTCCATGCGCCGAAACGACTCCAGCGAGATCATGGACTCGATGGCGTCGTACAGCGGGCGCAGGTACGGGTGGATCTTCTGCGTAAGGTCACCGGGCAGGTACCCCAGGCTCTCTCCGGCCTCCACCACCGGGCGGGTGATGATGAGCTTGCGCCGCGCCTGGCCAAGCACCTGCTTGAGGGCCTCCGCGACGGCGAGGAAGGTCTTGCCCGTGCCGGCGGGCCCGACGCCGAAGGAGAGCTCGTTCTTCTCCATGGCGTCCAGGTAGACGGCCTGGTTGTATGTCCGCGGGTAGACCTTGCGGTACCCGTTTGGGATGACGACAAGCTTGCGCTTGAGCAGCTCCGCTTTCTGCGTCTCCCCGTTGGCAAGAGATCCGTGGATGGAGCGGATGAGATCCGGGCCCGGCAGCTGGCCGAGCCGGATGTGGTCCACCAGCTGCTGCAGGACGAGCTTGAAGGTCTTTTCGATTCCATCGTCGGAGGTCTCGAGGAAGATTTCGTTTCCGCGGGAAAAGACCGGAACGCCCAGGAGCTCCTCGAGAACCTTGAGGTTGGCGTCGTTCGCTCCACAGATCTCCGGCAGGATCGTTTCGTCGCTCACCACGACCGCCAGCGGCTTTTCCATTGAGCTCACTGCCCATATCGTAGTCGAATTCGCTGCTGACAGTCAATTCAAGGGCAAAGCGCGCGAAGCGCGCTCTCCGGCAGATGTCATCAACCTATAAAGACGCCACGCTCGCATGAGCTCAGTTCAGCGTCGTGATTCCCGTGTAGTCGCCCTGGATGGTGCTCTGCATCACCGGGACGGCCAGCCACTTGATCTGCAGAGAGAACGTCGGCGTCCAGACGATGGCCTGTGTCGTTCCCGCGACCGTCCGAAGCTGCGGAGACCCGCTGTATTCGAAGGACAGGTCCCAGTCGCGCAGGTGATGGACGACCTTCAGAGAGAGGGACCGGAGCTTGAAGTTCGAGTTGTAGCGGTCCTGGATGTTGAAGAAGTTGAAGGACTGCAGCAGGTCGGTCAGCGGATCCTTGTACGCCGCGCCGGCCCACGCCGGGAAGTAGCGGTAGACCTGGTTGTTGTAGGAGACCGATGAGAACGTGACGTCGAGAAACTGGTAGATCGAGAAGTTGAGGTTGAACGTGAAGTCCAGCTCGTTGATGGTCGGCTGCTGGAGGTTCTGGCTCCACGCGGTCTGCACCGATGCGTCGAGCTTGATCCTGTCCTTCCAGAAGTACATCGGATTGCTCCCCGAATTGTACGCCAGGTTCATCGTCGCCGGCTGCAGCGTCGATGCGATGTTCTGCGCGATGAAGGACCCGGTGAAGCCCCAGAGCCTGGCCTGGGAGGTCGTGGTCTGCAGCGTCGTGATCATTGGATCGAACTGGAAAGACTGGGAAAGGGAGATGTTCGACAACGCGTCCAGCCCCGCGGTCAGCACGAACGGCTGGCTCACCGGCGTGGACGAGAGGAAAGACGTGGCGCCCTGGGCCTGGATCTTCCCGGTGACGTCCGGCGTTCCCGTGGAGAGGAGAGCCGTGTAGATTGGGACCAGCGGGTAGAGTTGCTGCGTGAAAGCGGCGGTTGTCGTCAGGAGTCCTGTCTGGTAGACGAGCGACGCCTGAACGGTGTTGTCGGAGACGGCATCCTGCGTCAGGGTCGGGCCGATTCCCGTCAGGACGGGGTTGGTCGGGTCGGGGTAGTACAGCTGGTACAGGCGCGCTCCGAAACGGTACGACGCGGAGGAGGCGGACAGCTCGGGAATCGACTGGAGAGGCCGCACCGTCGTCTGCGTCGTCCCTCGCAGCGTCAGGCGGTCCTGCTGGAGATCGCTCTGAACGTAACTCTGCCAGCTCGACAGGGCCGTTGCGTCAGGGTCGAAGCGGTAGCGGTATTCGCCGTCCACGCTGAGCGTCGTGCTGTTGTCCACGAGCCTGTCCCAGAGGGACGAGGCGGCCGTGACCTGGCCCGACCCGCCGGTATCGAAAGTCCGATACAGGATTCCATAGTCGACGTCCTGCTTGTTGTTCCAGTTCTGGATGTCGAAGGTATGCTCCAGCGTCGCGCGCGGCTGAAGCTGGTAGGTCACGTCAAGCGTGGACTGTCCGGCTGCCCCCGCGGATGCCGCATCCGTCCGCAGGGTCGGCTCTCGAAAGAGAGCGGGCGCGCCTTTTTTCGGGGCTGGTCTTTCCGTTTTCGGAAAGACCGGCATCCGCGCCCCTTTTCCCGGGTCGGGAGCAATCGGCTTCTCGGCGATCGTTGCCTGGGCCGGTCCGGCCGGGGTCAGTCCCGGCAGAGCGGGGCCGGCTCCCGCCGCCGCGGGCAAGCCCGAGGTTGCGGCGGGTCCGGCGCTCGCCGTCCCCGGCGCGGGAGCTGCGCCGGCAGGCGCCGCCGCGGAGGCCGACGCCTGCATCGTCGCCGTCCCTGGTGCCGGCGCTGATGCTGCTGGTGGTGTCGCTGTTGGTGTTGTAGCCCCCGGAGCGAGCGCCGTTGGAGCGCCGGGAGTCGTCGGAGCGCCGGGAGTCGATGGGGTACCGCCGACCTTCAGAATTTCCCCCGTCATGGAGAACGCGACGTTGGGAAAAGTGACACTTGTCGGGTAGTAGAAGGTATGGCCCGGGTCGGAGGCAAGAGGATCCGCCGTGGAGTTCGGCGCGTCCTTGCTCTGCCACGTCATGTTTGCGTTGAGCGTCGGAAACGAGATGCTCTGGATGAACGGGGCTTTCACCAGCTTAGTGAGGTCGAGCTTGCTCACGTAGTCCCAGGACAGCGTGGGCTGTGATGCCGTTGCGGCGCTCTGAACAGGGTTCTGCGTCGGCTGAAGAACCGCGTTGAAGTTCAGGCCCTCGGTCCTGTTGTAGAAGTCGCTCGTGAACGTCGGATCGGAGTAGTAGGCGAACTTCCAGCTCAGGGAATATACGTCCGAGTTTGCCTGGATCGATCCATCCATGCCGAACCGGAATGGCACCAGGAGGCCGAAGAACGAGGAGGAGTTCCAGTAGCTCACCGCGGTTCCGTCGGGCTGGATGAAGGTCGGCGAATACGACGCGAGCCCGACCGTTGTCGGAGGAAAGATGCTCCGGCTGACCCCCACGCCGACGCGGAAGCTCGCCAGCTGCGGGAAATCTCCGGTGAGCCCGCCGAAGACGCCGAGGTGGGAGTAGCCGTCAAGGAGGAGCTTGAGTGTCCGGCCATTGTCCGGAGGCGGGGCCTCGCCGGGGATCTTTCTCAGGAACAGCCCCCGCAGCTCCTCCTTGTACGCCGTTTCACCGGTGTCGGACATCTGGAGAAAGGAAAAGGGGTTGTCCTGCTTCGTCTTCCTCCCGATCAGGTACGTCGTCGTCTGCAGGAACATCCCGGTCCGGTTGTCGTAGCCGATGTTCGGGTTGAAGAAAAGCGCATCCCCCGGCCAGAAGAAGGCGGGAACCCACATGATGGGGACCCGGCCCACGTAGAGAAATGCGCTGGACACTGCCCACTCGCTGGGCGCAAGGATCCATACGTTGCTCGCCCTGATGCTCCAGAACGGATCGATGGGCTGGCTCGTGGTGAAGCTGCCGTCCTGCATGATGACGACGTTGTTTTCCAGCCGGGAGATCGTGGAGCCGTGGAACGTGTAGGTGAGCTGGGTCCCGGCCTGGGTCACGACCCGGGTGGTGCTTCCCTCGTAGAACACTCCTTCCGCAGTGTCCAGGTCGAAGGAGAACCTGGCGCCGGTGTAGTTCTGTGTCTCCTTTCCGCGCGTCAGCGTATACGAGACGCTGCCTTCCGCGGAGATCGTGTGCCTGGTCTGGTTGTAGGTCACCGACTGCGCCTTGATCTCCTGGACCGACCCCTTGTCCTCGTCCCGTACCTCGATGACCACGTCCCCGCGGAGAACCACGTACTTTTCGTTGACGTCGGAGACCGTGAAGTACTCCGATTCGCGGGCCGACCTCACCGTCACGGTCCTCTTTCCGCGCGCGGCCTCCAGGGGAAGCGTCACCTTGTAGTGGGAGGCGAGCCTCGCCTGCAGCTCCTTGCGTGAGCCGGAGTCGTCAAGGCCGAGGTCCTGGCACCAGCTCACCAGCTCGTAGTAGCTGGCCGTGGCAATATCCTGCCCGATCGTGGAGGAGAAGAGGCTTTCCGCGGTGGGCGGCGGGCCGGCCTTGTCCCCGGCCCCGGCGGATTCCTGCGCGGATGCGGTCACGGGGCTGAAGACCAGAAGCACGGCGAGCAGGAAAACCGTCATCCCTTTTTCAATGCGCGCTTCAAATACCTCCCCGTCCAGGATCCCTCCGTGCGGGCCACCTCCTCCGGCGTTCCCTGGGCCACCACCCGCCCGCCGTCCTCTCCCCCCTCCGGACCGAGATCGATGATGTGGTCGGCGCTCGTGACGACGTCGAGATTGTGCTCGATGAGCGCCACCGTGTTCCCGCTGTCGACGAGCACCTGGAGGACCTCCATGAGCTTCTTGACGTCGGCGAAATGCAGCCCGGTCGTCGGCTCGTCGAGAATGTAGAACGTGCGGCCGGTGCTCCTGCGGGACAGCTCGAGGGACAGCTTCACGCGCTGCGCTTCTCCCCCGGAAAGCGTGAGCGCGGATTGTCCCAGCTTGACGTAGCCGAGCCCTACCAGCAGAAGCGTCTTCAGCTTCGGCTCGATCGAAGGAATGTGGCGGAAGAACGCGTGCGCCTCCTCCACCGTCATCTCGAGGACCTCGTGAATGTTCTTGCCCTTGTACCGCACTTCCAGGGTTTCGCGGTTGTACCGCCGGCCCTTGCAGACGTCACAGGTCACGTAGACGTCCGGCAGGAAGTGCATCTCGATGCGGATGGTCCCGGCTCCCTGGCACTTCTCACACCGGCCGCCCTTGACGTTGAAGGAGAAGCGTCCGGAGCGGTAGCCCTTCGCCTTGGCCTCGGGAAGCTGGGAGAAGAGAGTGCGGATCGGGCCGAACAGGTCGACGTATGTGGCGGGATTGGAGCGCGGGGTCCGGCCGATCGGGCTCTGGTCGATGTTGATGACCTTGTCGATCTCCTCCACGCCCTCCACGGAATCATACATACCCTCGGAAAGGCGCGTTTTTCCAACTCGGTTCGACAGAATTGGGTAGAGCAGGTCGGACAGGAGGGTGGATTTGCCGGATCCGGATACGCCGGTGATGGCGATCAGCTTTCCCAGCGGGAAGGACACCGTGAGGTTTCTGAGGTTGTGCTCGCGCGCCCCGCGGAGCGTCACGGACTTCCCGTTGCCATCCCGGCGGCTGGCGCGCTTCTCCATGAAAAGGGCGCCGGCCAGATACTGGCCGGTGAGAGACTGGGGGCTGGCACAGACCTCCTGCACGGTCCCGGCGGCAACGACATGCCCGCCGTGGACTCCGGCCCCCGGGCCGAGATCCACGATGTAGTCCGCCGTCCGCAGGGTCTGCTCGTCGTGCTCCACGACGATGAGTGTGTTGCCCAGGTCACGGAGGTGCTTGAGGGCGTCGATCAGCATCGAGTTGTCACGCTGGTGCAGGCCGATGGTCGGCTCGTCCAGGATGTACAGCACGCCGACGAGGGTGGATCCGATCTGCGTGGCAAGCCGGATCCTCTGCGCCTCTCCGCCGGAAAGGGTGGACGCCTTGCGCTCCAGGGTGAGATAGGAGAGCCCCACGTTTCGCAGGAAGGTGAGCCGGGCCGCGATTTCCTTCAGGATCTGGCGCGCGATCTTCTGGTGTATCGGGGGCAGGGACAGCCCGCCGAAGAAGTCGAGAAGCTGGGCGACGGAGAGGGAGCTGACCTGGTTGATGTTCTTCCCGCCCACGGTGACGGCGAGCACCTCGGGCTTCAGGCGGGCGCCTCCGCACGCGGCGCACTCCTTCTGAGACATGAAGCCTTCCATCCACTCTTTCACCTGTTCAGACGTGGATTCGAGGTACCTCCGCCGGAGGTCTTTCAGCACTCCGCGGTAGCCCGATTCGTATTCCCACTTCCCGCGTCCATCCCGGCTCTCGTAACGGAAACCGATCTTCTCGCCCGTTCCATGGAGGATCACCTTCATGACGGATGCGGGCAGGTCTTCCAGGGGAGTGTCCAGGGAGAACTTGAAGTGCCGCGCAAGGGATTCGAACTGGCTGCGATACGTATTGGCCTGCGGGTTGTACGGCGCGATTCCGCCCTCATTGAACGAGAGGCCGGGATCCGGAACGACGAGGTCCGGATCGAACTCCAGGGTGACGCCCAGTCCCGAGCACTCCGGGCAGGCGCCGAAGGGATTGTTGAACGAGAACAGCCGGGGCTGGAGCTCCGGGATGCTGATGCCGTCCACGGGGCTGGAGTTTTTCTGGGAAAAGAGCACCTCTCTCTCCGAGTCTTTCTCCCGAACAAGGGCCACGAGCGTGCCCCCTGAGGTCTCCAACGCCCCTTCCACCGACTCCGCGAGGCGTCTTCGGGCCTCGGGGGCAACGGTGAGACGGTCCACCACGATCTCGATGGAGTGTTTCTTTTTCCTGTCAAGCGTGATCTCGCCTTCCAGGGGGAGGATTTCTCCATCAACGCGGACACGCACGTAGCCCATGCGCCGCGCATCGTCCAGGATCTTCTGGTGCTCCCCCTTCTTCGCTCCCACCACGGGGGCGAGCAGGATCAGCCGCGTTCCCTCCGGCAGGACAAGCAGGGAGTCCACGATCTGGTCAACGGACTGCTCCTGGATCTCCCGGCCGCACTGCGGGCAGTGGGGAATGCCCACGCGCGCAAACAGGAGCCGCAGGTAGTCATAGACTTCCGTGACGGTTCCCACCGTGGACCGGGGGTTGCGGTGAGTGGTTTTCTGCTCGATGGCGATGGCCGGGGAGAGACCCTCAATGGAGTCGAGGTCCGGCTTGTCGAGCCGGCCGAGGAACTGGCGGGCGTAGGACGAGAGGGACTCCACGTAGCGTCTCTGGCCCTCCGCAAAAATCGTATCGAACGCCAGGGACGACTTCCCCGATCCGCTGAGACCCGAAATGACGACCAGGGAGTCGCGGGGTATGGAGAGATCGATGTTCTTGAGATTGTGCTCCCGTGCACCTTTGATGATGATGTTTTTCATGAGCGCTCGTCGGTTTCGTCGTCATCCTCGCTGCCGGCTGGACGCGCGGGCCGGGCCCGCGCGCGTGACGGTGCACGCTTCTGGACCGGGGCCCGCCGGGGGAGACGCTTGCGCGACGCGGTGAAGAAGATGATGGGAAGAAGCAGCATGAAAAAAAGGCAGACCGCGACGATTTCCCAGGTCCCGAGGACGCGCGCGATGCTCCCGGTTTCCATCGCGCAATACTAACGCGGCGCGGAGTCGATGGCAAGGCGGCCTGGTTCCGCGGCGTGCCCCGAGGCGGGCTGCGCTATCCCTTCAGCGTAACAATCGTTCGTCCGAAGCCGCCTTCTTCCGGGGCGGAGAAGCGGAAACCTTCCACGGCAGGCAGGCCGCGCAGGTACTCATGGATGGCCTTTCGGAGGATGCCCTCCCCTTTTCCGTGCACGATGGCGAACTCGCGAAGCCCATGCACGAGCGCGCTGTCCAGCTGCTTCTCCACGAGCCGCATCGCTTCCTCCAGCCTCATGCCCCGGATGTGCAGCTCGAAGACCGGCGGATCCATCGGCGCCGCGGGCGTGTAGCTCACGGAGACGGCGGGCCCCGCCGGAGCCTCCTCCGCCGCCGGCCGCATCTCTCCGGGGAGAAGAGACAGCCGCAGAGTCTCTGTCTCCACGACCCAGCGCTTCCCCTTGTCCCGCCGGATGACCTTTCCCCTCCTCCCCGTGCGGCGGATGATGACATCCATTCCTTCAGTGACCTCGAAGGAATCCCCGGGGGCCAGCGCATCCCTGTCCCGAGCGATTCTGTCTTCTTCCCGCTCGATGCGCTCCTGCACCTCCGCAGCGAGCCTCGAAAAGCCGTCACGCGCACCAGCTCCGGCGTCCCGGAGCTTCTCCCATTCCCTTCTCGCCTGGGACAGGAAGTCCCGCAGCTCCTTGAGCCCGTGACGGCGGAGCTCCAGCTCCTTCTGCCGGAGGGTGAGCTCCTTGAGGTCAGCGGTGCGCCTCTTCTCGCGCAGGTCGTGCTCCTTCTCCTTGTGCTGTTCCTCCGCGATGGCAAGCTTCTGGTGCCGCTCGGCGAGGTTTGAGACAAGGCGCGAGATATCGGTGCGCTCGTCGTTCAGGTAGGACCCCGCGTCCTCCAGGATCTCAGCCGGCATTCCGTTTCTGCGCGCGATCTCAAGCGCATGGCTCTCTCCCGGCACCCCCATGAGGATGCGGAAGGTCGGGGCGAAGCTCTCCCGGTCGAAGCCCATGGACGCGTTCTGCGCTCCCGGCCTCGTGGCTCCGTAGTTTTTCAGGATGCCGTGGTGGGTCGTCGTGAGAACCAGGCAGCCCACGGAGAGGAAGTGGTCGAGAAGCGCCATGGCGAGGGCGACCCCCTCCTCCGGATCGGTGCCTGCCCCCAGCTCATCGAGCAGAACCAAAGACCGCCGCCCGGCAGCCCTCACGATGCGCGCGATGTTCTTCACGTGCGCGGAGAACGTGGACAGCGACTGTTCGATGGACTGCTCGTCGCCGATGTCGGCGTAGATCCCGTCGAAGACCGGCAGCACGGAGTCCTCCCGGGCGGGAATCTCCATGCCGAACTGGTTCATGACACCGAGAAGCCCCACGCACTTCAGGCTGACCGTCTTGCCCCCGGTGTTGGGCCCCGTGATGATGAGGACCCGGTGCTCGCCACCCGCCTCCACGGACACGGGAACCACGCGAGTGCCCAGGAGCGGGTGCCGGGCATCAAAGAGGGCCAGGGGGCCGTTGGACAACTCGGCGGGCCGGCAGGAATGCAGAACCGCGTAGCGTGCGCGGGCGAGATAGGTGTCGAGGAACGCCACCCGGTCCAGGAGGACGGCAAGGTCAGAAGCGCGCGCGGAAGCCTCCGCCGTCAGGTCGCGCAGGATCCTCCGAACCTCGATCCGGTAGAGGTTCTCCTCCTCCACGATGGCGTTGTTCTTCTCCACGACCTCGATGGGCTCGATGAACACCGTGGAGCCGCTGGATGACAGCTCGTGCACGATTCCCTTGACCCGGCCCTTGAACTGTGACTTCAGGGGGAGCACAAGCCGGCCGTCGCGCTGGGTCGGTGTGGTGGTCTGCCACACGGAGCGAAGGGAGGCGTCGTCGAGGAGCCCGCGGACCGCCCGGTCCGCATCCTCACGGTTTCGCCGGATTCTCTCCCGGATCGAGGCAAGCGCGGGGATCTGCTTCTCTTTCAGGAGTCCGTCGTGGTCGACGATTCGAAAGATGGCCCGGGAGAGCGGAGACAGGTCCGGTATGTCGGAAGCCAGCGGACGCAGCGGGCTGTCCGGACCGGTACGCAGGACGTGCCGCCTGAGCTTGAGGGCGGACAGGACGCACCGGCCCAGGGCGGCCAGTTCCTCGCCGTCCAGCTGCAGGCCGTCCTTCCCCAGGCGGGCAACGACCTCGGAGATGTCGGGGAAATCGAAACCGGGAAGCGGCGTGCCGGAGTCGATGACCTGCCGCCAGGAGCGGGTCAACGCCAGCGCTTCCTTCACGGCCTCATCGGTGGAGGCCACCGACTGCCGCATCAGGAGCCGCGTGCCCATGGGGCTCACGCACAACGCGGCAAGCTCCTCCAGCACTTTCGGGAACTGGAGAAGCTCCAGGGTGTGCTCATCCATTCCCGGGCCTCCGGTTCTCCTGCAGCTCCTGGATGATCCGGCGATAGCTCTCGTAGCGGTCCGCGTGGATCTGCCCTGACTCCACCGCGGCAAGCACGGCGCATCCGGGCTCTCCCGCGTGGAGGCAGGGCTGGAACTCGCACTCCCCGGCAAACGGAACAAAGTCCCGGAAGTGATACCCCACCTCCTCCGGGAGAACATCAGCCAGCTCCAGCTCCCGCACTCCGGGCGTGTCGATGATCCGCAGCCCCCCTTCAAGAAGGAGAAGTGAAGAGAAGTTCGTCGTGTGGCTTCCGCGATTGTGCTTTGCCGAAACGTTCCCGACACGGAGCCCCAGTCCGGGAAACAGGGAATTGAGGATGGACGATTTTCCCACTCCCGACTGTCCGACGAAAACAGCAGTCAAGCCGCGCAGCATCTGCGCAAGCTCTTCAAGGCCCTGTCCCCTGACGGCGGAGCAGGAATGCACCGTGTAGCCCATGCGCGCGTAGTGTCCCAGGCGCTCCTCCGCATCCGCGGAGAGCGGGAGATCTGCCTTGTTGAGAAGCACGACCGGCCTCAGCCCTCCTGCCGAGGCCGCGACGATGAGCCGGTCGATGAAACGGGGCCGAAAAGGAGGCGAGGCGGGACTCGTGACGCAGACGGCGAGATCGGCATTCGCCGCCAGCACCTGCGGCGCGCGTCCCTTCTTGTTCCATCTCGAAAGGACGGTCCGGCGCGCGCGCACCTCCGCGATCAGCCCTTCCCGGGGGCTGAGAGTGTCAGGAATCACCTCGACGACATCTCCGGGAGCGATGGGGTTGTAGCTTCGCTCGGCTTCTCGAAGGACCTTTCCCTTGATCCGGCACTGCATCAGCGCGCCGTCCGCCTGGACGCTGTAAATCGTGTTGATCCCGTACAGCACTTCGCCCGAAATCGTTCCTTGCATGACGGGTTCAGAGAGCTCCAGCGAGGAGCAGCCCGAAACGACCGGCGAAGTAGCCGTAGCGATCTTCGATGGGTTCGCTTCCCGTGACGAAAAGGGAGTCGGGGGCCTTCCCGTCCGAGGCAGAAGGCGCAGCGGAAGGCGCCGCTGAAAGCGGGGCGGATTCCGCGAGAAGTCTCTTGACCTGGCGCGCAACCCCGTCCCGCGAGTCCACCAGCGCTATCCCCTCCTTCTTCAAGAGGCTTCGAAACTCGGGCTCGAGGTGAAGAAAGTGGGTGCAACCCAGCACGAGAGCATCGATGCGTTCTCCCCGGAACCTGTCCACTTCGATGCCCACGCGCGCCGTCTTTTCCTCCGGCGACGAGCGATGGAGGTCCTGCTCGACGAACTCCACGAGGCCCGCGGCGGGAAGGCTTACCACCCGGCATCCTGACGCATGCTCGCGGATGAGGGACCGAAGGTACTCTCCCTCCACGGTCCGGCGCGTGGCGAGCACTCCGACGCGCCTGCGCCGGGACAGCGCCGCGGCGGGCTTGACCGCCGGAACGACCCCGACAAAGGGCACCGGGAACCGGGAGCGAAGGGCGTCAAGGGCGACCACGGACGCGGTGTTGCAGGCCACCACGACGAGACGCGGCCTTTCCCGCTGGATCAGCCGCTCGGCAACGGAGCTGATGGCGGCAATGACCTGCTCCGCGCTCTTTTCGCCATAGGGAAAGTTCTCCCGGTCCACGACGTACACATATCTTTCGCGGGGAAGAAGCTCGCGGACCCGGGCCAGGTACGGCAGCCCGCCGATGCCCGAGTCCAGGAAGGCAACGGGATCAGGAGTCATTTCCGAAGAGCTGGTCGAGCTTCCTCTTCGTTTTTTCCCGGGCTTCGGGCCGTACCGAGCCCTTGGCGCCCGGTGCAGAGTCTCGGAACGAGAAGAAGGTACAGAAGTTGGCGCGATCCTTGTCGTTGACCGGCTCATCTATGGTTTCAGAGCAATCCCAGTGCGCGCCGGGACTGTAGAACCTGCAGTTCAGGCAGATCTTTAAATCCCGCTTGCACGACGGGCAGCTTGACGAGCGGTATACCTCCCGAGGGTTTTCCACCGAGGTCCCGCAGAAATGGCACGCGTGCATGACAATGGCGAAGTATATATCCCGTCCAGCGCCGGTGCAAGGCATCCGACGACTTGCGCGGGGTCCGCCCAGTGCCTATTCTCTCCGGGATGTACGTTTCCCGGGCTTGTTCGGACAAGGGCTGCGGCCGCCCCGCCCTCTCGGGGGTGGACTCGTGCGTAGTCCACTGCGCCGACGCTGCCTCGCACGTGGCAGCGATCCTCCAGGAGGCCAGGAAGACGTCGATCCTGAAAGACATGGACCTCGTCGGCGTCACCATCGCGGACGTGGACCTCCGCGGCGTGGAAATCTCCGGCTGCCGCCTGACGGCAGCCACCCTCTCACGTGTGCTCCTCTCCCGATCCTCGATCCAGCTGACGTTCCTCGACCGGGGGAGCATCCGGGAGTGCGACTTTTCCGGCTCCACCATCATCAACTCCGTTTTTGCCGGCTGTCTCCTGGAGGAGTGCTCCTTCGAGGACTGCGAGCTCGTCCAGGGCAATTTCCTTGGCGTGCGGGGGATCGGAGTGCGCTTCGACCATTCCAACCTCTACGGCAGCAGGTTCATCGGCGCCTGGCTGGAAAGGGTAAGCATGAAGGACTGCAATGTCACGCGCGTCCATTTCGACGCTGCGCACCGCGCCGCGGTGGAGCTGCGCTCCTCCAACACGGCGGAGGCGGTGTTCCTGGAGGAGGAGCCGTGAAGTTCTTCTCTCTTTTCTCCAGTGTCGGATTCTCCAACTCCTACCTCATCGGCCCCGACGGAGGCGGGGACGCCATCCTCGTTGATCCGGGCGTTTTCGACGCCGCCCTTCTCCAGGCGGTGGAGGGAAACCGCCTGTTCGTGCGGTGGATCCTGGTGACGCACGCGCACAATGCCCACGTGAACGGAATCCGTTCCCTTCTCAAGGTCTACACGGCGGACATTTACGCGAACCAGCCGAGCGTGCTCGATTTCCCCGCACACCACGTCGAGGAGGGAAATACGCTCACCCTTGGCGGCGTGACGGTACGCGTTCTGGAGACCCCCGGCCACTCCATGGACTCGGTGTCGTACCTGATCGGCTCCATGCTGTTCACCGGGGACCTTCTTTCCGCGGGGACCATCGGCACGACGCGGGACGGATACGCGCGCGGGCTGCTCCTGACCACGGTGCGCCGGAAGCTCCTTCCCCTGGGAGACGAGGTGCTCCTCTTCCCGGGTCATGGGCCGCCTTCGAAGATCGGGATCGAGAAGCTCTACAATCCCTTCCTTGGCGAGAAGCTCTGAATCACGGACAGCGCATCCCGGAAGCGCGGCGGCAGGGGTGAGGCAAACTCACGAGGCTCCCCCTCCCCCGGCAGCGTGATCCGAAGCTTGCGCGCGTGAAGCATCAGCGTGACGCCGGGGAGCCGTGGATCCCGCCGGGCATAGAGCGGGTCGCCGAGGATCGGTGTGCGCATGTGGAGCATGTGCACGCGGAGCTGATGCGTGCGGCCGGTCGCCGGCAGGAGGGACACGAGGCTGTAGCCGTTGACGCTGCGCAGGACGTGCCAGAACGTGACGGCCTGCCTGCCTCCGGTGGAAACCACGGCGAACCGCTTCCTGTCCCGGGGGTCGCGGGCAATCCGCGTGTCGATCTTTCCGCGCGCCGACGGAAGGGACCCCTTCACGAGCGCGACGTACGTCTTCCTCACCGCGTGGTCGTGGAACTGGCGCGCAAGGTGCTCATGTGCCGCCGGGTTCTTCGCCGCGATGATCACCCCTGATGTCTCCTTGTCCAGCCGATGCACGATTCCGGGGCGGGGGTCGTCCTGGCCGAACCTCTGCGCAAGGCCCTCGCAGTGGTACAGCAGCGCGTTCGCCAGCGTCCCGCCTGGATTGCCGCTGCCGGGATGAACAACCATCCCCTGGGGCTTGTCCACGACGATGACATCGTCCTTCTCAAAGATGACAGCGAGCGGGATCTCCTGGGGAAGCAGATGCGGCGGCGGAGCGGCCGTCCAGGCCAGGGAAATGGTGTCTCCGAGCTTCAGCTTCTTTCCCAGCCGGGCCGGCGCCCCGTTCACCCGAAGCGAAACGATCCTGGAGCGCGCCTGGCTTCGGGAGAACAGGGACAGGCGTTCGGCGATGTAGAGATCGAGGCGCATGCCGGCGCAAGAAGGGTCGTCAACCGTGGTCTCAAGGCTTCTGGGAGGTTGCATTCCAGCGGCCGATCATGAAATCGATCACGGCGACCGTGAGGGAGAGCCCGAGCGCGGATCCGATGATCCACGCCTCCTCCTGGGCCGTCAGGTTGATCGAATTGCCCGTGTTGAAGGGCCAGGGGGTGTAGGTGGCATTCATCCCGGTGCTCAAGTACCGGTAGAGGTCGTACGACTCCAGCGAGAAAAAGAGCGTGAAAGGGATCGAGCCGACGAATATGACCTCCGCCCTCCAGAGGTCCTTCATCCAGCTCTGAAACTCATCCGGGGAGTAGGGCTTCGGCGTGTGATCCTGGGCGAAGGCGGCGCCGGAGCCCAGGACGAGAATGACGATGACCACGAAGGCGAGAACGGCGACGCGCGATCTCATGCCGGCCGCCCCCTCGGGCCGAACAGGGCAGTCCCGATCCGCACGAGCGTTGACCCTTCCTCCACGGCAAGAACGAAGTCCCCCGACATTCCCATGGATAGCATGTCGAACCCGGGCAGTCCGCGGCGACCGCGGATCTCTTCGAAAAGCGAGCGCAGGGCGGAGAACGACCGCCTGATTTCCCCTTCATCCGCGCTGAGCGGGCCGACCGTCATGAGCCCCCGGACCGTGAGCCGGCCCAGCCGGAGGACGGCATCGAGGCAGGACAGCAGATCGTCACGGGTATGGAAACCGGACTTGCTTGCCTCCGCGCTGGTGTTCAGCTCCAGCAGGATGTCCATGGACCGGCCGCGTTCCAGGCATCGTTCGTTCAGGGCGACCGCGGTCTCCTCCTTGTCGATGGACTGCACGCAGGAGAAGAGGCCGGAGGCGATCCGCGCCTTGTTGCGTTGGAGGTGCCCGATGAGGTGAAGCTCATGGGGCGCGGTGAAGTCGATGTACTTCGCCTCGGCTTCCTGCACCCTGTTTTCACCGAAGAGCGTGAGCCCGCCGGCAGCCGCTGCCTCCACGGTCTCCCGCGGGAATCCCTTGGTCACCGCCATCAGCCGCACGTCCTCCGGGCTTCGGCCGGACCGGTGGGCAGCCTCGTCGATCCTCGCGCGCACCGCCGCAATCGATGCGGCAAGCGCCTCACCTACCACGAATACCTCCGCACGGGCGGGTACGCGCGGGCCACGGCAAGGGAGAGCGGGATACCGAGGATCACGCCGGCAGCCGCCTGCACGACGTTGCCGGGCGCCTCCGCCAGGGCCGGCCCGACGCCCGTCAGGACGATGCCTCCGGCAAGGTATCCGCACACCATGACGATGATCCCCGCGACGCCCGCGGCGACGGCGATCCCAAGGTGCCCGGGGCGAAGCCGGGCGATCAGACCGATGGCCAGGCCTTCGAGGCCGTGCACTACCAGGGAAATGGGGGCCCACTGGGCGTACCCGCTGAGAAGATCCGCGAGGGCGGTCCCGATCCCGCCGGCCAGGAGCGCGGACAGGGGCCCGAGCGTGTAAGCGGTGAAAGCCACCGCGACGTCGCCCAGGTTGAAATAGCCGCGCGCCGGGGACGGGACACGGATGAAAATCGTGAAGACCGCGGTAACCGCGGTCAGAATCGCCACCGAGGCCACGCGGACCGCGGGGGAAAGCATTGTCTCGTTCTTCTGCATCACTCGACTCCAGCTCCAGTATAGCCCGAGCATTCCCGTCAGGGAAGCCAACCCGCGGGCCAATGGATGAGGGCCGGGGCGAGAAAGAACGCGGCCGCGCAGATCCCCACAAGCGCGTCGCTGAGAACCCGGCGGCCTGACTTCAGCTCAGCGTAGGACGTTCGGCGGCCGCTCCTGCCGAACCCGCGGCTTTCCAGCGCCATTGCGAGCGCGGGGATCCCCTTCACCGCCTGGATCAGCACGGAGGTCAGGACCGGCAGGTACTCCTCCCGCAGCCGCCTGCGAGATCGTCGGGCCGGGGCCCCCGAGCGCAGGCGGTGGGCGTCCAGCACGTTCCGCCAGGTCGCTCCCAGCGACGGAATGTAGCGAAAGGCGATGACCACGACGAGGCACAGGCTGAAGGGCAGGCCGAACCACCGAAGGCCGAGGACGAGCTGGTCGAGCTCCATGCTGCGGAAAACGCAGACGAAGGCCAGGGTGATTCCAAGGAATCGAACGAGGATGGAGGCGGTGACAAGGATCCCGTCCGTGGTGAGTAGCGGAAAGCCGGCGATCCACAGCAGGGCCCTCCCGCCCCGGGTGAAGGGTGGAGTGAGAAGAACGACGAGCAGGAGGACCACGGCAATCGCCCGGATCGGATTCCAGAGCTCCCGGGGACCAAGAAAAAAGAGAACGACCGCGGAGATTGACAGGAGGGCGGGCAGCTGCGCAAGAGGCGGAACCCTGAGGAAGAAACAGGCGGCTGCCGGCACCAGGAGAGCGAGCTTCACGCGCGGGTCCAGGCGATGAAGACCGCTGTTTCCCGGACGGGAAAGCTCAAAGATCATCGCCGTCCTCGTCCAGCATGTCTTCGAGCCTGTCGAAATCCTTCTGCTGCAGGTCCGCCCTCACGCGTCCCGATGACAGAAGGAGAATCCGGTCGGACACTGCCCGCGCAAGAGCGGCGTCGTGTGTGATCAGCAGGATCCCCGTCTGCGGCGTGAAAAGCTCCTTCACGAGAACCTCCAGCTCCCGGTAGGAGAGGCCTGTGTCGACCTCGTCCAGGATGAGAAGGTCACGCCGCAGGAGGAAGTACGTCGCCGCCTGAAGCCGTCGCCGCGCGCCGAAGCTCATGAGGGACGGGAGCGCCGCGGGGTCCGGCAGGAGGAAACGCCGGCACGCCTCCTCAACCCTCCGGGCGGTTTCACCGGCGTCGACACCCTGCTTCCTGAGCCCCAGGGCAAGCTCGTCGAACACCGACGGAAGAAAGATCTGGTGGTCCGGGTTCTGGAAGAGGTAGCCGATCCTGCGGTTGAGCTCCGCGGCGGGCGCTTCCCGGTACCCCGAGCCGTTCCAGAGGAACGTTCCTCCCTCCTGGGCCCGAAGAAGGCCGCAGAGAATCCGGGCCAGAGTGGACTTGCCGGAGCCGTTTCTGCCCAGGAGCGCGCAGATCGTTCCCGACTCCAGCTCCAGGGAGTCGATGGCAAGAGAGAAGCTCTCCTCGCCGGTGAAGCGGAGCCTGACGCTGTCAAGACGCAGGAGCTTCGAGGGCGCTGCGCTCCGGCGTTCCATGGGTCGACCGGCGGCAAGAATCCCCTCCGCCAGCGCCGGCACCCTGACCACCTCGGCGTCCGGCTCCCCGGCGAATCCCGCGATCCTCCCACGCGAAAGCACGCCGAACCGCCGGCCCCGCGCGGCATGCAGTGGTGTCAGGCGCGAGTCAAGCAGGATCGTGGTTCTCCCTCTCTCTTCCAGAAGGTCGAGCACGCGAGAACGCCAGGTCCCGTCCAGCTCCGGCAGCGCCTCATCCAGAACCCAGACCTGCGGGTCGATGGCAGCAAGACAGGCGAGCAGGAGCCTCTTCTTTTCTCCGCCGGACAGGGTCGCGGGATTGCGGGCCCCGCGTCCTTCGAGACCCATCTCCCCCAGGCTCCTCGAGACGGTTTCGATGATCCGCGCCCGGGGCACGCCAAGAGACTCCAGGGCGAACGCGATCTCCGTGTCACAGCGGGCAGTGAAAATCTGCTCATCAGAGCTCTGGGAGACCAGGCCGATGTGCTCCATGATCTCCCAGGGCGGCATGGCACGGATGTCTCGCCGACCCAGCTCGATCGAGCCCGACATCGTTCCTCCGGTGAATCGAGGGACACCACCGGCGAGGATTCGCGAGAGCGTCGTTTTTCCGGCATCCGCAGCGCCGAGAATGACCGTGGCCTGTCCGGGTGGGAGAGCGAAGGAAAGGTCTTCGAAGAGGAGCAGGCCCGGCCCGTCCTGGACGGGAGGAAATCGGAATGAGAGATCGCGAACAACGAGCTCGTCGAGCCGGGGATCAGGCATGGGAGGATGGTTCAGGTCACGTCCGCGGCGGCTCGCTTCCGGGCTCTCCCGGCCGCTTCCTCAGCTTTCTCGCGGTGCGGGTGAGCTTGACAACCCAGAAGACGAACCAGGCCAGGGAGACGATCAGCGGAACTCCGACAAACAGCATCTTGGCGAACGTGGGGTTCATTGACGCGCCTACTCTACCGTATCCTCGCGCCAGGTGCAATGAAAAAGGCCCCGGCCTGACCCGGGGCCTTCGCTTCGGCGCCGATTGCGCTACAGGCTTATCTTGAGACCGGCCCCGACCATTCCCGCCCAGCCGATGTATGACGACTCGATGATCAGCGCGAAGTTGTCGGAGAAGTGCCATGCAGCTCCGCCTGCCCCGGCGAACCCGAAGAACGGGCCGTAGCCGGTGAATGCGTAGTACGTGCCGCCCGTCCCGTACAGCCCGAGTCCCAGCCCGCCGTACAATTCGAACTTCGCCCCGCCCCCGAAGTCCATGCCCCAGTGCAGCGTCACCAGGGGAGCCGCACCCCAGTCCACCCAGCTGCCGTAGCCGGATACGTTGGCGAACCCCACGACGCCTCGGGCTTCGAGCCCCCACTCGAAGGGGACGCCGGAAATGTCGAAGTTCCCGAGGATGAGCTCCGCGCCGCCCCCGGCAACGAACCCGACGTAGTACCAGCCGGCGGCCACGTAGAGATTCAGCTGCCCCGACCTGTCGAACGATGCCATCCAAGGGTACGTCTTGCTCTTCTGCTCGTATGCGAACGCGCCGACGGCGGACATGACAAGGAGCACAAGCGCGACCGCAACGACGACTCTTCTCTTCATGACTCATCCTCCTTCGAAAAGATTCAAACATGAGGAAGGCGAAGTCAAGCGGGCAATCCCCGCGCTCAATACGAGCGATGAAGGAGCATGTCGGTGACGGCCTCGAGCACCCGGCGCGCCTCCACGGCGGGGAGCCGGCACGTTTCGCGGCGTGCCCTCTCGGTGTAGCGGGCCGCAAGTGCCCGCGCGCTGGCGATGCCCCCCCGTGTGTCGATCATCGCCGCGGCACGGGAGAGCGCCCGGCGGGAGCGGGGCCGGCGGCCCAGGGCGTGAGCGAGGGCTCCGTCATCGCTGCGCAGGGCAAGGATCGTCGGGAGCGTGTAGATGCCTTGCGCC
>Ga0335070_10002560_pt1 | contig 21068 bp, 20 predicted proteins | sample Lox_Sample_13_FD_206722 | JGI IMG/M metagenome (GOLD analysis project Ga0335070, IMG submission 206722) | Soil microbial communities from Loxahatchee National Wildlife Refuge, Florida, United States - Lox_Sample_1.3 | ecosystem: Environmental > Terrestrial > Soil > Wetlands | place: USA...
GTCGAGACTCCTCAGTTGCTGCAGGACATGATCGGCGATCTCACTAGCGCGCCTGAGCCGATTGTCATCAAGCTTTTCGCGGAAGACCCGTCTCTGCTGCGGCAATGGGCGCCGCAGGTGGGCGACAAGATCAAAAAGATTGCCGGTGTGGTGGAGGTTCTCAACGGGATCGACAACACCATCAGTGGTCCGGCTACGGTTTTCCAGGTGGACCCGGCGGTAGCTGCGAGGGCGGGATTCACACCGCAGGAAATTGAACTGGATGCCAGCGCCATCATGCAGGGGGAACCCGCGCCCACGCCCGTGGTCATCAACGATCGCGCGTACACCATCCGGGTACGCTTTCCGGCTTCAACACGGTCGTCGACGGATGCCATACGCAATACTCTGCTCGTCAGCTCGACGGGAAAAACCGCTTCGCTCGGCTCGCTTGCCAGCATCGTGGACATCCCGGGACAGACTGAGATTCGCCGCGAGAACTTGCAGCGTGATGTGACGGTGACGGGGCGCTTGGAAGGCCGCGACCTGGGCAGCGGGGTTGCCGCGGTGCAGAAAGCCGTGGCCGATCTGCACATGCCGGCAGCGATACGCGTTCAGTACGGCGGTCAATATGAAGAGCAGCAGAGCTCCTTTCGTGACCTGATCTTCGTGCTGATTCTGGCGGTGCTGCTGGTATTCATCGTGTTGCTTTTCGAATTCGGAAGCTTCGCGGCTCCGATTGCCATTCTTTCTTCTGCGCTGCTGTCGACCTCCGGCGTCTTTCTGGCGCTTCTGATCACGGGCAAGACGTTCAATCTTTCGTCTTTCATGGGATTGATCATGGTGATCGGCATCGTGGCCAAGAACGGCATTCTGCTGTTGGATGCCGATCAGAAATTCCGGGCCGCGGGCATTCCGGCCGAGCAAAGCATGTTGGACGCCGGGGAACGCCGTCTGCGTCCTATCATGATGACAGCCTTAGCCACCGTAGCCGGCATGATCCCTCTGGCACTCGCCTGGGGCGCCGGCGCGCAGATGCTCCAGCCGCTGGCGATTGCCGTGATCGGCGGGATTCTGGCCTCGATGGCGCTGTCTTTGATCGTAACTCCCGCAGTGCATTACTACATCGATCGCGGCTAGCCCTTGGGTCCCACTAAGATCGTCCGATACAGTACAATGCTAGTTGCAACCCATTTGCTATGCTGCAGACTTTTGTCATTGCGCTGCGTGAGGGTGTGGAAGCGGCGCTGGTTATCGCAATCGCCGTAGCCTATCTACGGAAAATTGGACGCGAGGATCTGCTCTCCTCGGTTTACAAGGCGTTCGGAGCCGCTGTATTTGCAAGCCTTGTAGCGGCATGGGGGCTTTACCGCATTCAAATCGAGGAGGAACGGTACGAAGGTCCCCTGCTGCTCGCGAGCGCCGTGTTTGTCCTCAGCCTGGTGCTCTGGATGAACCGTCACGCGCAGGGCTTGAAAGGCGAAATTGAAACTCGGTTGCAACAAGGCAGCGCCAGCCAGGCCTCCCGTTGGGGCATCTTTCTCTTCGTTTTTCTCATGATCTTCCGGGAAGGCGTGGAGATGGTCCTGATGCTCTCCGCGCTGCGCTTTGACACCTCGGGGGTGATGCAGGCGTTCGGCACGACGCTCGGCCTGGGGCTCGCGATTTTGTTCGGCGTGAGCTTCGTACGCGGCACCATCCGCATTAATCTGAAGAGCTTTTTCCGCATGACCACGGTGATCCTGATGGTGGTGGTTGTGCAACTCGCGATCACCGGCCTGCACGAGCTTTCCGAGGGCCAGATCATTTGGAGTAGCACTCGTGAAATGGCGCTCATCGGGCCCATCGTCCGAAACGACGCGTTCTTCTTTGTTACCGTTCTCGCGCTGGCGGCGACCATGCTGCTGATGGAATGGCGGCGCCGGCGCGGTCCGGATATCCAAAACCTCCAGGGCGCCGCTCTGCGCAAAGCCAAATGGTCGGCTCGTCGTGAGCGGCTGTGGATTCTGGCCTCCTGTTCAGCGGCCGGGCTGTTCATGCTGACCATCACGGCGGAGTTCATCTACGCCAAGTCCGAGACCGATCTCTCGGAGGCGGCGCCGTTGACGGTGGCGGACGGCGTGGCGCGGATTCCCGTGAGCACGGTAAACGACGGCATGTTGCACCGCTTCTCGATTCAGTCTGACGGTGTGACAGTCCGAGTCATCGCCATCCGGCGGCCGGACCAATCCATCGTCGTCGCCTTCGACGCGTGTGAGATTTGCGGGCACCAGGGATACTATCAGAAGGGCCCGAACGTGATCTGCAAGAACTGCGCTTCCGCAATCAATATTCCGACCATCGGGCAGCAAGGCGGCTGTAATCCGATCCCACTCGAGTCTCGCGTCGACGGCGATCAGGTGGTAATCCCCGCCAATAAACTGCTGGCGGGCTCCAAGCATTTCGCCGCCGGGAGCCACTGAATTGTTCCTGCGATTTGTCGCGCAGTCAATCCGCCGCGCGCCGCGTCGCAAAGCGATGGCCATTGGGGCGGTGGCACTGGGATCGGCGGTAGCGACGGCCATGCTCGGTTCGATGCTCGAGGTGGGCGATCGCGTCAATCAGGAACTGCGCAGTCTGGGTGCGAACCTGCTGGTTACGCCCAAATCGGATTCATTGCCGGTAGACATCGGCGGCATCCGGTATCAGCCGGCCGCGAAAGACGAATTCATTCCGGAAACTGCCGTACCGAAAATCAAGTCGATTTTTTGGACATTGAATATCACGGCGCTTGCGCCCTCGCTGCACGCTCAAACCAGGATCAACAGCCGCGACGTGCCCGTGGAGGGCGTCTGGTTCCTGCGGGATCTTCGTGCGCCGGACGGAACACACAGCGCCGCCGGTTTGCGCGCACTTAACCGCACCTGGAAAATCGAGGGCCGATGGATCGACGACAGGCAGCCGGACACGCGCGCGAACGATTGTCTCGTCGGCGAGGCGCTTGCGCGAGATCTGGCGCTGCAGCCCGGCTCTGCGCTGCAACTTTTTGGCGAGCCCTTTACCGTTTCGGGAATTCTCTCCACCGGCGGCCCGGAAGACGACCGCGCCTTCGTGCGACTGGAAGTTTTGGCGCGGCTAACAGGCCGCGCTGGGCAGGTGGACGCCATCGAAGTGGGTGCGCTGACGAAGCCCGAGGATGGATTTGCGCGCAAAGATCCGTCCAAGATGCGGCCGGAAGAATACGATCGCTGGTACTGCACGCCGTACATCAGCTCGATCGCGCATCAGATCAATGAAGCGCTGCCCATGGCGGTGGCGCGGCCCATCCGGCGCGTGGCGGATAACGAAGGGCAAGTACTCAACAAGGTGCGCGGGCTCATGTTGTTGATTGCGCTCGCGGCGCTTGCGACTGCAGCTCTCACCGTGTGGAGCGTAATGGCCACGACAGTGCTCGAACGGCGGTATGAAATCGCCATCATGCAGGCTACCGGCGCATCGAGCGCGCTGATTGCGACGTTGTTTGGAGCCGAGGTCGCGCTCGAAGGATTTCTCGGCGGGCTGACCGGCGCCGTGGCAGGCGCGCAGCTCTCAACCGTCGTGAGCCAGACGGTATTCGGAATTCACGGATCGACCCCGGAACTACTGGTGCCTCTGGTGGTCGTGGTTGCTACCGCGGTTGCGCTTGCCGGAGCCGCGCAGCCGCTGCGTAAGGCGCTGGCGCTCGAACCGGCCATAATTCTGCGGGAGCGCGCGTAATGTTCTGGCGCTTCGTTCTGGCCGCGGTCCGCTACCGCCGCCGCCGTTTGCTGCTGGCGTTCACCGGCTTGGCCGTCGCGGCCACTCTGGCCACTACGCTGTTCAGCGTTTACGGGGACATCGAACGCAAGATGCGGCGCGAGTTTCGCGGATACGGCGCCAATCTGGTCATTGCCCCTGCGGTCAGCGCCGGGACGGTGCCGCTGAGGGCCGTTGAAGAAGCGGAGCGGCTGGGCGCCGTGGCCGCGCCCTTCATATACGTGATTGGACGCATCGGAGATGAGCGCGTGGTCGTGGCAGGAGTGGATTTCCGCCGCGCAGGACCGCTGACCAGCTACTGGCAGGTCGATGGCGCAAACACGGTGGGTCCCGGCCAGTGCCTTGCCGGCCGCGCTGTGGCCGCGCATTTTCACGTGAGTGTTGGCCAGAGCCTGCCGCTCGCGTTCGGCGCATGTGTGGTACGCGGAATTGTATCCACGGGTGGCGCGGAGGACAACCGGGTGATGGTGCCGTTTGAGCGCGCGGTGGCCGATGCGGGCTTCGAGAATTCCGCCAGTGTGGTTGAGGTGCGCGCCGACGGCAGCCGCGTGAATGCCGTTCAGAGCACTCTGGCACGCGCGCTTCCCGAAGCCGACGTGCGCGTGCTGCACGCCATCGCCGAAACGGAGGCGAGCGTGGTACTAAAGGTCCGCTCCGCCGTTTTCGTTCTGGCGTTGATCATATTCGGCATCACGACCTTGTGCGTGACCGGGAATTTCAGCGCGCTGGTCCTCGAGCGCAGCCGGGAGATCGGCATTCTTAAGGCGATCGGCGCCGCGGAAACCAGGATTGCGGCGCTGTTCCTCTCCGAATCGCTGGTTCTTGGCGTCGTTTCGACTGTTGCTGGTTACGCCGCGGGCCTTGCCGTCGCCTATGGAATCGGACGAACGATTTTTGCCGATACGCCGCAACTGCACGCGGTTGGCGTGAACTTTGCCGTTTTTGCGCCAGTGATGGGGGTGACGCTGATGGTCTCCGCAATGGCCACCCTCTTTGCCGCATCGCGCATCTGGCGTATCGAGCCCGCTATGATTTTGCGGGGAGAATAGCGGATAGCATGCCGTTTCTGGAAGTCGAGCAGGTCTCGAAGCACTACCGCGTGGCCGGAAGTGAGCCGCTGAAGGCGCTCGATGAGGTCAGCTTCGCCGCCGATGCGGGCGAATGGATCGCGATCATGGGTCCGTCGGGCTCGGGGAAGACCACGCTGCTGAACATCCTGGGGTGCCTTGATCAGCCCTCTGCCGGCTCGGTGCGCATCGATTCCACCGACATCGCCAGGCTGCGCCGCGCCGACCTGGTCCGTTTTCGCGCCGAGACTGTCGGGCTCATTTTCCAGCAATATCATCTGATCCCGCACTTGACGGCAATCGAGAACGTCATGCTCGCTCAATACTTCCACAGCATGACGGACGAGGACGAAGCCCGCCGGGCGCTGGATCATGTCGGGCTGGCCGATCGTGCCGGGCATTTGCCCTCGCAGCTTTCCGGCGGCGAGCAGCAGCGCGTCGCCATCGCGCGCGCGCTGGTAAACGATCCGAAAATCATTCTGGCGGACGAGCCGACGGGCAACCTGGACGCCGCCAACCAGCAGACGGTGCTCGATTTGCTCAGCGGCCTTCACGCGCAGGGGCGGACCATCCTGCTGGTCACGCACGACGAGCGCGTGGGCCGGTGCGCAGACCGCCGCATCAATTTGGATCACGGCCGCATCATAGAAACTGTGGTGTTCACGGCCGAAGAAAACGAGGACTTCGACGAGATCCTGGAAGAGCTGTGGATGCGGCGTGAGAGCGCCATGCACCACGAAAGCAGTCATTTTACCGAGGTCCAGCGCCAGAAGCTGTTCACGACCATGTCGCGCATCGGCCTGCTGCGCCACATCGGCAAGGAATTCCGCTTTACCGAACAGGGCGAGGAGCGCGCGCGCAGCGTCATCCGGCGGCACCGCCTGGCCGAGCGGCTGTTCATGGACGTGCTCTTCATTCGCGATGACGCCGCGGTGGAATCTAACGCGTGCACCTTCGAACACATCCTCAGCCCGGAAGTGACCGACCGCATCTGCACGTTCCTCGGGCATCCCAAAACCTGTCCGCACGGCAGCCCCATCCCGCCGGGCGAGTGTTGCGGAAACGGCGCGGGTGGTCCAGTGGCAGCGAACTAAAAGGAACGCGACTTATGAGAACCGACGTTTATACGAAGATCCTACTTACAGCGATCGCCATTTTTCTGGGAATCGTGGCTCTGCGTCCTTTGCTGGCTCCGGAGAACGCGCGCGCCGAGAGCAGGACGACGTTCGCCCCGCTGCAATTCAGTGAGAGCGTCAACGAGTTCGACTCTAAGAATGGACGCATGGTCGGCAGGCTTGCAATCGACCTTCGTACAGGAAATGTTTACGGGTTTCCGACAGACGGCAATTTCTATCCGCGCAATCCTCTGAAAGAGGGTATTGTGGTTTCGGAGCCGGTCCTGCTCGGGCGTTTCAACATCGACAAGCTCGTTAATTGAGGAAAGGAATATTTCGATTCGCGCCGCATGTTAAAGTAAAGGTTCTTCCCCTGTAAATCATGTCTGCGTTGCGAAATGTTGTGATCGTCGGTTCGGGTTGTGCCGGAAATACGGCTGCCGTATACACGGCGCGCGCCAATCTCCAGCCACTGGTCATCAAGGGCCACGAGCCCGGCGGGCAGTTATCTCTGACCACACTGGTGGAGAACTTTCCCGGCTTCCCGGAAGGCATTGAGGGGCCAACTCTGGTGGAGAATATCCGCAAGCAGGCGGAAAATTTCGGCGCGGAATACAAAGAAGGCGCGGTGCTCGAAGCGGATTTTTCCAAGCGGCCGTTCCGGCTGTTGGTGGAAGGCGAATGGATCGAGACGCGCACTCTGATCATCGCATCAGGCGCCTCGGCGCGATGGTTGGGGCTGCCCAACGAGCAGAAATTAATCGGCCACGGCGTCAGCTCCTGCGCCACTTGCGACGGGTTTTTCTATCGCGGCAAGAAGATCATGGTCATCGGCGGCGGCGACTCAGCCATGGAGGAAGCCAACTTCCTCACGCGCTTCGGCAGCGAAGTGACGGTGGTGCACCGGCGCGATCAATTCCGCGCCTCGAAAATCATGCTGGCCCGCGCGCAAAACAATCCCAAGATCAAGTTCCTGACTAGCACCGTGGTCGAGGATATCCATGATGTGGGCCAGAAGCTGGTAACGGGAGTGCGGCTGCGCAACACCGCCACAGGTGCGGTATGGGAACAGGAAGTGGACGGCTTCTTCGTGGCCATCGGTCATATTCCGAACACCAAAGTGTTTCGCGGCCAGGTGGAGACTGATGCCGACGGATACATTCTTAGCAAAGGCGGCGCGAAGACCAACATCCCGGGCGTATTTCACGCGGGCGACGTGCAGGACCGTGTTTACAAGCAGGCCATCACAGCCGCTGGGATGGGGTGCATGGCGGCTATGGAAGCAGAGAGATTTTTAGAGGGGGAGGGACATTGATGATCGAACGAATCACGCCGCCCGGAGTGCCGACGCCGCGAGGCCCCTATTCCCCGGCAGTTCGCGCCGGTGATTTCATCTACGTCGCCGGGCAAGGGCCCATCGATGCGGCGACAAATAAGATGTCCTACGGCGATATCCAGCACGAAACGCGTCTGGTGCTGACCAACATCCAGAAGATCCTGGAGGGCTGCGGCGCCACTATGGCGGACGTGGTGAAGTGTTCGGTATTCCTCGCCGACGGCAAGGATTTCGGCGCGATGAACGAAATCTACGCGCAATTTTTCGGTGAAGCTAAGCCTGCCCGCACCACCGTCGAATGCAAGTTCGCGGACCCCAAGATGAAGGTCGAGATCGACTGCATCGCGTATAAACCCAAGACGTGAGTTTGCGCATCCATTGCCTGGCGCTTACCTGCTTTGTGATCTCAGGCGCCGCCACTCTGATCGCGGCACCTCAAGTCGCTGACAAGCCATCGGACGAGCTGGAGGTCGTGCATGTTGGACCCGGCGTGAAGGCGCCCGTGGTCACCCACAAGGTGGATCCGGAATATTCTCCCGAAGCGCGCAGTGCGCACGTCCAGGGGACGGCGGTTTTCCAAATCATTGTGGATGAGCGCGGAAGGCCCACGAATATTTCCCTCCTCAGCCCGCTGGGGTTCGGGCTGGATGAGCTCGCGCAGGCAGCCATTGAAAGGTGGACGTTTGTTCCTGGTTCCAAGAACGGCAAACCGGTGAGGGTCTGGGCGACCATCGAGGTCAGCTTTCGTATGACTGAACGCTTCGACGCGAAGGCCGAGCGCTGGCGGACGCAATTCAACGTCGCCATCCACGATCTCAGCGGCCACGACACTGGGCGCGCGGAACATGCCGTTCAAACAATTCAGGATCTGTCCAAACAGAAGTTCCCTCCAGCTATGTACGTGCTAGGCGGACTGCTGACGTCAGGGCAGTTCTTGCAGCGTGACCCGGTCCAAGGACTCGCACTGATTGAAAAGGCCGCCGAAAAGAACTACGGTCCGGCGCTGTACGAGATGGGCGTCATGTACTACGAGGGCACACAGAAGCCACGCGACAGCGAGAAGGGTTTGAAGCTCATGCGCGATGCGGCCGTGCTTGGCAGCGCGGAGGCGCAGTTTCGTCTGGGTACGTACTATGAGGCCGGAGATGGAGTCCCGCGTGAACCTGACCGGGCCCGCCGCTACTTCCGCCTGTGCGCTGCCTCGGGCGCGGCCAGGTGCCAATTTCGCTTAGCGAAATTACTCCTCGAACTTCCAGACGGCAAAGAACGGGACCGTGTGCAGGCCATTGCATGGGCATTGCTGGCAGCCGAACAAGACTTGGCCGAGGCCAGACAACTCGCGGATGCAGAACGGCCCAAGCTTAGCACGGAAGAAGTCACCCGGGCCATGAAGCTGAAGACTCAGCTTGTGCACAAACCCTACTAAGAAGGTTGGCCGGGCCCCATTTGGCCTCGTGGCTCTATAATGGCAGGAAGTGAAACGAGCTGGTTTTTGCCATGCCATCGCGGGAGTGGTGTTTCTAGCGCTGGCGCGATCCGCCGCCGCTGCTCCGCCTGAACCGGCTACGAAGCCTGTCGACTTCGACCGCGAAATCCGCCCTATCCTTTCCGACAACTGTTTCGCCTGCCACGGTCCCGACGAGAAAAAGCGCATGGCCAAGCTGCGGCTCGACACCAAAGACGGCATGTTTGCCGATCGCGGCGGCTACCAGATTCTCGTACCGGGCAAATCGGTGGACAGCAGGCTCTATCAGCGCATCAGCGCCGCCGACAAGGCGAAGCGCATGCCGCCGCCCTACGCCGAACGCACGCTGAACGACCAGCAGATCGATTTGATCCGCCGATGGATCGACGAAGGCGCCAAGTGGGAGATGCACTGGGCGTATGTCCCACCAAAGCGGCCCGCTCTACCGCAGGTGAAAGACGCGGCCTGGCCGCGGAATCCGATCGACAACTTTATCCTGGCGAGGCTCGAGAGCGAGGGCCTGAAACCCTCACCCGAAACCGATCGAACGACGTTGATCCGCCGCGTAACGTTCGACCTGACGGGGCTTCCGCCGACACCGGCGGAAGTGGACGAATTTCTGCACGACAAGTCGCCCGGCGCATATGAAAAGGTGGTCGACCGGCTGCTGACCTCGCCGCGCTATGGCGAGCGCATGACCATGCACTGGCTGGATCTGGCGCGTTATGCGGACACGCATGGTTATCACATCGACAGCCACCGCGAGATGTGGCACTGGCGCGACTGGGTAATCGACGCGTTCAACCACAATATGCCGTTCGACCAGTTCACCGTCGAGCAGCTTGCAGGAGATCTGCTGCCGCATCCCACGCTCGCCCAGCGCATCGCCACCGGATTCAATCGCAACCACATGATTAACTTTGAAGGCGGCGCCATCCCGGAGGAGTATCAGAACGAATATGTGGTGGACCGGGTGGAGGCGACGTCGGTGGTTTGGCTCGGCATGACCATGGGTTGCGCGCGCTGCCACGACCACAAATACGACCCGATCAAGCAGAAGGATTTTTATCGCCTCTACGCCTTCTTCAACACCATCTCGGAGAAGGGTCTCGATGGGCGCAAAGGCAACGCGGAACCGATGGTGCAAGTGCCGTCGCAGGAGCAGGAGCGCGAGCTGATCAAGGTCGACCGAGCCATCTGCGAACACGAGGCCGCTCTGCCAAGCAACGACGAACTGGACGAGATGCAGGTTGCGTGGGAGAAGACGGCGCTGGCTTCGCTGCCCGAGGCCGCGCGGGACGGCTTGGTCGCGCATTACGAACTCGACGGCAATCTGGTGGACAGCTCGGGGCACTATCGTCACGGCCGTGTGGTGAAAGGCGATCTGGGTTTCGATGCCTCGCGGGTGGGCCGCGCAGCGGATTTCGACGGCGAGACGCAGGTCGATTTCGGCGATACCGGAGGGTTCGAGCGGACCGAACCTTTTTCCGTAGCGTTCTGGATGGATCCGGGCGAGCGCACAGAAATGGCGGTGGTGCAGAAGCTCGATTCGGGGCATCGCGGCTGGGAACTGTTCAACCAGGAGTCCGAGGTGCTGCCGCGGTTGCGGCGCGGCTCGCGGCTGGAGTTGCGGCTCATTCATCATTGGCCGGATGACGCGATCCGTCTGCGCACGCGCGATCTGATTGTGAACGACCTGCATGCGGTAGCCGTCACCTACGATGGATCCGGCAAAGCCGCTGGCGTGAAGATGTACATGGACGGCAAGCCCCAGGATCTCGAAGTAATCAACGATTCGTTGAGCGGTTCGATCCGCAATGCGGCTTCGCTTTCCATTGGCGATCCCGCCATTGGACCACCGTATCGCGGCGCGCTCGACGACCTCCGAGTTTATTACCGGGTGATCTCTCCGCAAGAAGTCGAGAAACTGGCGGTTCAACAGCCCGCGCGGGCCACCGTGGCGATTCTTCCCAAGAAACGCTCGAAATCACAAAAAGAAGAGTTGCGCGATTATTTCCTGACTTACGCCGCTCCGCCGGAGACTCGCAAGCTTTACGCCGAGCTGAACGATCTGAAGCACGAAAAGGAAGACCTGGACTGGACGGTTCCGAATGCCATGGTCATGCAGGAAATGGACCTGGCGCGCGAAACGGCAATTCTCGGCCGCGGGGATTACCGCAACCGAGGCGAAGTGGTAACGCCCGGCGTTCCGGCAGTGCTGCCCGCGATGGCGAAGGATCTACCCGCGGACCGGCTGGGGCTCGCCAGGTGGCTGGTGGACCCGGCACACCCGCTCACCGCGCGTGTCGCCGTGAACCGTTACTGGCAGATGCATTTCGGCACCGGCATCGTGAAGACCGCCGAAGATTTTGGCTCCCAGGGAGAGCCGCCTAGCCATCCCGCGCTTCTCGACTGGCTGGCCACTGAATTTATTCGCACCGGCTGGGACGTGAAAGCCATGCAGCGTCTGATGGTCACTTCCTCGAGCTACCGGCAATCGTCGCGTGTGACGCCGGAGTTGCGCGAGCGCGATCCGGAGAATCGCCTGATGGCGCGCGGACCACGTTTCCGGCTGCCGGCGGAGATGGTGCGCGACAACGCTCTGGCGGCCAGCGGGTTGCTCGTTGAAAAGTTCGGTGGGCCGCCTGTGTTCCCGTACCAGCCGAAAGGGTTGTGGGAGGAGATCGCGTTTGGCGACGTGTACTCGGCGCAAACCTATTCGCCGGGCCACGGTAAAGATCTATACCGCCGCAGCATGTACGGCTTCTGGAAGCGCACCAGCCCGCCGCCCGCGCTGATTACTTTCGACGCTCCGGACCGCGAGAAGTGTACTGCACGCCGCGCCGTCACCAACACGCCGTTGCAGGCGCTGGTGCTGATGAATGATCCAACTTATGTTGAAGCCGCGCGCGCGCTGGCGGAAAAGATGATCGAGGAAGGCGGTTCCGACGCGGCCCATCGTATCCGCTACGCTTTCCGGCTGGCTACGGCGCGTGAGCCCAACGCCAAAGAGGTACAGGTGCTGCGCGAAATGGAGCGGGCTCAACTGGCGCAATACCGCCGCAACCAGGATGCCGCGCGGAAGCTGCTGGGCGTGGGCGAATCGAAATTCGATCCCAAGCTCGATGCGAGCGAACTGGCTGCGTGGACCACGGTGGCCAGCACCATTTTGAATCTGGACGAGACCATTACGAGGGAATAGGCCGATGCCGCCCCGGCTTGACTTCGATCGTGCCTTCTACATCAAGCTAGGTCGAGCTGGGAAGTGGGAAGAGTCTAGTATCGAGAGTGGCCTGATGAGGATCGGATGGTCTGAGGTAGCGTTGTCCGACATCACGAACGCGAAGTGGAAGAGAGTGAGGTCGATAATCTCACATATCAAGAAGGGTCAGGGAGCGACTACGACTGACTATAACGCCCTCCGAATGATATGCGACTCAAAGGAACCGGACGTTTGGATCACGTTTTACTCCTCAAGGCTCTGGTGGTGTCAGCTGACCAACGAAACAGTCTGCCAGGATGATATCTCCAAGTATCGACGAGTCGTGGGCGGATGGCGAGATGAGGATCTTGACCGCCGTCCCCTCCTGCTGAGCCGAGTTCCGGGTCAGCTTGCCCAGCTTCAGGGATTCCGTGGGACAGCCTGCCGTGTCCATGACGTTGGACTCCTCCGTCGGCTTCTAAATGCCGAGCCGAGCCCCGACTACGAAGAGATTGACAGGGCGCGAGATGTGCTTGTCGATCGCATTGCTCACGCGATTGGCAACCTGCATTGGAAGGACTTCGAAATTCTCGTTGACCTTGTGTTTCGCCAAGCCGGATGGAGGCGAATTAGCCAGCTCGGCGAGACCATGAAGTACGTAGATCTCGAGCTTGAGGAGCCCGTCACGCGCGACCGCTACCAAGTTCAGGTGAAGTCGCGCGCCGGCCTCGCTGAGTTTAATGACTACGCGACTCAGTTCTCACCCCGGGGATTTCGAAAGCTCTACTTCGTGGTGCACACGCCATCAGACGATCTGGCTAACGGATCCTCGCTAGAGAACGTAGAGTTGGTTCGACGACGAGAGCTGGCGTCGATGGTTCTGGACGGTGGCTTGACTCGTTGGCTCATGGATAAGGTTTACTAAGTCTGATTGGTGGAAAGGAGCGCGATGGACCTTCACGAGGAACTCCGGCTGGCCGTAACACGGCGCCATTTTTTCAGCTTGGGAAGCACGGGCATTGGGACGGCGGCGCTGGCCTCGCTGCTCAACCCGCAACTGTTCGCCGGGGCCATGGACGCCAACCCGAAGACCGGCGGTCTTCCCGGCCTGCCGCACTTTCCGCCCAAAGCTAAACGGGTAATCTTTCTGCACCAATCGGGCGGGCCCGCCCAGATGGACCTTTTCGACTACAAGCCCAAGCTGGCGGAATATCGCGGCAAGGATCTGCCGGGCTCCGTCCGCATGGGGCAACGGATCACCGGCATGACTTCCGGGCAAGCCACGCTGCCGGTGGCGCCGTCGATTTTCAAGTTTCAGCAGTACGGCCAGTCGGGCGCCTGGCTGAGCGAGCTGCTGCCGCACACCGCCAAAGTGGTCGATGACATCGCCATCGTCAAAACGATGAATACCGACGCCATCAACCACGATCCGGCGATCACGTTCATTCAGAGCGGCAGCCAGCAGCCCGGCCGGCCCAGCATGGGTGCGTGGATCAGCTACGGCTTGGGCAGCGAGAATCAGAACCTGCCGGCGTTTGTCGTGATGGTGTCGCAGGCCAGCGGGTTGAATATCGATCAGCCGCTGTTCTCACGCTTGTGGGGGCCGGGATTTCTGCCGTCGAAATATCAGGGCGTGAAGTTCCGCGCCGGCAGCGATCCGGTACTTTATCTCTCCGATCCTCCGGGAATCGACAGGGGCACGCGGCGGCGCATGCTGGACGGCCTGGCGAAGTTGAACGGCATGCACGAGCAGGTGTATGGCGACCCCGAGATCGAGACGCGGATCGAGCAGTACGAGATGGCGTTCCGCATGCAGACATCGGTGCCCGAGTTGGTGGATCTTTCGAAAGAGCCCGAGCATGTCTTCGAGATGTATGGTCCGGATTCCCGCAAGCCCGGCACCTACGCGTGGCAATGCCTGCTGGCGCGCCGGCTGGCGGAGCGCAACGTGCGCTTTGTCCAGATTTATAAGCGCGGATGGGACCAGCACAACGACCTGCCGCGCGACCTGACCCTACAATGCAAGAGCGTGGACCAGCCGTCGGCAGCGCTCGTTCAAGATCTCAAACAGCGTGGGCTGCTCGATGACACGCTGGTGATTTGGGGCGGCGAATTCGGCCGCACAGTCTACTGCCAGGGCAAGCTGATGGACGCCAACTACGGCCGGGATCATCATCCGCGCTGCTTCACCATGTGGATGGCGGGCGGGGGCATCAAGGGCGGCCAAGTCCTCGGCGAGACGGATGATTATTGCTACAACGTGGTTTCCGATCCCGTTCCCATCCATGATCTGCAGGCGACCATTCTCCACAGCCTCGGCGTCGACCACAAGCGCCTCACCTATAAGTTCCAGGGCCGGCACTTTCGCCTGACCGACGTTGCGGGCGACGTGGTAAAGAAGCTGTTGGTGTGAGGAACGTTACATTTGTTTCCCCTTGACTCGGGCCCTGTTTTTCTCTACACGTATAAAGCACGGGGGAGGAAAACCTATGTCCGGTATTTCTCCGTTAACGCGGGGCTTGGTTGTTTGGGGGCCGGTGACCACAGTATTCGTGATCCTCATGATCTATCGCTCCCTGATCACCATGCGCGAAGACGATCAGTTGTTCCTGGACCCGACGCAGACCGCGTTGGAAAACGAGCAGAAAGCAGTCCAGCAGAAGCTCAACCAGCTCCGGCCATACACCACGGGGCTTGGAGTGGCTTCTGCGGCGCTCGGCGTGGGGCTTGTGGGGCTGTCGGTTTATCAGGCGGTCACGCGCTTCAACGCACCGGCGCCGTAGGATGAGCACGGGGCTCCGGGTGGTCCGGCCGGCCGGCAGGATGGGCCGGTGGTAGTTCGCCGCGTTGTTGTTTTCCTCCTGCTGGCCGGACCCGTGCTAGCGCAATCTTTGCGCGTCGTATCGGAGTTCCAGCGCGTGGATCCGTTCGGCGATGTGGTAGCGGTTGACCGGACGGCCAGCCCACGCGAAATCCTGTCCCCGGCGCTCGCGCGCAACGCATTCGCCTCTTTTCACATCGTCGTAAGTGTGCCTGAGCGCACACCGTACTTCGTTTACGTCCAGACTAATCCGGCAAACGTGTTCGATATCGAGCTCTACGAAGAGCTTTACGTCAAGACGAGCGCGGGCTGGATTCCTGACGCGCTCGAGCGTACAAAAATGCCTGCGTTCGGGACATTGCCGTACCTGCCTCTGCCTGTTCCCGGCCAGAACACGGTCAGCTATTGGATGGACATTTGGGTGCCGGCTGAAACGCCTGTCGAGCGCACGCGCGTGGAGGTACTGCTGAAGGTCGGGCAAGGGTGGGTCATGTATCCGATGGAGGTTCGGGTCACGCCAGCGGTCGCGCCACTCATGGAGCCACATTCCGCAGCGCTGCCTCCGGCTACGGCGCGCGCCGACACTTCCGCGCTGGGCCCTTTCCGGAATTTTGTCTGCGGCACGCGGGAAACTACCCGCGAGGAAAAACTCAGCGTACGCCAGCTCATTCATCGAAACGCGGTTCAGGATCTAGCGCTGGCGCGAGCGCTTGAAGCCGCACAGCACAACGACTTGAGAGGCGAGCTTCTCAAGCGGCTGGGATTCAACACCCGCGCGGATTTCTGCAAGCCGTCATTCACGGCCGGAGCGCTGGGCACGGAATGGTTCCTGCGGGTGCGCGATCTGCTCTATCGGAAAGCCGGGCCGCCGCCGGACTGAGCCTAGCGTCCAGGTATCTCCATGAAAACATTACTAATATTGTGCTTGAAATTATCACATATTGCTATAATAATATAGCTATCTGTAATTATCATGCGCCTGGGAGAAAAAATCCGCTACCTACGCGAAATGGAAGGCGCGCTGCGCGGACTGGATCGCGAGATGACTCAGCAGGAGGTGGTGCGGGCCATTAAGAGGGAACTGCGGCAGTCCATCAGCCAGGCGTATCTGTCGCAAATTGAACGCGGCGTGCGCCCGCATTTGACCAATGCCACGCGCATGCTGCTGGCGAAGTTTTTCAAGGTGCATCCGGGCTATCTGGTGGATGACCCGGATGGGTTTCAGACCGAGTTGATCTCGGACGTAGGTGCGCTCGAAGACAAGCTGGATCTGTGGCTGATCTCGGGCGCCGAACGATTCCGGCGGAATCCGGAAGTGAGTCAGGCGCTGCTGCATCTGGCGCGGCACGCGGATTCGCGCCGGTGCCTGGTGTTGTTGGACGCGATTCTCGACACGCCCGGCTTGGCGGAGCGGCTGTTTGAAGTGCTGACGCCGGGGCGCAACGGGAGGCAATCGTCATGACGTGGGCTGATTTTTATCTGGTGTGCTTTCTGGTGGGATTCATTCTGAGCTTGTTGTCGGTGCTGGCGGGGAGTTTGCACATGCACCTGCCGCATCTGGATTTGCACCATGGCGTGCCGCACGTGCATATCGGGCACGCGCACGGGGGCGGGCACTCGTCTGTGTCGTTCGTCAACTTCGGGACCATCGCCGCGTTTCTGGCGTGGTTCGGCGGTACTGGATATCTGCTGACGGAGTACTCGGCACTGTGGTTCTTGACTGCGATGGCCGTGTCCGCGTTCAGCGGCGTAGGCGGGGCCGCACTGGTGTTCCTGTTTCTGGCCAAGGTGCTGGTGGCGCGTGAACGCCCGCTCGATCCGGCGGACTACGAGATGGTGGGGGTGCTCGGCCGCGTCAGCAGCATCATTCGGGCCGGCGGCACGGGCGAAATGATTTTCTCGCAGGCGGGATCGCGGCGCAGCACGGCAGCGCGCAGCGAGGATGGAACCGAGATCGCGCGCGACGCCGAAGTCGTGATCACGCGCTTCGAAAAAGGGATTGCGTACGTCCGGCGCTGGGAGGAACTGACCGGCGCTGAGGATTCGAACCAGGAGAATCAAACACAGGCGTAAGTGCCTGTGCCATAGGAGAGGTTATGCACATTACCGCAGGCGTTTGGGTAATCGCAGGGCTGATGGTGCTCTGCGTTATTTTTCTGATGAGCATGTTCGCGAAGCTGTTTCGCAAGGCCGGCCCTCACGAGGCGCTGGTGGTGTACGGCTTCCGCGGGACGCGAATCGTCAAGGGGCGGGGCACGGTGATTTTCCCCATGATTGAGAACTGCCGGTGGCTTTCGCTCGAACTGATGTCGTTCGATGTGGCGCCGCAGCAGGATCTGTACACCAAGCAGGGCGTGGCCGTCACCGTGGAGGCGGTGGCGCAAATTAAGGTGAAGAGCGATCCCGAATCCATCCTCACCGCCGCGGAGCAGTTTCTGACCAAAGCTCCGCAGGAGCGCGAGGGTTTAATCCGCCTGGTCATGGAAGGCCACCTGCGCGGCATCATCGGGCAGTTAACGGTGGAAGAGATCGTCAAGCAGCCGGAAATGGTGGGCGATCGCATGCGCTCCACTTGCGCGGCGGACATGAACAAGATGGGGCTCGAAGTAATTTCGTTCACCATCAAGGAAGTCCGCGATAAGAACGAGTACATCACCAACATGGGCAAGCCGGATGTGGCGCGGATTAAACGGGACGCGGATGTGGCGGCGGCCCAAGCGGCGCGTGATACTTCCGTAGCGACGGCTGCGGCTCAGCTTGCCGCATCGGTGGCGGTCGCCGAGGCCGATCAGAAGCGCGTGGAAGCGCAGACCGCTTCACAGGCCAAACAGGCTGAAGCGCAGCGCGATCTCGAGGTCAAGAAGGCTGCCTACCAGGAAACCGTGAAGAAGCAGCAGGCGCAAGCCGACAAAGCCTACGAGATCCAAACCAACGTCATGCAGCAGCAGGTCATGGCGGAGCAGGTGAAAGTGCAGCAGGTGGAAAAAGAGCAGCAGATCAAGGTGCAGGATGCTGAAATCCAGCGGCGCGAGCGGGAGCTGATCGCCACGGTGCTCAAGCAGGCCGAAATCGAACGGCAGCGCATCGAGACCCTTGCTGCGGCGGAGAAGCAGCGGCTGACTGCAGAAGCCGAAGGCCGCGCTAACGCGACGCGCACCACGGGCGAGGCCGAAGCCGAAATCATCTTCAAGAAGGGCGACGCCGAAGCCCGGGCCATGAATGTGAAGGCCGAGGCCTACCAGCAGTACAACCAGGCCGCGGTAGTCGACAAGCTGTTCACCAATATGCCGGAGGTGGTGAAGGCGCTAGCGTCGCCGCTGGCCAACATCGACAAGATCACCATCGTCTCAACGGGCAATGGCGATTCCGCCGGCATGAACAAGATCACCGGCGACCTCACCAAGATGGCGGCGCAGATTCCGGCGCTGTTCGAGACACTCTCCGGCATGCAGATGTCGGAGCTGCTCGGAAAGGTGCGGTCGATAGGAGATGCGGCGCCGAAGCCGGACAACGGCGGCGGCCCGAAAAAATAGAGGCAAAAGTGAATCTAGGAAGCGAGGCATTTTATGGCACTACTGGAAAGAGTGGCAACATTGGTTCGGGCCAATCTGAACGACCTGATCGATAAGGCGGAAGATCCCGAGAAGATGATCAAGCAGGTCATCCTCGACATGCAGAACCAGTTGATGCAGGTCAAGACCCAAGTAGCGATCTCCATCGCCGACCAGCACCTGCTCGAGAAGAAGCAGAAGGAGAACCAGGACAACAGCGCGGAGTGGATGCGCAAAGCGGAGCTGGCAGTGGACAAAAAACATGATGACCTGGCGCGAGCCGCGCTGGAGCGCTCGGTGAGCTACAAGCAAATGAGCGAGAGCTTCGTTCAACAGGTTGCGGATCAGAAGACGCAGGTGGAGAATCTGAAATCCGCGCTGCAGAAGCTGGAGCAGAAGCTGGCTGAGGCCGAGGCGAAAAGCGACATGCTGGTGGCGCAGCACCGGCGGGCGCGCGCGCTCGGCAAAGCGAGCGACGCCCGGATGGTCATCGGCGACGACTCAAAAGCGGCAGCCTTCGACCGCATGCAGCGAAAGGTGATGCACTCCGAAGCAGCCAGCCAGGCCAAGTCCGAGATGGCTTCCGACAGCGTGGAGGATCGCCTGGCGGCGCTCGAGAAAGAAGATCACATCGACAAGCTGCTGGCCGAGATTAAGGCGCGCCGGAGCGCATGAAACTCGCTACGGTATGATCAGCGACGAACCGGCAGGTGCGGCCTCGCCGGGTTTTTCCGGGAAGAAGCCCCGTAAGAAATCGAGATATGCGCGGCCGCGCGTGCGTCCGTTGTTGTTGTCCAGCTCGAGACGCTGAAGGAAGGCCAGCAGGGTCAGAACGTCGCTGTCGCGCGTGCGCGTCATGCCCGTACGCTCCGGCTCTTCTTTCCGCCATTCTTCGATAGCCGCTTGCGCCAGCCGGCAAATGTTCGCCGCGATCGGATTCGCGGGCCGCGTCTCGTAGTACACGCCGCTCTGCAAGGTTCGATAGGTGCGCACGAGCGCATCTAACGCCTCGCGCACATCGAAGTCCACTGCGTCCGGAGTCGCGAGCGCCGCGTCCACCAGAGCACCTGCCAGGAACAAGAGCAGCGGCTCGTGATCGCGGAGGAACTCTTCGGTGACACGGATGTCCTGGTTTGGAAAATCATGTGGATCAGTGGGCGTGATCTTCTCGTGCCGGTGCGCATCGCGCAAGTACTCGCAATCCAGCGGGCAATTCACGGTGACTTCCCGCTCCGTGCCGCAGCAAATCGTGCAGATATCACCGCGAACGCCGGGACAGAACCGTTTCGGACGGCGAATACGACAAATGGCGCAGGACATTTTTTTAGTATAGAGGGTAGGGGGTGTCGTGGCCTTTACCCATTTGTTCATCAAAGTTGAAATCGAACACGATCAAGAGGAAAACCCGCAGAAGCTCGGGGCCGAGATCTGCCGCCAGATTCGAAAGGTCTACGGGGTGCGCTCGGCCGAGGTTTCCAACATCACGGTCGCGGAGGAATAGCGCTCAGCATCTGGTCGTAGGTACGCCGGAAAAAGCCATCGGTCATTCCGGCAATGTAATCGCACACCACGCGGTGCGGCGCTTCGATGGTCGCGGTTTCAGAATAAGGCTCCGGGAGCCTGTCGGGATGCTCCAGAAAGAACTCGAATAACTCAGCCATCATGGCGATGGAACTGCGCCGGTCCGCATCGAGTACCGGCGAAGAATATACGTGTCGCTGCAGAAAGCTCTTCAGTTCGCGGCTGGCCAGAGCGGCAGCGTTCGTCGAGGCGACGAGGCGGTGGGGCCATTCGCGGACATCATCAGGGCTGCGCACCGCAGAATGGGTGGCGCGGTCGACGGTGCCCTCGATCAGGCCTGAAACCAGCACATCAATCAACTGCCGGAGAGCTTCGTAGAATCTTTCGCGCGACGTCGCTCCGGGGAACTGCGTCTCGACAGCTTCGTAGATCTCAGCGTAGTGCGGCACCTCCGCAGCAACCTGTTCGGCGGTGAAGAGGTGCGCCGAGAACCCGTCGTCGAGGTCCGCGGTGTTGTAGGCGATCTCATCGGTGAGATCGATCAGTTGCGCTTCGAGCGGCGGCCGCTTTCCCGGCAAATACTCATCCAGTTCCGGAATCTCACCCGGCGCGAAGTCACGGGAATGCTTGGCCACTCCCTCGCGTACCTCGAACGTGAGATTCAAGCCGGGGAATCGCGCGTAACGCTGCTCGAATGTCTCTACGATGCGCAACGCGTGAATGTTGTGATCGAAGCGGCCGCCAAACCGGTTCATCTGCCGGTTCAGCTCCTGTTCACCGGCGTGCGCGAAGGGCGGATGGCCGATGTCGTGAACCAGCGCCAGGGCCTCGGTAAGATCCTCGTCCAAGCCGAGTACGGATGCCACGGTCCGCGCGATCTGCGCAACCTCTATGGTGTGAGTCAGCCGGTTGCGGAAGTGATCCGAGAGGCCGGGCGTGAAAACCTGTGTCTTGGCCTCCAGGCGGCGAAAAGCGCGCGCGTGAATGATGCGGTCGCGATCGCGCTGGAAGGCGTTGCGGTAGGGGTGCTCCGGTTCCGGATAGCGGCGGCCGGAGCTCTGCTCTACCCGGAAGCGCAGGTGTTGGAGCACGAATGACGGCTTACTGCTGCCCCGACAGCTCACCGATAACGGTGATAGCGTTCTGTGCCACCGGCCCGCCTCCCGTGCGGAGCGGCTCGAGGAGCTTCAGGGCTTCAGCCAGCTTCGTCGGCGCGATGCCCTTCGCCAGAGCGATG
>Ga0335070_10002561_pt1 | contig 21066 bp, 16 predicted proteins | sample Lox_Sample_13_FD_206722 | JGI IMG/M metagenome (GOLD analysis project Ga0335070, IMG submission 206722) | Soil microbial communities from Loxahatchee National Wildlife Refuge, Florida, United States - Lox_Sample_1.3 | ecosystem: Environmental > Terrestrial > Soil > Wetlands | place: USA...
CGGCCTCGTCGCGCAGCAAGCCGGTCAGATGAACGGTCTCGCCCGGTCGATAAACGCCGCGATCGAAATAGAGGAAGAGATCGCTGGGGCCCGGCGGCAGGCGCCCGCCCACACCGCGATCGCTCAGATCGAACGCCGCCTGGGTCAGGTCGAGAAAGGCGAAATCGCCATCCTTGCGCGCCGCCATGACGGCAACGGCCTCGCGGCCGCCTTCGCCGCGCAGCAAGCCGGAATCGAAATGGGCCAGGCCGTCGCGATCGGTCTCGGTCGTGGCCAGGATGTCGTTGTTGCGCGCGAGCAGGCTGACTTCGACCTTGCGCAACGCTTCGCCATCCTGCAGCGAGCGTACGAACAGGTTGAGGCCGTCCGCGCCACTCATCGAGGTCAGGCCGATATCCGTGACGATCAGCCACTGCGTCGCCTTCTGCGCCCAGTCGTCGGCCTGGGTCTCCTCGGGCGGGGAGGCCATCAGCAGATAGACGCCGGCCTGGGTCGCCGGCAGGATCTGGTCGATCGGCACCGCCGTGACCACGCGCTGGTTGGGCTTGGATTCGATCTCGACCACGCCCTTCCACACCGTTTCGCCGGTATTGTTGACGATATCGTTGCGGTCATAGCCGTCGAGCACCCGCAGGAAACGCCCGTCGACAATCTGGCGGATCAGATTGCGGTCATTGACGCGCAGCAGCTCGAGCTTGGCGCTTTCATAGTTGACGCTGACCAGCGGCACGCCCTGCCCCCCGGTCCGGGGCAGCACATAGGTGTTGCTGTCGAAGCCCAGCGAGGGGTCGCGAACGCCGCCGGAGACGGAGACGGTCTGTTCCTGCGTCAGGGTCTTGCGCTCGGCCGACGGAAATCCGGATTTGAGCGCGATGTCGTAGTCCGCGCCATAGGCGCCGCCATCGATGCAAAGCTGGGTGCCGGACGCGACGAAGCTCGGCTCGAAGGCCGGCGACAGCGTCACATAGTCCTGGTAGTGGACCTGCTTGGGGTCGAGCAGATTGCCGTTGAAGGTGAGGCAAAAGCGCGGGCTGTCCCCGGTCCGCTCCACCTCGACATTGTCGAGCTTGAGGCCGATCAGCTCGCTGAGCTCGGCGATACGATCCTGGAGATTCGAATCGTTGGGCGTCTGCTCGAGCGCCAGTTGATAGGCCCGCAGCGCTTCCTCGGGCTGATCCATGGAGCGCAAGGCGCCGGCGACGATGTCGAGCGCGGAGGCGCGATCCTCCGGTGTCTCCGCGATTTGATAGGCGAGCCAACCGGCGCCGGCCGCGCGATCGAACGACTCCTGGTCGCGATTGAGCTTGGCGAGCGACAGCCAGACGCCGAAATCGGCGCCGCCATAGGCAACCGCCTGCTCATAATTCGAAATGGCGGTGCCGGTCTGGCCCGCCTGCTCCGCCGTCTCGCCTGCGATCCGCAGCGCCTTCGCTTTTTCCGCATCGGTCTCGACCGCGAAGCGCTGCTGGATCTCCGCCTGGTAGCGATCGGCAGCCTGGGCCGTCTCCGGCAGGTCTTGCGCCCAAGCGGAAAGCGTCGGCAGCGCGAGCGCGAGGCCGAGCCCAAGGCAACGAACGAAATTCATGATCCCCTCGTGATGAATGGCGTCATTCGCGATCGCGAACCGCCTTCTGCCGCGCAGGCCACCATGAAATTGTGACCGCTGCATGGCCTGGTAAACAGACGTAAGCAAGTCGTCGATCGGGGTCGCGACCGATTCGCGAGGAGCCGCCGGGCCAGCCGTCGGCGGCCGGCGCCTTTTGACCGAAGAAGAAAATATATGTAATACAGTATATTAAGAGGTCTTTTTCATGCCTGGCTAAGGGGTAGGAAACTGGTACACCCGATAGTCAGGGCTGTCATAGATCAGCGCGAGGGGGATTTCCGCAGGGTGCGGATAGGCAAGGTGGACGACGAAATGTGTCCAGCCGTAGCGCTTGGCATTGTCGAGAATGGCCGGGTCCCAGACGGCCTGTTGCAGCGGCGCGATGGCCGCGCGGCGTTCGGCCAAGTTGGGATAATGGCCTTCATATGTCGGGTTGATCAGGAAATTCAGATGCCCGAACAGGGCCGGAAACTGCATGGCGCGGTCGGCGCGCTTCCAGTCGTTGGCTGGGTAGCGAAGGTCGTTGGTGACGAGGAGGCTGCCTTGCACCGGAATCGTCTGCAGCGCCGCCGCAAGCGGCCGGTTGTCGACATACTCGTAGCCGGCCGGTGGATGGAAGGTCACCAGCAGTGCAAGCCAGACCCAGCGCAAGACGTGTGGCGCCACGATCAGGGCCAGGATTGCCATAGTGATCCTATGCGCGCCCGCGGTTAGATCCGGCCAGCGGTCGGCCAGCACTTCGATCGTGAACGCGGCCAGAACCGCCGGCAGGATATTCAGGAGCTGGGTAAAATTATCGCCTTCAGGCCTCCCATCCTCCTGATAGAGGTTGAACAAGAGCAACAGCCCCATCGCCGCCGCGGCAAAGATCAGCCAGGTGGCGGCAACCGCAGGGAATTGCCGGCGCCAGCTTAGAGCCAACACGAGCAGTCCCGGCGCCAGGACGGTCAGGGATCGCAAGAAACGCCTGCCGATCTCCGCCAGGTTCCCGAGGGTGAATGGATCGAAGGCGAGCCGGACGCCGCTATTGCCGAAGCCCACGCCGAAATAGATCGCAAGCGCAATGAGAAGGGCCGCCGCAGGTGCAATCAAAGGCGTGAGCCTGCGCCCACTTGCCGCACGCCACAAACTCCAGGCGCCAAACCCGGCACCCAGCGCCAGGAAATATGGCGCCCTGAAGATGATGGTGATGCCAGTCATGAACGCTGCCAGCCCCTCGCGGCCGGCCCGCCGAGGCCCCGACAGGCACAGGATCACGAGCGTGACGGCGAAGGCGCCAAACAAGCTGGTCGTGTTGTGAAGGTTTACGGTGAGCGCGTTGCCCAGGTTAGCAATCATGCCGTCGCCGCCGCGAAGCCACGCCATCAGCCCCTTCGCGAGATCGACATAGGGAGGCCGCTGCGACGCCGCATGTCCCACGGCGATGAGCATGAGGCCGAGCGCCGCTACAAACGGGATCGCGCCGCGGCGCTCACGGGCAAAGTTCCAAGCGGCAGCAGCAGTGCCCGCGATCAGCATCGGCTGCAGCACCAGGAACAGCGAAGCATGTGCCGGAACGCCAGTGAAGCGACACAGCACTGCAGCCATCGCCAGAGGACCATAGTGATAGTAGGGGAACCCGCCAGCATAGCTGAGCGACTGCGGAGGGAACGCCGGATCTTGCAGCAAGCCCCGGACGAGGCCCAGGTGATAGGCGGAGTCGCCGTGAAAGAAGACGGTCGGATAGGGCCCCGCCCCCATATAGAGCTCGACGGGTATGTAGATCGAGCAGGCCGCGAGAACGAGCAGAACGCCGGCACCGAGGTCGCTCCAGCTCAGCGGAAACCGCTGCGAGCCGGGGCCCTTCGCTGCGATCGAAGAACGCATGGCCCAGCCCATACCGACCAGGATGGCGACCAGCGAGGGGACGACCGCGAGGAAAGGCGGCCCGCCGAACGCAGCTACGAACAGCGAGGACAGCCCCAGGCCCGCCCAGCCGACGACAAAATAGATTGCGGCTTCAGACAGACCGGGACGCGCGTCGAAGGGATGGCACAGCAGCGCCGCCGGCCAGTAGGCGAAGACCAGCAGAAACAACGCGGCCTGGGCCGATGCCGCCATGCCAGCCTGGGATGCCGGCACCAGCAACAAGAACACAGCCAAGGCAAGGTAGAGCGCCGCCGGTGCGAGCGCGAGGCGGTTGAATATTGTCATCGCAATTCCGAGGCTATTGGCGACCGTGAACCGTCGGCCGAGTTCGGTCCGATTGTCCCCTTTTTGCCGCTCTGGGTCGAAGCTCCGGCCAGAGAAAAGCATACTCGGCACATAGGATTAGCCGAAGATTCCTCCCGTCACAATTGTCGGCGCCGGCTATTTTCGGGCCCTAGGAAAGCCGATGACTAGAGCAGCGGGCGGACATAAACTATCTCAAACTATCTCATTTTCGCGAATCCATCATGCGCTCCCGCCATGAACCACCAGCCACCAGGCAACAGACCGGCGACGCGCCTGTCCGACGGCACGACGCACGCCGATGACGCGCACTGCGGTCTGCCACGCACTTGCGGATGTACTTCTGCGGCAACTCCCCGAACAACGTGACGCCCGCGCGCATTGGGGATGGATATCTAACGCATTGCCGCCTTGCGCCAGCACCATAGTGACATTGCCAAATTGATCCTTGCTATCATGCGCAAACGCATGCTCGGCCTTACAATGTGTCTGGCCGCTGGAAGCAGCGTTTGTCAGGCAATCGTCGCGAGGCAACACATCGGCGAATCCTTGGTTGTCGGGGCCTTGTTGGCCGGGCCATCGCTGCTCGCGATGGCCCCTGGTCCGATCTCATCCGTTTTTGGCTGGGGTTCGGCCTCCACAAGCGCGCGCACTTCGCGAAGAGCTTGGGACTGCTGGAGCAGGCACTTGAATTTTGCCGATTTCCCCGCTTTGGTCTCATCGTCTTCTTCCCCTTTGCGCTTGGGCGCTGTGGTATGTAGCCATATGGATATTCGCGGCCAATTTCGGGCTCGGCGTTCCCCCCTTGCCGTTCCTTTCCGTGATTGTTCGCACGGGAATCATCCGATTGCCGCCGGTCAGCTTTCAACGAAGGGGCGTGCGGGACAACGCCCTCGCGGCAGTGTCCATGGCAGCCGGCGGCGATCCGGCACGGGCCTCTGCCGTTGGCGTCGCTGCTTACCGGGTCGTGTCGCTGTCGTTACCCGTCTGTGCGCCACACTTTCGAATCCGTGGGAGCGCGATGTTCCCTGATTTTCTCGGCATCGGCGCACAGAAGGCCGGAACGACCTGGCTCCACGAGAACCTTGCCACGCAACCCGGCGTGTGGCTGCCTCCGATCAAGGAGATACACTTTCTCGACCACGCACCGCCCTCGCTGGTCAAGCGGTTGTGGGGGCGAACTTCGCACCATCGCATTGCGCGCGCGCAAGCCTATGGCTCGATCGGCGGGCTGTTCCGCAGAGAACCCGAGCTTTCCCGCGCGCGTAGGGCATTTCGCATCGCGTTTGCGCATCGGAACATGGACTGGTACGCGTCCATCTTCCCCGAAGAGCGAGGAGTCGCGTGCGGCGAGATTTGCCCTGGTTACGCTCGCCTCGATCGCGAGACGATCGCGGAGATCTATCGTCGCAATTCGCAGCTGAAAGTTATCTATCTCCTGCGCGACCCAGTCGATCGAGCATGGTCGTCACTTGCGATGCACTTCCGCAAGGGCAACAGCCAGCTCATCGGAGACGTCAGCGAATCCGAGGTGCTGGAGCGTCTCGCACAACCCAAGACGTTTTCACACTGCCAGTATGCGCAAAACATCGCCAATTGGGAAAGTGTGGTCCCCACGGCCCAGATCTTCTACGGATTCTTCGAGCAAATATCCGAGAGCGCAACTGCTCACCTCGAGCGGATACTCCGGTTTCTCGGCATCGAGTACCCCGTTGCGGCAACGAATGCTGATGCGCGCGTCAATGCGGGGCGCGGCGAAGCCATACCCCCTTCCATCGAGATCCATCTGGCGCGCTTGCTGTTGCCGGAGGCGGTTGCGTTGCACCAGCGCTTTCACAACGCCTACACCGCGCGCTGGCTTGCGCACGCACAGTCGGTTGCCGCCAAGGCCTAGTTCATGCCGCCACTGAAGAGCATCCCCGCCTCGGCAATCTAAGCTTCGTCGTAGTCAATACCGACATAGGTGACTTCGGAAAGGTCGAGCACCGGGTCGCACCCGGTCCGCGGCCACTTTCTCGCAAATGGTCACCGGAACGAGGCCGAACGAACCCGCCGACATACTCTCGTCGGATACGTTCGGTGCCAACGAGATCCGTGAGCAAATTGTGGACCCGCGCTTCGCAGGAGCGTCTCGGCGCTGCCGCGCCGTTCACCGCCGCGGCTAGCGCTTATCATCGCGCTGGTAGCGGACCGCGCGGGAAAGGTGCCGGTGCCCATTTAGAGCGCCGGGCCCACGTAGATCGACGCGCCCATCGGCACCAAGACGATGCCGACGACCGGCGGCGCCAACGCCCAACCGGGCTCGGCCTCCGCCGCGGTAACCACGAGAGACCAAAGCGCGAGGGCCGCCAATCCGACGACAAGGTCGATGATCGAATCGGGGGGCGTCGGGGCTGCGCCCGGACGATGGAACCAGAGTGCAGCCAGGCAGTAACACAAGATCAGAAGAATTGGGGCGGCCTTGAGAGTCCCTCCCAATCACGCCGCCGGCCGGACGAACGGCAACAGGAAGGAAATGAGGGTGACCGCAATGGCGGCAGTCGAAATGACCAATCGCTACAAGATAGGCATGGTTCCGGGTGACTCCCTCGACCGACATCGATCCGGGTCGATCCTCTGGATCGAGCCGACACCGCCGCGAGTGACTCGCCCAAAATCGAGGCAAGATAGCCTTAGACAAGCCGAATCCGGGTCGCAACACGCCAAGCCGCGCCCACCGGCTCCAGAAAGCAGGTGAATGCGGCGGCGGCCTGGTGTAAACCACCAGCGTTTCCGCGACATCCCCCCTTTCAATCATGCCCAAGGCCTTGAAGACGCGCAAAGCGCCCCCGAGAGCGACGGCCTCCCCTCCGGCAAATCGAGACCGCAGTTCGCCTCCTCCGGCCGATCCGACGGTGCGGCTGCGCGATGTCGTCCTCGGCCGCAATGTCCTCTTTTTCGGGTTCGCCAATCTCTACGAGTGCGAGGTGGGCGACGATTCCAAGATCGGCCCGTTTGTCGAGGTGCAGAAGCGCGCATCGATCGGCAAACGCTGCAAGGTCTCGTCTCATAGCTTCATTTGCGAAGGCGTGCATATCGGTGACGATGTGTTCGTCGGTCACGGCGTGATGTTCATCAACGACAAGTATCCGCGGGCGAGCCTGGCCGGCCGTCAGATCAGCGACGAATGGGTTTGCGTCGATACCCATGTCGAGGACGGCGCATCGATCGGCTCGAACGCGACCATTTTGTGCGGTGTGCGCATCGGCAAGGATGCGCTCGTCGGTGCCGGTGCGGTCGTTACCAAGGACGTGCCGCCCGGCGCCACTGTCGCCGGCGTCCCCGCCAAGCCGCTTGGCCGCCCCCGGAGCAAACAGAAGACCTGATATGACAACCGTTCCCTTTGCCGATCTCTCCTGGCAATGGCGTCAGATCGAGGCCGCCGTCATGCCGCGAATGCGCGACTTGTTCGCGCGCAGCGCATTCTGCCTCGGCCCTTATGTCGAAGAGTTCGAGCGCGGCTTTGCCGGCTATTGCGGCGTGAAGCATGCGCTGGGGGTCAACAACGGCACCTCCGCGCTGCATCTGGCGCTCATCGCGGCCGAGATCGGCCGCGGTGACAAGGTGCTGGTCCCAGCCAGCACCTTCGTAGCGACCGCTTGGGCGGTCCTCTATGTCGGGGCCGAGCCGGTGTTCTGCGATGTCGAGGAGGCGACCGCGAACCTGTCGGTGGCCGATGCCGAGCGGCGAATGGATCGCTCGGTCAAGGCGGTGATGCCGGTCCATCTCTATGGGCAACCCGCAGACATGGCGCCCATCCTCGCATTCGCCGACCGCCACAAGCTCGTCGTCATCGAAGACGCCGCCCAGGCGCATGGGGCCCGGTATGGCAACCGGCGCGCGGGCGGATTCGGAAGGCTTGCCGGTTTCAGCTTCTATCCCGGCAAGAATCTGGGTGCCGCGGGGGAAGGCGGTGCCGTCACGACCGACGACCCCGATCTGGCGAAGCGGATAGCGGCTTTGCGCAACCACGCCCAGAGCGAGCGCTATGTCCATGCCGAGCTCGGATTCAACTACCGGATGGAGGGGATCCAGGGGCTGGTGCTTGCCGAGAAGCTCAAGCATCTCGATGCCTGGACCGATATGCGCCGGGCGGTCGCGCGCCGTTACCTGGAGGGTTTGCGGGGGCTGCCCCTGGCGCTGCCGACTCCCACCGGCGAGGACCATGTCTACCACCTCTTTGTCATTCGCACGGCCGAACGGGACAAGCTCAGGCACCACCTCGATAAGGCCGGCATTCAGACGGGCCTGCACTACCCGGTTCCGCTGCATCGCCAGCCCTGCTTCGCCCATTTACGCATCGACCGGCACAACTATCCCGTGGCGGATCGTTGGGCATCCCAGGGATTGAGCCTGCCGATTTTTCCCGGCATGACGGAAGAGCAGACGGAGAGCGTGATCCGAGCAGTAGGAAGCTATTTCAAGAGCGGCCGATGATGAACGGCATGAGCCGGGTTTCCTACCGCGAACTGCGCCGATGATAAGGCGGTGGTGGAGACAAGGGCTGAGCCTGCTCATTCTTGGCGCCGCCCTCTGGTTTCTCGATTGGCGGAAGATCGCGGCCACATTTGCACAAATCAACATATATGCGACCATCGCGGCGCTTCTCATCACGGTCGCTGTCCAAGGCGTGCTTGGCATCCGCTGGATTGTCTTGATTAACCCTGTTGTTCGCCTTCCAGCGGCAACGCACCTGCGGATGTATTTCTACGGCAACTTCCTCAACAGCGTGACGCCGGCAGCGCTCGGAATGGACATCTACCGCGTCGCTGCGCTTCGGCACTACGATGGCGATCTATCGAAGCCGATTCTTGCAGTTCTGCGCGAACGCGTACTCGGTCTGATGATGTTCCTTGCGGCCGGCTGCGGTGGCGTGCTCCTCCAGGCGATCATCGCAGAGACGTCGATCGGCACGCCTCTGGTTATTGGGGCGTATGTTGCGGGAGCAGCTCTTCTCGCCATGCCTGCCGGCCCGATTCTGATTCGCGTTTTCGGCACCTTCGGGCCGTTGCAGCGCCGAGCCTATCTGGTAAAGACCTTGGAAACGCTTGAGCTTGCCCTGGCGCTTCACCGGTTCCCCAGATTCGGCCTCCTGTTGGGTCTCTCGCTCTGTGCCTGGGTCATGTGGTACGGCGCCATCTGGGTGTTTGCCGCGGATATCGGGCTCGAAGTTCCACCATTCCTGCTCGTCTCAATTATCGCCTTCACCGAGATCATCCGCTTGGTGCCGATCAGCTTTCAGGGGATAGGCGTGCGGGAGAGTGCCTTTGCAGCCTTCGCTGTTGCTGCCGGCGGGGATCCGACGCTGGCATTCGTGGTCGGCGCCGCAACATATCTCGTCGTATCACTGTCCCTGCTCGTCTGTGCGCCCCTGTCTCTCGCGATGAAATACGCCGAAAGAAGGGCCGCACGATAGGCCGTCGCAGCGTCTGTAAACGACGATGGTCCGGGAATCTGCCGCTCGTGAGCGAAGGTGGCTTGGCCAGGCGCCTGAGCAGCAGCGGAGCATGGCGCAGTACGAGCAGAGTCCAGCGATTGCATTGCCACGCCAGGCTGCACCGGCAATGCGGCGCTTGACCCTCGGGAGGATTGGCGACAACCTCCGCCGCGTCGGCAGTTCTGCCATCGGTTGCCGCCCGGCTTTGATCCATCTGCGAGATCGGCCCGTCGGTTATCGGGAACGATTGGGAGCCCCGATGGCCTAAACTACCGTGATCATCAAGAATCGGAAATTGCTCAATAGCTGAGATGTCGCTATCGGGTGCCTTGACTGCGGCCGGCCGCTTCGATGGGGCTGCGATGCGAATCTATGCCATTGATGGCGACAAGCTCAAATTGATGGCGGGTCCGCCCTGACACCGGCACGTATCGGAGCCTTGCCTCTGGGTCGGCGGGCCGAACAGGTGCGTGCCCCATTTTTCCGCCCCGCGTCGGTCGACTGCCTCCTTCGAATTCGGGCCGTATCTCACTGGCTCTCGGTCATCCTCTCAAGCGGAACCAGCTCGTTCCGCATCGGTTTGTTCGATAGGGCCTCCGCATACCATGACGCAATGACTCCATGGAATGCGGACCCAATCGTGTCGGACAGTCAATGACACCTGCCGGAACGACCGCCTTGCCAGCCGGTCCAGCTCGGCGGGACTGCGGATGAAGGGACCGCGATCGAGTTGAACCGCCAATCGGCGAAGAATTCCCTGGCCCGCTGTGAAGCAGGGATCGATGGTCACAAGGCGTCCTTCCCGGGTGAGAATCCTTGCGGATTCGCTCAGAAATCGACGCGCCTTGTCGTCGTCGAGGTGATGCAGCAGACCCAAGCCGATTGCAACGGCGAAGGCTTGCGATTGCAGCCCGTCGAGACGCGTGGCATCACGGGTCAAGAAGCGACCACGAGCACCGAAGCGGCTCTGCGCGTTCTGAATATACTTGTCATTGTAGTCAATGCCGACATACTGAACGTCGCCGAGGAATTCGAGAAGGTCGCCCGGCCCGCACCCAATGTCGCACACATTGGCGCCTCTCTCGGCTTGGACAAAGTCGCGTACGAATTCCCGTTGCACGCGGCGTGCGCCGAGAAGCTCTTGAAGAGCGTTGTAAACCTGCGGCTTTCGCAGCAGGCCCCACAGGCCTCCGCGACGCTCACCGCGTTCCTTATCGCTCATCATCATTATGGCGGAAGCGATGAGGCCGCGTCGAGCGAATTGCCTGAGACCGGTTCGATTTCATGTACTCCGGCTCGCCGACGATCGCGTCGACCAGAAAGCGAGGCCGTCGGCGGATCTCGTCGAGCGCAGCCCAGAGATATTCTCCCAGTATTCCCAGCATTATCATTTGCACACCGCCGATAACCAGTACGGCGATCATCAACGAGGTCCAACCTTGCGGCGGACTTCCTTGCAACGCGTTGACGAATACGTGGATCGCGACGACAAAGCCCAGCGTCGCTATCGCGGCCCCTCCGACACTCAAAAGCCGTATTGGCAAGTTAGTGAAACCAAGAATTGTGCCGATGAAGAGGTGCATTCGCCGGCGCCAGCTCCACCCAGACTGCCCTTCTGTCCGTGCGACCCGCTCATACCCCACGGTGGCCGAAGGCAGGTCGAACCAGGCGACCAGGGCAAAGATGTTTGCACTTCGCTCGCGGTATAGCCGCACCATGTCTACGACATGACCGTCGAGCAGTAGAAAATCCGATCCGCCCTTCGGAAGCGACGAGATTCCAACCACGCGCCTCGTGACAAAGTGAAATATGCGGGCGAGCGCGCGATAAAATAACCCCTTGTCAGCGCGCCTCTCTCGGCTGGCCCACACGACCGACGCCCCATCCGTCCAGCGTGCCACCATGGTGGGAATAAGCTCTGGTGGATCTTCCAGATCGGCGGCCATCAAGACGGCGCAATCGCCGGCCGCGAACTCGAGCCCGCACAGCAGCGCATAGTGAGCGCCAGCGTTACGTGCAAGTCGGATGCCTGTAACGCGGCGGTCTTCCTTGGCAATGGAGGCGAGCACTTGAAAGGTTTCATCCCGCGACCGATCATCGACGACGACCAACTGCCAGCTCAGGCCAGCCGCATCGAGAGTCGACCGCACTCGACTGTAAAGCGCCTGTAAGTTCCGGCTTTCGTTGAATGCGGGACAAACGATCGTAATCGTGGGTGAATCCGACGGGTGCTGTCCATCTTCAGCGGCTGGAGTCATGCGGCGATCCCTAAGCTTTGCGCCCAGACTTGCGGCCTGAGGGAAGGCTCGATGGCGCCCAATGTATTGTTATGCCCCGATCGCGCTGCATGTGACCCCTAATTGAAGCGGCAAGTGTCTTGTTCAAGCCTGCAGCACGAGGACAATCACGCGGCTTATGTCGCTGGACGTCCCCCAGGTCAGAGCGAGGCGGGCAGCGACCTCGTTCAATTTGGCATCATATTTCGGTTCGTCGGGTCGGATCGACAGCGGATATACAACGCGGGAGATCAAGTCGTAGGTGCCGAAATCTGAACGCTCCAGGATGGTGAACCGCTTCTTCATTTCCCGTAGAAGGCGGGTTTCCTCGAAGTCCAAGTTGTGCCAGACCTTGGGCATCTCCGGCAGGTCAACTTTCTGCCGCAGAACGTTGAGACGTTCGCGCCCCTGGCTTAGTCCCTCGATAAAGACGAACCGTCCGCCCGGCTTCAGGATTCCGGCGATGTTGTCGATGGCGCGGTACTGCTGCTCTTCGTCAAGGATATTGATGAGGCATCGCGTTGATATGGCGATGTCGAATGTGCCATGGTCGGCCGGCGTCAATTTCAGTACGTCGCAGACGTGAAACTCGAGGTGAGCACCGTCACGGTCACGTTGGCGCGCCCGGCGAATCATTTCCTCGCTGTAATCGAGGCCGACGGCAGAGCTCACATGCCCGGCAAACTGCGCTGTTGAATAACCGGCGCCACATCCGATATCGACGAGCCGATCCATCGGCCGAAGGTGCCGCTTCACCGTCTCGATCTCAAGCCAGCGCTGCCAAATATCCTTGTGCGTCACCTCGAGATCGTTGAGCGTGCGATCTCCGCCCTTGGAATCCCAAAAGGACTTAACATCGCTCATCGTTCACTCCGAGTTGCTTGCACCATCCTGAACAGCATACCGAATAAATTGGGCGCCTTGCCGTTCGGACGGGTCATATTGCGGTTGGGGTTCATCGATTGTCCATGGTGTCCGTGGCAAACTGGCTCTACTACTTGCTCTCCGGCAGGCTCCAGTTCACCACTTCGCGCTCTGCCAATGCGGCCGGATCGGGATACTCGGCCTTGACCCAGTCGATATAGCGCCGAACGCCGTCCTCGAAGGCGATGCCGGCCTTGTAGCCCAGCATGCGTTCGGCCTTGGTCGTGTCCCCATGGAGTTGATGCACGTCGCCCGGTCGCGGCGGCCCCAGATCGACTGCGAGGTCGTTGCGGCCGAGCGTACGCAGCACCGTCTCGGCGACCTCGCGCACCGTCACCATGCGCCCATAGGCGATGTTCACCTTGTCGCCGACCAGCCGGTCCGCTTCACCGGCCTGCAGGACCCCGCGAGCCACTTCCGTGACATATGTGAAATCCCGCCCGTTGTTCCCGTCTCCGAACACGACCGGGGGTAGGCCGTTGAGTGCTCGGCCGACGAAGCGGGCCAACACCTCTGCGCGGGTTCCATGTTGATAGGCGCGCGGACCATAGGCGTTGAAGGGCCGCACAACGACGGTCGGCAAGCGGTATGTGCGCCAATAGGCTTCAGCATAGAGCTCGCCGGCGAGCTTCGCGGCGCCATAGACCGTCATCGGCCGGCACACCGTATGGTCTTCATCCAAGAGCCCGGTCGAGGCGTTGCCGTAGACCTCGGAGGAGGAACAGTAGACGAAGCGGCTGATTTGGGCGCAGCGCGCTTCCTCGAGCACGATCAAAGTGCCCGTGGCGTTCACATCGTGCGACTGCAGAGGCCGCCCGAGCGATCGGCGCACGCACTGGACGGCCAGATGATAGACTCGGTCGCAGCCCTCGAGCGCCATGCGCACCGCCGCCGCGTCACCGATCGATCCGGAAACGGTCCGAACCTCGCCCGCGCGTTCGGCCTGCAACAGATTCTCGCGCAATCCCACGGAAAAATCGTCCAGCACGGTGACGCGCTCCCCGCGCGCAACTAGCGCGTCGACCAGATGGCTGCCGATGAATCCGGCGCCTCCCGTGACGAGGATTCGTCCACTCATGGCTTCGGCCTACGGCAGCTGGGCCGCGACCTTGTCGATCGCGGCCAAGACCCGCCCGACTTGGCCCTCGTCGAGGCCCGGATGCATGGGAAGCTGGAAGGTGGTGGCCGCAGCGTGCTCGGTGTGCGGCAGTGCGGCCCGTTCGGGCCTGTAAGGCGCCTCGAGGTGCGACGCCATCACGCCGCGCCGGGTCGGGATTCCCATCCCATGAAGCCGTTCCATGATCTCGTTGCGCCCCATGCGCGCGCCCGGCCGGAGCTGAACCTGATAGCTCTGCCAATTGGGCTCGAGCCCCTCGGGCACATAGGGCGGCCGCAGCAGGGCATGATTCCCGAGATGGCGGCTGTAACGCGCTGCTACGGCGCGGCGGCGCTTCAAAATCTCTGGCAGCTTGTCGAACTGCACCAGACCGACCGCAGCTTGAATGTCCGTGATGCGATGGTTGAATCCAACCTCCGGATAGGTCTCGAACAGAGTGGGGCTGGCGCCGTGGCGTTGATAGTCGCTGAGCGACATGCCTTGATGGCGCAGACGGCGCAACCGCTCCGCCAGCTTGCGGTCGTCGGTCAGGATCATGCCCCCTTCGCCGGTGGTGACGACCTTGCGCGCGTGGAGGCTGAACACCGTCGCGTCCGCGAGATTCCCGATCGGGCGGCCGTGGCTGCACGAAGCGAAGGAACAGGCGGCATCTTGCAGCACCTTGATGCCGCGCGGGCGCGCCAGCTCGCTGATGGCGTCGATGTCGCAGGGCAGCCCGATCTGGTCGATCGGCAGGATGGCGCGCGTGCGTGAAGTGATCTTACGTGCCACATCCGCCGGATCGATGTTCCAAGTGGCCGGATCGATGTCCGCGAACACCACCCGGGCACCAACCTGACGCACGACGTTGACCGACGCGATGAAGGTGAGCGAGGGCACGATGACCTCGTCGGTGGGGCCGATGCCCCAGGCATGCAAGGTGAGAAAGGCAGCCGAGGTCCAGGACGAGGTCCCGATCCCCTCAGCGGCGGCGCCATAGGTGGCCATTTTCTTCTCGAGCTCGGCCAATCGGGGGCCGGCGACGATCCAGCCGCTGCGGATCGCCTCGGCCGCAGCCGAGGCTTCGCGTTCGTCCATGAAGGGGCGGCTGAACTGGATCGGTGCTTCCGTCGCGGCAGCCATGTCACGCTCCGTCACGGCGCAATTGTACGATTTCGCTCAGGTTGCGATCGAGAGCCGCCTGAGCCCGTTCCAGGATGCGCACGACGCGCAAACCACGTTCGCCGTCGGCGATCGGCCTTGTCTCGCCAGCGATCACGCGCGCAAAATGTTCGACCACGCCCTGCAGCGCCTCCTTGTTCGACACCCTCGGCGAGTAGATATCGCCGACGCGATATTGCGGGATGATCGTGGCCCGCTGTTCTTCCGGCAGAAAATCGATGCCGGAGCTGTAGATCTTGAGCTTCTCCTCGCGATCGAGGTCGTCCCAGATCAGCATCTTCTTGCTGCCGCCGATGGCCGTGCGGCGAACCTTGACCGGCGACATCCAGCTCAAATTGAAATGCGCGACGCGGTCCGACGCGAAGTGCAGCGTGATGTAGGCAATGTCCGGCAGACCCGCGTTGACGTGGCTGTACCCGGTCGCGTCGATGTGGATCGGTTCCTCGTCGAGGATGAAATCCATGACCGAAAGATCGTGTGGGGCCAGATCCCATAACACGTTCACGTCGGGCTGGAAGAGGCCGAGATTGATGCGCATGGAATCGAAGTAGGTGATCTTGCCCAGTTCGCCGCGCCGGCAGATGCCCGCGATCGTCTCCACGGCGCCAGTGAACAGGAAGGTGTGGTCCACCATGAGCGTCCGGTTCGCGCGCCTGGCGAGTGCGACCAGTTCCTCGCCCTCGGCAATGGCGGTGCAAAGCGGCTTCTCGACCAGGACATGCTTGCCCCGTTCCAGAGCGCGGCGCGCAAGCGGGAAATGCGTCGCAACGGGACTGGCGATCGCCACCGCCTGCAGGGACGGATCGTCGATCAGCTCCTCGGCAGTCTCGTACGCCTTCAGCGTGGGATAGGCGTCGAGCGCCGCCTGGCGCCGGTCGGCGCGCTGGTCTGAGACGGCGGCAACGCGAAAACGGCGATTGGAGGTGAAATTGCGCAGCAGATTGGGGCCCCAATAACCATAACCGACCAGTCCCACCGAAATCATTTCTGCTCCTTCTGGAGGCCCCGCCTCCTCGCACCGGTGCGGTCGCGGCGAGATGGGCGCACAGCCTATTGGCGCCGCCGCGTGCAGCTGGCCGAGGCGGCGCTTACATGCGCCATGCGGCCCGGGGCCGTCAAGCCGCCGGGCGACGGCCCCAAGGCGCCTGGCACCCCCGCCCGCGGTCCGGCCTTGTTCGATTGCGACCGATTTGCTAAGAGCCTGCCCCCGCTGCATTCTCCGGCGCTCGCCGGGATTCCATGGACTCCGGCGGGCCCACATAAGCACTATTCCCTCAAGGATGCAGCCGACCCCGAGCACAAGCCGCAATCTCGCTGTCCGTCGCGCCGACTTTGCGACCTTCACCGAAGGTCTCGATTTTGCGGCGCGCGGCGATACGGGATTCAACTTCTATTCGGCCCGCGGCGAGCTGACGGCGGTCCTGCCCTATCGGGCGCTTCGCGAGCGTGCCGTCGAGGTCGCCCGCGGCCTGATTCATGCGGGCCTCTCCCGCGGGGCGCGCATGGTGTTGATCGCGGACACGGTGCCCGATTTCATGGTTCTGTTCGCCGCCTGCCAATATGCAGGGGTACTGCCGGTCCCGGTCGCATTGCCCACGGGGCTCGGCGGACGCGACAGTTACATCGCCACCCTGCGCCGCCAGATTCAGAGCTGCGGTGCCGAAGCCGCGATGGCGCCCAGCGAGCTGCTGGGTTACCTCCAGGAGGCCTCGGCGGGAACCAGCGCCAAGCTCGTGGGCAGCGCCGCCGATTTCCTGACGCTACCGGGCGGAGACGTGCCGCTCCGGCCATTCGCCCCGGGCGAGTCCTGCTATCTACAATTCTCCTCCGGTAGCACGCGCTTTCCCAAGGGCATCGACGTGCCGCAGCGCGCCCTGATGGCGAACGCGCATGCGATCGCCGTTGACGGCCTCGGGCTCGCCCCGGGCGACCGCGCCACCTCCTGGCTGCCGCTCTATCACGATATGGGCCTGGTCGGCTTCATGCTGGTCCCGCTCCTGTCGCAAATCACGGTCGACTATCTGGCGACGCGCGATTTCGCCCGCAGGCCGCTGATGTGGCCGACCCTGATCTCCCAGAACCGCGCCACCCTCTCCTATAGCCCGACCTTCGGTTATGACCTCTGCAGCCGGCGCGTCAGCGAGGGCCGGCTTGCGGTCCCCGATCTCGATCTCTCCTGCTGGCGCGCGGCCGGAATCGGCGGCGACATGATCCAGCCCCATGTGCTGGAGCGATTCAGCGCCGCGTTCGCCGCCTGCCATTTCGATCCGAAGGCCTTCCTGCCGAGCTACGGCATGGCCGAGGCGGTGCTGGCGATCAGCTTCTCGCCGCGCCAGAAGGGCATGCTGACGGATGCGGTCGATCGCGGCCGGCTCTCGGAGGAAGGCCGCGCCGTCCCGGCCGATCCCCATTCGGGAGACAGCCGCCGGTTCGTCCTTTGCGGCCGGCCCCTCGCCGGTCATCAGGCCGAAGTGCGCGGCGAAGACGGCGAAGTCCTGCCCGACCGCCTGATCGGGCGCATTTTCGTCAAGGGTCCAAGCCTGATGGCGGGCTATTTCGGGCAGCCCGAGGAGACGCGGCGCGTGCTCTCCGCCGACGGCTGGCTCGATACCGGGGACCTCGGCTACCGGCTCGATGGCGCGCTCGTCATCACTGGGCGCGCCAAGGATCTCATCATCATCGCCGGTCGTAACATATGGCCGCAGGACCTCGAATGGAGCGTCGAGGAGAACCTCGATCTCAAGCGCGGCGACAGTTGCGCCTTCTCGATCGAGGGTCCCGACGGCCAGGAACAGGTGCTCATGCTCTTGGTCGCCCGCCCGACCGACGCGGGCGAACGCGAAGCTCTGCGGCAAGGCGCGCAGAGCCTGCTGCAGCGCGCGCATGGCATCGATGCCAAAATCGTGTTGGTGGGAACACGCGACATTCCGCAAACCTCATCGGGCAAAATCGCGCGCGCCCAGGCCAAGGCGGCCTATCTCGCCGGCCAATATCGGGAGAGCGGCATCGACGCCGCTGTGCAGCGCTGACGGGCGCGCCGAGGGGCCCACTTGCCGCCATGACCGGCGCCAGCGGTTTCGTCGGCGGTGCCGTCGCTTCCGCGCTGGATCGTTCGGGCTGGCGATTGCGCCTTCTGATCCGGCGACAGCCGCCGCATCTTTTGCTGCCCAACCAGTCGCCGGAAGTGGTGATCGGCGATCTCGCCGACGAAACGGCGCTCGCACGGCTGGTCGAAGGCGCCGACGCGATCTTGCATGTCGCCGGTGTCGTCAAAGCCTTCGACCGCGACGCGTTCATGCGCGGCAATGCCGAGCCGACCGGCCGGCTCGCCGCGATCGCGGCGCGGGCGCCGCGGCCGCCTCATTTCGTCCTGATGTCCTCCCTGGCGGCGCGCGAGCCGGCGCTCTCGCCTTACTGCGCCAGCAAGCGCGCCGCCGAGGACCTGCTCAAGGCGACCGCAGGCGCCATGCCCTGGACCATTCTCCGGCCGACGGCGGTCTACGGCCCGGGCGATCGGGAAATGCTGCCCTTCTTCAAGGCCGTGAAATGCGGCTTCGCGCCCCGCCCCGCCGGTTCGATCCAGCGCCTGTCGCTGATCCATGTCGAGGATTTGGGCCGGATCGCCGCGGGCTGTGCCGGTCTCGACGCGGCCCGGGGCCAATGCTGGGAATTGGACGATGGGGTCGCCAGCGGCCATGGCTGGGACGAGCTCGCTGCCGCCGCGGGAACGGCGCTGGGCACGCGGCCACAGCCGATCCCCGTCCCCCGACCCCTGTTGGCGCTGGCGGCTATCGCCAACGCCTTGCGGGCGCGCTGGAGCGGCCGGCCGGCGATGCTGATGCCCCACAAGCTCCCGGAGATGTGGCATGGCGATTGGCTCTGCCATGCGCGGCCCCCGGCCGGGCTCGGAACAAATTGGGAACCAAAATGGGCGATCGGCCCTGGCTTCGCCGACACCATGGGCTGGTACCGCCGGCAGGGATGGCTGTAACAATGCGCAACAATTTGTTATTTCACAGAATCAAGCCCGTCAGCGAGACATATTAACCGAATTGGGGCAGGGTCCCGGCGCTTTTGGGGCTTGGCATCCGTTAATTCGCCATAGAGCGAATTCAGCATAAGAGGCGCAGCGACATGGGCTTGATGGAACGCGAAGACGTGGCGGTGTTCGAGCAGGTCGTCGGCCTGCTGGAGCCGTTTCGCAAGGCCGATAGCGCCATTACCCGCGAGACCGATATCGCGCAAGACTTGAAGCTCGACTCCCTCGCCGTCATGGACCTCATGATGGAACTCGAGGAGAAGTTCGACGTGACGATCCCGCTCAATCTGGTGGCGGAGATCCGGAGCGTGGGCGACCTTGCCGAGGCCATCCGTCGCCATTAACAAGCCGACGGAGTCCCGCTGAGATGGGCCTATTCGATCGTTTCGCCAGCATTGAGCAGGCACATAGCGACGTCAAAGCACGGGTCGACGATCCATTCGGCGTGCGCATGGATCGGATGCTGTCGGCGACCGAGGCGATCATCGGCAACCGGCCGACCATCCTGGTCGGCACCAACAACTATCTCGGACTGACCTTCGATCCGGCCTGCGTCGCGGCCGCCCACAGGGCGCTGGATGAGTATGGCACCGGGACGACCGGCTCGCGGATCGCCAACGGCTCCTATGCGCCGCATCGGGATCTCGAGGATGCGCTGGCCGCTTTCTATGGCCGTCAGCATTGCATGGTGTTCACCACCGGTTATCAGGCCAATCTCGGGATCATTTCGACCTTGGCCGGCCCACAGGACTTCCTGCTGATCGACGCCGACAGCCATGCCTCGATCTACGACGCCTGCCGTCTGGGCGCCGCCACCGTGGTGCGATTCAAGCACAACGACGCCGAGGATCTGGACAAGCGGTTGCGCCGTTTGGCCGACGAGTCCGGCAACAAGGTGGTCGTGACCGAAGGCATCTACAGCATGCTGGGCGACCAGGCCCCGCTCAAGGAGATGGCCGAGGTCAAGCGCAAGCATGGCGCCTGGATGGTGCTCGACGAAGCTCACTCGATGGGCGTGTTGGGCCCGACGGGCCGTGGGCTGGCCGAGGAGCTGGGCGTAGAAGCCGACATGGATTTCATCGTCGGCACCTTCAGCAAGAGCCTCGGCGCCGTCGGCGGCTTCTGCGTTTCGGATCATCCGCAATTCGACCTGCTGCGCATCGTCTGCCGGCCTTACATGTTCACGGCATCTCTGCCGCCTTCGGTGATCGCGTCGGCGACCGAGGCACTGCATCAGATCCGCAAGCGCCCCGAGCTTCGCACGCAGCTTTGGGACAATGTCGCGACGCTCTATAAGGGCTTCGCGCGCCATGGCTTCACGCTTGGTCCGCAGATGGGTCCGGTCGTGGCGATCAAGCTGCCGAGCCCCGACCTTGCCGTCGGCTTCTGGCGGGCGCTGTTGGACCAGGGTGTCTATGTGAATCTGGCGCTGCCGCCGGCAACCCCACAAGGGACCGCGCTGCTCCGCTGCAGCGTTTGCGCGGCCCATAGCCGGTCTCAGCTCGAGAAAGTCGTGGCCATCACGGCCGCGATCGGTCGCGAGCTCGGTGTCATCGGCGATAGAGAACTTCGTGCTGCCGGCTGACGCCCTCTGACGCCGCGAACCTCGTCACGACCAACCGCGCCGACTTGACCCGTCCCCCGGTTCCGGGACAGAAGTTGCGCATGTTCACATTGGCGCATCTGTCCGATCCGCATCTGTCGGGCTGGGCCTGGCCCCGGCCCAGTGCCCTCTGCTCCAAGCGCGTCCTCGGTTTTCTCTCCTGGCAGCTGCGCCGGCGTTTCATCCACCGCCAGTCCTTGCTCGATCGCGTCACCGCCGATCTTGCCGAGAGCCGCCCGGACCACGTCGCCATAACCGGCGACATCACCAACATCTCGCTGCCGCAAGAGTTCATCAATGCCGCGGCCTGGCTGCGCAAGATCGGCCCGCCTGATCATGTCACCGTCATTCCCGGCAATCACGATCGGTATGTCGCTGTTCCCTGGTCGCAACATCTCGCACTTTGGGACGCCTACATGGCCGGCGACGATCGTCCGCCGCCGAGCAGGGATCAAGACTCGGGCCGCTTTCCCTTCCTGCGCCGCCGCGGTCCCATCGCCCTGATCGGCGTCTCCACCGCCGAGCCCATGCCTTACAACAGCGCGGCCGGCCGGCTGGGCCCGGCTCAGCTGGCCCGCTTGGCCGCGATGCTGGCGGAGCTCGAGGCCGAAGGTTTGTGCCGTGTGGTCCTCATCCATCATCCGCCGCAGCGC
>Ga0335070_10002562_pt1 | contig 21058 bp, 19 predicted proteins | sample Lox_Sample_13_FD_206722 | JGI IMG/M metagenome (GOLD analysis project Ga0335070, IMG submission 206722) | Soil microbial communities from Loxahatchee National Wildlife Refuge, Florida, United States - Lox_Sample_1.3 | ecosystem: Environmental > Terrestrial > Soil > Wetlands | place: USA...
GTTCTCGCCGTGGTCGGCCGTCACGACGACGCGGGACCCGCGAGCCAGCCAGCCGGCGTCCTCGAGCAACGCGAGCGCCAGGCCGAGGTGCGCGTCCGCGCGATAGACGCCGTGGTCGTAGAGATCCGCGAGCTGGCGGCGAAGCGCCTCGACCGCATCGGCGGGGAGCCCGCCGTCTGGATACGCGCCGAAGTGTGTGGCGAAGCGGTCGGGCGGAAGGACCGCCTCGGCGCGGCCGGGCCACGCGAGCTCGCGCGGCAGCGCGACCCACGGGTCGTGCGCGTCGAGGATGTTGAGCACGAGGAAGAGCGGCTTCTCGGGATCCACGTGCAGGAGCAGCTCGCGCGCGAGCAGCGCGACCACCCAGGGCCGGCGCGGATCGGCCGAATCCGGCGGGGAGACCGCGCGCTGGAAGCCCCGGCGGAGGCCGCTCCCGTGGGTGAGCAGGCGGTTCGCGCTCACGAGCACGGTCTGGTAGCCGCGCGCGGCCATCTGCTCGGCGAGCGTGGGGAGCTCGGGTCCGAGCGGATGGATGTGGAGCCCGTCCGCCTGGACGGCCTCGGCATCGGGGTCCGCGCCGGGCGGCCGCGGGGCGGCCCAGCCCGCGCCGTGCTCGGCCGGCGGACGGCCGGTGAAGTAGCTGGCGTGGCTCGGCAGCGTCCAGTCCGCGGGCGCATACGCGCGACAGGTGAGCCGCGCGCCGCGGCGCACCAGGCCTTCGAGCGTGCGCGAGGTGGGCCGGAAGTAGCCGCAGGCGGACAGGTGGTCGGCGCGAACCGTGTCGAGGATGGCCAGCACGACACTCGGCTGTTTCACGCGAGCGCGCGGGATGGACACGCGCTTCGAGAACAGCTCCGGATCGTCCGCCGTGGGAGCCGGCTTCCCGTAGAGGACGTAGAGCGCGTCGTCCGCGTCGCTCGGAGCGTCCGGAGAGTCGTCGGGAGCGCCCGGCGAATCGGAGTCGCCGTGCTCGCCGGGCGCGTCCGGGACGAGGTCCGCATCCGGAGGATCCGGGCCGCAGCCCGCGAGCTGCGCGAGCAGGAGCAGCCAGGTGATCCATCGAGATCGCCGCATGGATGGAACGCGCTCCCGCAGGTGCAGGCCTCATCGGCCGGCCGCGGGGCGCGCGAGAGCGCGGCGCGCCGCGCTCAGCCCCGCCGCCGCTCGCGCTGGAGCAGGTGGCGGGCGACGCCTTCGCAGACGAGGTCGAGGTAGCTCGGCGGGTCGAGCGGAGGCTCGAGGGGCGCCGAGCGCTCGAAGTCGAAGGTCGCGTGCGTGAAGTAGGCGAAGTCGCTGTGGATCGCGCGCTGCCGCAGCAGCAGCCTGCGAACCGCGCGGACCCCGCGCGACCGGCCGCGCAGCGCGAGCCAGAGCGACGCGGCGCCCGCTGGCAGCTCGTGGCGCAAGGCGTGGGCCACGCGGAAGCCGAAGCCCGGGGAGCCGACGTAGTCCACGCGCGCCTTCGTGCCGGCGGGCTCGCGCGTGAAGTAGCCGACGATGCGCTCGCGGCACAGGCGAATGGGGAGCGCGCCCTCGAGACCGGCCACGGCGTGCGCGATGCGGAGCTGCCCGCGCGGCGGCGGCGCGAAGGCCGCGGCGAGGATGCGCTCGGCTACGGCGTCGCAGGGCACGACGTCGAGCCGCGCGTCGAGGTCGCCCGCCACCACGCGCAATCTCCCCGTGCCGATCAGCGCCACGAAGCCCGCGAAGGCCGCCGCGCTGTCGATCCAGCCGGGCAGCGGACGCGCGCGACAGGCGGACACGATGCTCGGGCGCACGAGCGTCACCGGCAGGCCGTCCGCGCGCCGTGCCACGAGATGCTCGGCCAGGCACTTGGTGAGCGTGTAGGTGTTCGGGTGGCCGGTCTCGGCGAGCAGCGCGCGCTCGTCCTGCGCGCTGAAGTCGCGCCCGCGAATCTTCGCGTAGAGCGCCTCCGCATCGTGCGGGAGTGGCGCCAGCACCTCCTTCACGCGCTGCGCGCCTCCCCCGTATGGATCGCGGTGCGGAGTGGCGTAGGCCGTGGAGACACCGACGTGCGACTCGAGCCGCGCGCACGAACGCGCGAGCTGGAGCGCGTGGAGCGCGCCGTCCGTGTTGACGGCCAGCGCTTCGGCGAGCGGCAGCGTGAACTCCACCGACGCCGCACAGTGGATGACGTGGGTCACCTCCGCGGCGACGCGCCCCTGCGCCTCGGGCGAGAGCCCGAGCGCGGGCCGCGTCACGTCGCCCGGCAGGGCTTCGACGCACTTCTCCCAGCCGGGGGCGTGTCCCGCGAAGCACGCCGACGCCGCGACGTCCGCCCGGAAGCGCGCGTCCGCGTGCTCGGAATCACGGGCGCGCACCAGCGCCAGCACGCGCGGGGCGCCGAGCTCCTCGCGGCGGCGCACCAGCGCCTCCAGCACCACCTTGCCGACGAAGCCGGTGGCGCCGGTCAGCAGCACCACGCGCGGCGCGGGGCTCATCCGTTGCCGGCCCCGAGCACGTCCTCGGGGTCGAGCGCCTGCGCGAGCTTCCTGCGGAAGGCCAGCGCCGCCGGCGAGAAGACGCGCGAGAGGAAGGGCTGTCGCAGCTTGCCCACTCCGTGGTGGTGCGAGAGCGAGCCGTCCGAGCGCAGGATCTCGTCGCGCGCCGCACGCTCGAGCTCGGCGAAGACCTCGCTCGGGTTCTCCACGCCCTTGTAGTGGAAGGCGAAGTAGAAGTAGAGGCAGACGCCGGCCCCGTAGAGCTGCGTCACGCGCACGCTGATGAAGGGGCGCCCCGGCAGAGCGCGCTTGGCGTGCTCCTGCCAGAGGCGCTGCTTCACGTTCGCGCACAGCGCCTGCGCCGCGCTCCACGCCACCGAGGTCTCGAACGATTCCGCGATGATCCAGTGCTCGAGCATGAAATCGCGGATGTAGGCGATCGCGAAGGTGAGCTGGTAGCCGCGCTCGCCGTTCTCGGCCCCGGCCTTCATGCCGCCGTGCGCCGCCGCGATCCGGTAGACGCTGCGCTCCTGCGCGACCACCTCCTCCTCACTGCCCTCGAAGAGCAGCGTGCAGGCCACCATGCGCTCGGGGTCGAAGCCGCGCACGCGCAGCACGTAGAGCTTCTCGAGCGCGCTCTTGACGCGCCCGAGCCGGCCCTTCGCGGGCTTCAGCGCCTGACCGAACTGGAACTGCAGGTTGTCCATCAGGCGCACGCTCGCGGGCACGACGCCCGAGCGCTGCACGGCGTAGAGGAAGGCGAAGCCTTCGTCGAAGCTCTCGAACAGCACCGAGCCGAAACGGCGCACCGCGGGCACCGGGAAGACCTTCGTCACCGCGCTCGTCACGATGCCGAGCTCGCCCTCGGACCCGATCAGCCAGCGTGCGGGGTCGGCGCCGACGGACTCGCGCGCCGAGGGCTGCCGCGTCAGCTCGCCCTGCGGAGTCGCCGCCGAGATCGCGAGGACGAGGTCCTCGATGTTCCCGTAGCGGTTCTTCTTCATGCCGGACGCGTTCGTCGCGACCCAGCCGCCGAGGGTCGAGAGCTCGGCCGAATCCGGCTCGTGGCCGAGCGTGAAGCCGTGGCGGCGCAGCTGCTCCTCGATCTCGGTTCCGGTGGCGCCGGCCTGGATCTCGGCGGTGTGATCGACCGGATCGATCCACAGCACGCGGTTCATGCGTCGCAGGTCGACCGACACGATCGCGCGTCGCTCCTCCACGGGGCAGCGCAGCGCGTCGGTCACGTTGGTGCCGCCGCCGTACGGGATCACGCAGGCGCCGTGCGCGCGCGCGAGCTGCAGCACGGCGCGCACCTCGTCTGCGGAGATCGGCCATACCACGAGGTCGGGCACGCGCGGGAGCAGGCCGTACTTGATGGCCCACATGTCCTCCTGCGTGTGGCCGTGGCCGTGCCGCAGGCGCACGCGCGGATCGCGGGAAACGCGCCCCGGCTCGAGGCTGGCCGCGAGCGCGTCCTCGAGCTCCGCGGTGGCGCGGCTCTCGGGCACGCCCGTCGGGTACTGCGACACGTTGCGATCGAAGGGATCGACGCGCAGTCCGAGGATGCCCTCGGCCCAGGGCAGCAGGCTTGGAATCGCCTTGCCGCTGATCGGGTAGCGCGCGCCGCGGAACTCGACCTGCCCGGCCTCGTTGACCGTGAAGCCGCTGTCGCGGAAGCCCCACACATCGAGGCTCTCGCTGTCCGGCGCGAGCGGCGCCGGGGGCTCGGGCACGATGCGGCGAGCCTCGAAGCGAGAGTCCTCCGAAGCGCGAACGTCGGACGGAGCGCCGGCCATGCGGACCCTCCTGCCGTCGCAGCGGTTTAACAGCCGCGCGAGACGGGGTCAACCGCTCGCGCGCCGCCTGTCACGAGCGTGCCACAGCATCCGCCACCCGCGTCCCCGCGAAGAACCGCGGATTCGCAGCGGTGTAGAGCGCGACCGGATTCTCGAACGCGAAGGCGCGGAAGTCGGCGCGCGTGATGCGCTCGCGCTCGACCAGCTCCCACGCCTCGGGCAGGACGTGGCCGGCGTCGGTCACGTCCCAATGTCCGATGTCCGAGCCGAGGATCGCGCGCAGCTTCGGGCCCCGCGCGCCGTGCAGCGGATCGAAGGCCACGGGCAGCAGCGGATCGTCGGCCTCGCAGCCGATGTGGAAGCGGTCGAAGACCGTGCACACGTCGTGCGCCGTCGCGACGCCCGAGCGCGCGAATTCGTTTCGGGTCGCGGGATCCTCTTCCGGGTCCGACAGCACCGCGAGCGAGGCGTCGAGCTGATCCGCGAACGCGGAGAAGCGCTTGGGCGCATAGTGCTCGAAGAGGCTGCGCATCTCCCTGCGGTCGAGGTTGCGGGGATCGATGCGCGCGAGACCCGCGGGTCCGCGCTTCTCGAGGTGTCCGATCAGGTCCGAGCGCAGGCTCGCAGCCCACGCGACGCCGCCCTCGAGGAACGCGAAGCGCAGGCGCGGGAAGCGCGCGGGAACGCCATGCAGGAACAGCGCCCGGCAGGTCGCCTCGCCGGCCGCGGCGAAGTTGCCGAGGTGGTTGTGCACGTAGCTCGTGAGGGAGCGGCGGCCGGCCCAGCCCATGGCGCTCGAGTGGAAGGTGGGCGCGATGCCGAGCTCCTCGCAGCGCTTCCAGACGGGGTCGTAGTCGTGAGGACTTCCGTCATCGAGGAGATCGAGCCAGCGCGCGCCGCGCACGGCCTCCGCACCCGGCAGCGGGCGCAGCACGTGGCCGGCGAAGACGGCCGCCTTCATGCCGAGCACCTGCACCGCGTGGTCGAGCACGCGGATCGCCTCCTCCGGCGCGTGCATCGGCACGAGCGCCGCGTGACACAGGCGGTCGCCGAGCCCGCTGAACGCCTCCGCATAATAGGCGTTGAAGGCCGTCGAGAGGGCCTCCCGCGGCTCCGCCTCGTCGAGCACGAGCGCGGCGCCGCCGAGGGTCGGGTAGACGAACGCGAAGTCGATGCCGAGCTCGTCGAGCCGCTCGTAGAGCAGGCGCGGCAGGACCGCCGCCGCGCGGTCGCGCGTGTGCAGCGTCGGGAAGCCCCACCACGTCATGCGGAACACGCCGAGCGAGCGCTGCTGATCGACGGAGAGCTGCCTGGAGAGGCGGCCCGCGTTGAACACCCCGTCGAACTTGCGCGCCATGCTCTCGCCCGCGAGCTCGCGCAGGTGATCGCGCACCGCCGGCAGGAACTCGAGGGAGTGACCGTCGGCGTCGATCACCGGGTGATCGAGTCGGCTGCGGATCGAGGCAGCGGCGGACACGGCGCTCATGCTTCGAGCGCATTATATGCGCGGTATCCTCGGCCCTGTGAAGGGGACCGACGGGGCGCGCAGGATCCTGATCACCGGAGGCGCCGGCGGCATGGGGCTCGCCTGCGCGGCCCGGATGGGCGCCGGCGGCGACGAGATCCTGCTGACCGACATCGGCGCGGCGGCGCTCGAGAAGGCGGCGCGCGGGCTCGCGCGCCCAGGGACCCGGGTCCGCAGCTTCGCGTGCGACCTCGCGGATCCTCGCTGCGGCGAGGCGATCGCGGACGCGCTGCGCGGCGGACCGCCGCTCGGGGCGCTCGTCCACACCGCGGGCCTCTCGCCGGTGATGGCGGACTGGCGGAAGATCATCGAGGTCGACCTGGTCGGCACCGCGCGCGTGCTGGACGCCGCGCTCCCGTTCCTGGGCCGCGGCAGCGCCGCCATCTGCATCGCCTCGATCGCCGGCTACCTCGTGCCGGCGGATCCCGCGATCGCCGCGCTGATGGCGGACCCGCTCGCCGAGGGTCTCCTCGACCGGCTCGACGCACTTCCGGGTCGGCCCGTGAGCAGCCCGGCGGCCGCGTACGCGCACGCCAAGCGCGCCGTGCGCGCGCTGGTGGCGCGCTCGGCGGCGGCCTTCGCCGCACGCGGCGCGCGCATCGTCTCGCTCTCCCCCGGCATGATCGCGACGCCGATGGGAAGGCTCGAGTTCGAGAAGCAGCCCGCGATGAAGGTCATGCTCGAGAGGACGCCGCTCGCGCGCATGGGCGAGCCGGACGAGATCGCCTGCGTCGTGGCGTTCCTGTGCTCTCCCGCCGCGGCCTTCGTGACGGGCTGCGACCTCGTCGTCGACGGCGGCGTCTGCGCGGCGCTCGGGGTCCCGGGATGACGTGATATCGTCGCGCCGCGATCGGCCGAGGCGGCCGGTCGTCAGCCGAGGAGGAGGCCATGAAGCTCGAAGGTCGATGCTATTGCGGAGCCGTGCGATACCGAGTCGAAGGGGACGCGATGTTCCGCGGGCAGTGCCACTGCCGCGAGTGCCAGTACATCGCCGGCGGGATGCCGGCCGTGGTGATGGCGTTCCCCGAATCCGGATTCACCTACACCAAGGGCAAGCCGAAGCAGTTCCGGCGCAGCGACCTGCCGAGCCCCGTCACGCGCGAGTTCTGCGGCGAGTGCGGCACGCACCTGCTGACGCGCGCGCCCGCGCTGCCCGGCGCCGTGCTGCTGAAGGTCGGCACGCTCGACGACCCGAGCGTGTTCGGCACGCCGCAGATGGCGATCTTCACCGCCGAGAAGCAGAGCTTCCACCAGCTCCCGCCCGGCGTGCCGACGTTCGAGCGCGGACCGCGCTGAGTGCCCGCCCCGCACCGGTTCACGCGCCGCGAGCTGCTGAAGGCAGGGCTCGCGGCGGCGGCCCTGCCCGCTCTGCCACTCGGCCCGCTCGGCTGCGCGTCGAGGCAGACGGGGCCGCTCCAGGTGGGCGGCCTGCCCGTCACCTGCAACCTCACGCTGCCCGTGGCGTGCGTCGCGCGCGCCGCGCGCAACGCCGCGCCGGACGCGAGCGGCCCGCGCTTCGAGTACGAGTACAGCAAGTACAACGGCTGGCCCGAGATCAAGGAATCGCTGATGTCGGGGCGCATCCAGGCGGCCTACATGCTGGCGCCGCTCGTCATGGACCTCGCCGACAGGAAGATCCCCGTGAAGATCGTCTCGCTCGGCCATCGCTCGGGCGCGGTGATCATGGTGCGGACCGATTCCCCGTACCAGCACTTCGCGCAGCTCGCCGGGAAGCGCGTCGCGATCCCGTCGCGCTTCGCCGTCGACTTCCTGTTCCTGCGCAAGATGCTGGCACAGGAGAACATGACGCCGGACCAGCTCCAGATCATCGAGATGGCTCCGCCGGACATGCCGGCCGCGCTCTACGCCAATGCCGTCGACGCCTACTGCACGGGCGAGCCCTTCGGCGCCGCGGCGCAGAGCGCAGGCTATGCGAGGCCCCTGCGCATGACGCGCGACGAGTGGCCGAAATACATCTGCTGCGTGCTGACGGTGCGCGAGGAGCTGATCGCGGCGAACCGCCCGCTCGTGCAGGACCTCGTCGACCACGTGCTCGGCGCGGGGGTGTGGCTCGACGCGCAGCCGGCGCACCGCGACAAGGCGGTCGAGATCGCCGCCGGCCGCAGCTTCTTCAACCAGGACCCGAACATCCTGCGCTTCGTGATGGAGAACCCGACCGACCGGGTGACCTACGGCGACCTGCGCGTGATCCGCTCCGAGTTCGAGGAGCTGATGCGGCTCTCGCTCGAGGCGGGCACGATCCGGCACGAGGTCCCGTACGAGACGTACATGGACGAGAGCTTCGCGCGAAGTGCGAAGCCGACCGCCATCTCCCTCTGATCCGGTGCGGCCCGTGAAGTGGATTCCGCTGCTGCTCCTCCTGCCGAGCCTCGCGGCCGCGCCGGCGCAGGCCGGGGAGGGCGCCGCGCTCGTCGCGGGCGTGTTCGACCCGCCGAGGCCCGCACCCGACTTCACGCTGCCCGCGTCCGACGGCACGCGGCTCTCGCTGGCCCGCTACCGCGGCAAGGCGATCGTGCTGGCCTTCGGCTTCACCTCGTGTCCGAAGATCTGCCCCACGACGCTCGCCACGCTGGCGCAGGCGCGCAAGAAGCTCGGCGCCCGCGCGGGCGAGGTCCAGGTCGTCTACGTCACCGTGGACCCCGAGCGCGACGACGCGGAGCGCATGCGCAAGTATCTCGCCGGCTTCGACTCTACGTTCGTGGGCGCCACGGGGACTCCCGCAGAGCTTGCCGCCGTGCGCCAGAGCTACGGGGTCACGTCCACGAAGACCGGAGAGGGGAGCGACTACGGCTTCGCCCACTCCTCGTATACCTATCTGATCGATCGCGACGGGAACCTGCGGGCCCTGATGCCCTACGGTCACAGCTCGGACGACTACGCGCACGATGTCGGCATCCTGCTCGGGCCCTGAACGCACGCGGTCGGTCGGGAGAGGCGTGAACCTCCTGCGCGCCCACTGGATGGTCAGTCTCCTGGCGGCGGGCCTGCTCGGCGCGACCTCCTGGGGCGCGCTGACGCCGCTTCCTCTCGCTGCGCCCTCCGCGTCGCGCGAGGAGATCTTCGAGATTCCGAAGGGGACCTGGGCGCGGCGCATGGCCGGCGATCCGGTGGAGATCCTGCCCGACGAGATCCACCTGACGCTCGGCGTCAAGGACGTCCTCGTCCTCCGGAACCTCGACGACGTCCCGCAGATCTTCGGCCCGACGCTGATGATGCCCGGCCAGAGCTTCCGGCTGCCGTTCCAGGTGGCGTCCAGCTACCCGTTCACCTGCACGGCGCACGCGAGCGGGCAGCTCATGGTGATCGTCGAGCCGATGCCGGAGACTCCCTGGGCTCGCCTGCGCTGGCGCATCGAGTCGCTGCTGCGGGGAGCGATCTAGGCCGTGGCGAGGGGGGTTCCGATGGTCCGGTGGAAGCGAGCTCTCCCGTCCCTCGCCGTGATGGCGCTGCTGATCGCGACGTGGTGGGCGCTGGTCGTCGCCACGCACAGCGTCGTCTTCCCCACGCCCTGGCAGGTCGTGACCGGCACGCTCGAGCTGATCCGGGACGGGACACTCTGGCAGCACATCGGCGCCTCGCTCTTCCGCGTCGGCGCGGGCTTCTCGCTCGCCGTCGCGGTCGGCGTGCCGCTCGGCCTCTGGATGGGCTGGGTGCGCGGCGCCTTCACGACGCTGAACCCGATCTTCCAGATCCTGCGGCCGATCTCGCCGATCGCCTGGATCCCGATCGCCATCCTCTGGTTCGGCGTGGGCAACGCCTCGCCCATCTACCTGATCTTCATCTCGTCGGTCTTCCCCATGGTCGTGCAGACCACGGCCGGCGTGCACACGATCGAGCGGCGCTACCTGCGCGCGGCCGAGAACTTCGGCGTCTCGCGGAGCACCCTGTTCCGCCAGGTCGTGATCCCCGCGGTGCTGCCCCAGATCATCGTGGGCATGCGCGTCGGGCTCGGCGTCGCGTGGCTCGTGGTCGTGGCGGCCGAGATGATCGCGCTGCGCTCGGGGCTCGGCTATCTGATCATCGACTCGCGCAACGCGGGCAATCGTTACGATCTCGTCATCGCCGGAATGATCATCATCGGGTCGATCGGTCTCCTGCTGGACGGCCTGATGCGACTCCTGGAGGGGCTCGAGCGGGTCCGCTGGCGCTATGCCCACTAAGATCGAAGTCAAGGACGTGCGCAAGAGCTTTCTCGGGAAGGAGGGGCCGCTGCGCGTCGTCGAGGGCGTCAGCTTCTCGGTGGGCGACGGCGAGCTGGTGGCGATCGTCGGGCCTTCCGGCTGCGGCAAGACGACGCTGATGAACCTGATCGCGGGCTTCGAGCGGCCCGACCGGGGGTCGATCCGCATCGACGGCGCCGAGCTCATGGGGTCGAGCCCGAAGGGGATCCTGATCTCCCAGCACGGCTCCGTCTTCCCGTGGCTCACCGTGCGCGAGAACCTGATGTTCGGCCTGAACGGCAGGACGCGCAGCGAGAAGGAAGCGCTCGCGGACCACTACGCGGCGATGGTGGGGCTGACGGGCTTCGAGCGGAGCTACCCGCACGAGCTATCGGGCGGAATGCTCAAGCGCGCCGAGCTGGCGCGCGCGCTCGTGGTCAAGCCCGAGATCCTCTACATGGACGAGCCGTTCTCCGCGCTCGACGCGCTGATGAACCTGCGCATGCGGGGCGAGCTGCTGCGCATCCTCGCGGAGGAGCGGCACACCGTCCTGCTGATCACGCACGACGTGGAGGAGGCCATCCACATCGCGGATCGCATCCTCGTGCTGACGCCGCGCCCGGCCCAGGTCCAGGCCGCGTTCGAGGTCGCGCTCCCCCACCCGCGCAAGCTGACCAGCCCCGAGGTCCAGGAGCTGCGCGTCGCGATCCTGCGCGAGCTGGGCGTCGATCGCTAGCCGCATGAGCAAGGTCGCGCGCGTCACCTTCGCCTTCTGGGTCATGAAGATCTGCGCGACGACGCTCGGCGAGACCGCCGGAGACCTCCTGTCGATGACGCTGGGCGTCGGCTACGCGCTGAGCTCCGTCCTCCTGATCGGCTGCTTCCTGCTCTCGCTCGCCGCGCAGCTCCGCTCGCGCGCCTTCCACCCCGCGCTGTACTGGACGGTGATCCTCACCACGAGCACGGCCGGCACGACGCTGTCGGACTTCATGGATCGGACCCTCGAGCTCGGCTATGCGAAGGGCTCGCTGATCCTCGTCGCAGGCCTCGCGGCCGTGCTGCTCACGTGGCGCCTCGTGGAAGGGACGCTCTCCGTGAGCCAGATCCAGACCCGGCGCGCCGAGCTCTTCTACTGGATCGCCATCCTGTTCTCGAACACGCTCGGCACGGCGCTCGGCGACTTCCTCGCCGACGACTCGGGCCTCGGCTTCCTCGGCGGCGCCGCGCTGATCGGGTCGCTGATCGCGCTCACCGCCGCCGCGGCATCGTTCTCGCGGATCGACCGCGTGTTGCTCTTCTGGATCGCCTTCGTGCTGACGCGACCCTTCGGAGCCACCTTCGGCGACCTGCTCACGAAGCCGCCCGAGAAGGGCGGCCTCGACTTCGGCACGATCGGGTCCTCGGCGATCCTCGCGACGATCCTCGTCGCGGTGATCGCCTGGACGAGCGCCGCGGAGAAGCGCGCGGCGCAGAGCGCGTGAGGCGCTAGCGCTTCACCGCGAAGCCGGCCTGCTTCGCGTCCCACGTCTCCGGCGTGATGCCGCGCTCGCGCAGCACGAACTTCTGCACGCGGCCGGTGGGCGTCGCCGGGAGCGAGTCCAGGAACTCGATGTAGCGGGGCACGAAGAAGTACGGCGCCGTGTCGTTCACGAAGCGCGCCAGCTCTACCGCGGAGACCCGCTGGCCGGGCTTGCACACCACGCAGACCTTCAGCTCCGCCTCGGCCTCGAGCTCGGCCGACGTGACGCCGTGGGCCGCCGCCTGCGCGACCGCCGGGTGCGCGGCCACCGCGGCCTCGACCTCGACCGACGCGATGCTGCGTCCCTTGTAGCGGATGAAGTCGGCCTTGCGGTCGACGAAGTAGAAGTGGCCCTGCGCGTCGCGCCGCCCGAGATCGCCGGTGTGGTACCAGAGGTTGCTCCAGGCGCGCACGGTGAGCTCGGGCGCATGGAAGTAGCCGTTGAAGATCGCGTAGGGCTCCTTCGGCCGGACGCAGAACTCGCCCACCTCGCCCGTCGGCACCGCGTAGTCGCGGTCGTCGAGCAGCGCGATCTCGATGCCCTCCGCGGGCTCGCCGAGCGAGTTCGGCGCGTAGGTCTTCCCGGGCCGGCGCGCCATCAGCGTCATCACCTCGCTCTGCCCGTAGCCCTGGTGGATCTCCTCGATGCCGAAGCGCCGCTTGAACGGCTCGATCAGCTTCTCGGGCATCGGCACCATGCCCGCCACGCGCACCGGGTTGTCCGCGTCGTCGGGCCGCTCGGGCTGCTGCCACAGGAAGATGTGCATGGCCCCGAGCGTGAAGACCATGGTGGCGCCGTAGAAGCGGCAGCGGTCCCAGAACTCGTGCACCGAGAAGCGCGGGTCGATCGCGCAGGGCACGCCGCACACCAGCGCGCGGTAGAGGTTCGCGACCCAGGCCGCCGACTGGTACATCGGCAGGCACGAGTAGATCACCTCGCCCTCGCGCAGCCCCGAGTTGTTCGCGCCGTCGATCGCTGCGCGGATCCACACGTTGTGGCTCTGCATCACGCCCTTCGAGCGGCCGGTGGTGCCCGAGGTCCACAGGATCGCGGCGGTGTCGCCGAGGAAGAGGTCGAGGTCGTCCGGCTCCTTGTCGGGCGCGCGCTCGAGCTCGGCGAGCGACACCGCCGGCAGCCCGAGCGGCTCCGCGGCGCGCGCATCGCCCCGCACCACGACGTGACGGAAGGGCAGCGAGCCGCCGCACTCGGCGACGCGCGGGATCTGCGCCTCGTCGAGCACCAGCACGCGCGCGCGGCTGTCCAGCAGCCGCTCGCGCAGCCAGTGGCCCTTGTAGTCGGTCGAGGTCGGCACCCACACGGCGCCGAGCTTGTTGATGCCGAGCGTCGTCCAGACGTAGGCCGGATGGCTGTCCATCAGGAGGCACACGCTCTCGCCCCGCGAGACGCCGATCTCGGCGAAGCCGCTCGCCATCGAGTTGGCGAGCTGGTTCACGCGGCCGTACGAGAAGTGCTCCGCGTCGGCGATCAGGTAGTCGCGGTCGGGGATCGCCTCGGCCTGGCGCCGCAGGCAGCGGCCGATCAGTCGCTCGCGGGGATCGTCGAGGTCGAGGCGATGCACGCGTCCTCCGTCGCGATGGCGCGCGCGATTCTACACCGCGCCGCGCGCCGGACGCGGGCGCGCCGCGCACCGCTCAGCGCCGCCGCTGCGGCGGATCGCCGATCTCGCCGAAGTCCGCCCCCGCGACCGGCGCGTCGGAGAGGCCGTAGAGCGCCGCCGACGCGCCGCTCATCGCGTTGATCAGCGCGACGCGCGAGACCGGCTCCATGCCCTTCGCGAGCTCGCGGTTGCGCGCGCCCGCGATCCAGAGCGGCCCCCGGCCGAGGGCCGCGAGCGCGCCGCGCGCCACCGCCTCGGGCTCCATCAGGTCCGGCGCGGACGCGAAGCCCGGGTTCGACGCCAGCATGCTCGGCGTGCGCGTGGCACCGGCCACGACGCCGAGCACGTCGACGCCGTGCGGCGCGAGCTCGCGCCACAGCCCCTCGGCGAGGACGCGGTCGAAGGCCTTCGTGGCCGCGTAGGTCGCGACGTACGCGCTGCCCGAGAAGGCAACCATCGAGGAGAGCAGCACGATGCCGCCGCGTCCGCGCGCGCGCATGCGGCCTCCGAGGCGGTGCGCGAGCAGGATGGGCCCGCGGCAGTTGAGATCCACGAGGCCCAGCGCGTGCTCGAGGGATTTTTCGTGGAAGGGCGCGACGCCGTGCACGGCGCCGGCGTTGTACACGACGAGGCCCACCTCGAGGCCCTCCACGGCCGACTCGACGCGCGCCTCGAGGTCCGGCGCGGTGAGGTCGGCGACCAGCGGCCGCGCCGCGACGCCGTACTCGCGGCCGATCTCTCCGCACAGGCGCGCGAGCACGGCCTCGCGGCGCGCCAGCAGGATCACGTCGATGCCCGCCTCGGCGATCGCGCGGGCGAACCACTCGCCGATCCCGTCCGAGGCGCCCGCCACCAGCGCGACGGGCCCGTAGCGCGCGCGGAACGCGGCGGCGGGGTCGGCGGCGCTCATGACGCGTCCGCCGCGCTCACCTCGCGGGCTCGATGGCGAGCCCCGCGAGTCCGCGCACGTTGCTCGAGTGCATGCGCTCGACGCCATCCGCGGGGATCTCGTACTCGGGCCAGCGGCGCAGGAACTCCTCGAGGCCGATGCGCGTCTCCATGCGCGCGAGCGACGCGCCGAGGCAGATGTGGCGGCCGTAGCCGAAGCCGAGGTGCATGTCGATCTCGCGGCGCACGTCGAAGCGGTCCGGATCCGGGAAGCGGCGCTCGTCGCGACCGGACGCGCCGTTCACGAGCAGGACGCGCGCGTGCCGGGGAATCGCGCGCCCGTGCAGCACCACCTCGCTTGTCGTCACGCGCCCCTGGTACTGCGAGGGCGGGTCGAAGCGCAGCGTCTCCTCGACGGCGTTCGGGATCAGGCCGGGATCGGCAACGAGGATCCGCCGCTGGTCCGGGTTCCTCCACAGCTCGTAGAAGGCGGTGGCGAGGAGCTTCGTCACGGTCTCGTTGCCCGCCGTCGCGAGCAGGATCAGGAAGGCGCGGATGTCGTCGTCGGACAGGCGCGCGCGCTCGCCGTCGTCGTCCTCGATTTCGACCTGCGCGAGCCGGGTCATCAGGTCGTCGCGCGGATGCTTGCGGCGGTCCTCGATGTGCGAGGTCAGGAACGTCATCAACTGCGCCTGGGCGCGGAAGGCGTCGGGCACGGGCATCGGGTTTCCAGGCTCGCGGTGCAGGATCATGTTGGAGTTGCGCTGCACCTCGGCGCGGTCCGCCTCGGGGATGCCGAGCAGCGCGGAGATCACGTCCATCGGCAGGCGCGCGGTGAACTCGCGCACGGCGTCGAAGCGCGGGCGGCCGACGAGCGCGTCGAGGTGCCCGACGGCGACGGCGCGGATCATCTCCTCGAGCGCGCCGATGCTGCGCGGCGTGAAGGCCTTCGAGATCAGCTTGCGGTAGCGCGTGTGCCGCGGCGGATCCATGTAGATCATGAGGCCCGTGTCGGGCTTCGGGCCGTCCATGAACTCGAGCGAGGTGCCCCACGACGAGCTGCAGGTCGCGGTGTCGAGGAAGGCGTCCAGGTTGTCCTGGAAGCGCGTCAGCGCGTAGAAGTCGAGCCGCTCGTTGCGATAGGCGGGCTCGAAGTCGCGCATCCAGCGGTAGACCGGATACGGATCCTCGTCCTGCTCGTAGGAGAAGGGGTCGTACTCCACGGCGTCGCCGCGCGAGAGCGGGCGCCCGGCCGGCGCGCTCATGCCGGACCTCCGGCCGCCTGGCGCTGCGCGTCAGCGGGCTCGGAGTAGAACTGGCTGAACCAGGCGCGGTAGCGCGCCACGGGGCCGTCGACCGGGGTGAGGCGCGGCCGCGCCAGCCAGCGCTTGTTCTCCCAGATCGGGACGTCCTGGCGGAACTGCTGGTTCGTGATGCGGTCGTTGGCCTCGGCCACGGCGCGCGTCGCCGCCTCGTCCGGGAGCCTGCGCATCGAGAAGTGCAGACGCACGTCCGTGTACTCGTCGTCGATCGGCGTCTGGGTGATGTAGGTGAGCAGGTCGAGCGGACCCTGGCGCACCTCCACGACCACGACGCCCGGGCCGATGTTCGTGCTGCGCGAGCGGATCCGGACGCCCGCCGCGGAGTGGGCCGTCACGTCGATGTCCTGGTCCACCACCATGCGCGGCCCGTCGAAGTGCACCTCGAAGCGCTCCTCCGCGGGGGGCTGCATGTCGTGGACCGCCCAGAAGTGCGAGCGGTCCAGGATGTTCTCGCTCATGTCCTGGACGTGGACGCGCACGCGGTAGACGTTCGCGTGCCAGGGCGTCCAGGCCGACTCGTCCTCGCGGTAGCGCGGCAGCTCGTAGGCGGGAGGCTTGCCCTGCGCGTGCACCCAGACGTGCACGAAGCCGCTGCGCTCGCACACCGAGTAGCTCGTGAGGCGGACGCCCGGCGGCGTGCGCCCGAGCCGCGGCACCTCGACGAGGCAGCCCTCGCCGTCGTAGCGCCAGCCGTGGAAGGGGCAGCGGATCCCGCTGCCCTCGACGCGTCCGCCGACGCCGAGGTGCGCGCCGAGATGCGGACAGTAGGCGTCGAAGACGCGCGCCGCGCCGTCCTCGCCGCGGAAGGCGACCAGGTCGCGGCCGAAGTAGCGCAGCGACTTCACCTCGCCCGGGGCGAGGTCCGCGCCGAGGAACAGGCCGTACCAGCCGTCGGGCGTCGCCGGGAAGGGATAGCGGGACACGGCGCCGCTCAGCGCGCCGGCTCGGGGCCGCACTCGATCGGCATGGCGGCGAAGCCGCGCACGTTGGTCGAGTGGACGCGCACGAGGCCCGACTCGTCGATCGCGTAGTCCGGAATGCGCCGCTGCACCTCTTCCAGCGCCACGCGCGCCTCGAGGCGCGCCAGCGCGGCGCCGAGGCAGAAGTGCGTGCCGCGCCCGAAGGACAGGTGCGCGCTGGCATCGCGGTGCAGGTCGAAGACGTCCGGATTCGGGAAGACGCGCTCGTCGCGGTTGGCCGAGCCGATCAGCAAGAGGATCCGGTCGCCGCGGCGCATGGCGTGGCCGCGGTAATCGAGGTCCGCCGTCACGGTGCGCGCCATCAGCTGCGTCGAGTTGTCGTAGCGCAGCGTCTCCTCGACCCAGTCGGGGATCAGCGCCGGGCTCTCGCGCACTTCCTTGCGCGCGGAGGGATGCCGGGCCAGCCAGTAGATCGCGTTGGCGAGCAGCTTCGTCGTCGTCTCGTTGCCCGCGATGATCATGAGGTACAGGAACGCGATGATGTCCTTGTCCGAGAGCCGTTCGCCGTCGATCTCGGCGGCGAGCAGCGCGGAGGCGAGGTCGTCGCCCGGGCGGCGGCGCCGCTCCGCGATCACGCCGACGAAGTAGCGCAGCAGCTTTCCCGAGGCCTCGATGCCCGCGGCGGGCACGCCGCGCACGCCCTCCTCGCGGTGCAGGATCATGTCCGACCAGCCGCGCAGCTCGTCCCGGTCCGCCTCCGGGACGCCCAGCATCTCGCTCACCACGTCCATCGGAATGCGGCCCGCGAAGTCCGCGATGAAGTCGCAGCGCCCGGCCTCGCGCATGCGCGCGAGGTAGCGCACCGAGAGCGCGCGAATGTTCGGCTCGAGCGCCGCGACGCGGCGCGGCGTGAAACCCTTGGCGACCAGCGCGCGGATCCGGTCGTGGCGCGGCGGATCCATGCCGAGCATCGAGAGCACCGCGCTGCTGTCCTTGTCGAGCTCCGCGATCTCCAGCGAGATGCCGTGGGCGTTCGAGAAGCGCTCCCAGTCCTTGAAGCCGGCCAGCACGTCGGCGTGGCGCGAGAGCGCCCAGAAGCGCAGCTCCTCGTTCCAGTAGACCGGAGCGTGCTCGCGCAGCTCGCGATAGACCGGATACGGGTCCTCGTGGAAGGCGTAGTCGAAGGGATCGAAGTGGACTTCGTGCACCATGCCTCTCTGATCTTCGCTGGCTCCGCCTCGCTGCGCGCGCCGCTCGCGCGGCGCTTGCTCATTCTTCGAGCTTCAGCGCCAGCGTCGGGCAGTAGCGGACCGCCCGCTTCACGGCTTCGCGCTGCGTCTCCGGCGGCTCGGGCTGGAGCACCACGACCTGGTGCTTCTTCTCGTCGACGTCGAAGACGGCGGGCGCCTCCTCCTTGCAGGTGCCGTGTCCCTGGCAGAGATCGAGATCGACTCGCACGCGCATCGCCAACCTAGGGCCGCATGATCTGGCCGCCGTCGACGTTCACGACCTGACCCGTGAGCCAGCCGGCGGCGTCCGAGAGCAGGAACAGACAGGTGGGCACGAGGTCGTCGGGCGTGCCGAGGCGCGGCAGCGCCAGTGACGCGACGAGCTGCTTCTTGTACGCCTCGGGCACCTGCGCGCGCAGCGCCTCGGTGTCGGTGGGTCCGGGCGCGATGGCGTTGACCCGGATCTTCGCGTGCCCGAGCTCGCGCGCGAGGCACTGCGTCAGGCCGTTGACGGCGAGCTTGGCGAGGCCGTAGTAGCCGACGCCCATCCACGCGGCCGTGCTCGACTGGTTCACGATCGCGCCGCCGCCGCGCTTCTTCATGACTGGGGCGCAGGCGCGCGTGCAGAGCAGCACGCCGTTCATGTTGACGTTCATGAAGCGCTGGTAGTAATTCCAGTCCACGTCGAGCAGGCTCGCGAGCTTCATGTCCCCGAAGATCGCGGCGTTGTTGACGAGCAGGTCGATCCCGCCGAACGCCTCGACGGCCTTCGCGGCCATGGCCTGCGTCGAGGCCTCCGACGAGACGTCCACCTCGCTGAACACCGCCTGCCCGCCGGACGAGCGGATCGCGGCGGCCACGCGCTCGCCTTTCGCCTTGTCGATCTCCGCCACGACGACCTTCGCCCCCGCCGCGGCGAGCGCCTTGGCGTAGCCCTCGCCGATCCCGCCGCCCGAGCCGGTGACGATGGCGACCTTGCCTGCGATTCCGGGAAACATCAGGACCTCCTGCGATAATGCACCCGGAACGGCTGCTTCGGGCGCACCACCATGGCCGAGTAGTTGTCGACGTAGCTCGAAGGCGTTGCCACGAGCTCGAACTCGAGCTCGCGCAGCAGCACGCTGAAGATCGCCTTCTGCTGCATCAGCGCGAAGTTCGCACCGAGGCAGCGGTGCCGCCCGCCGCCGAAGGGAACATAGGCCCACGGGTGCTTCAGGTCCTCCTCGCGCGGCGGCGCGAAGCGATCCGGGTCGAAGCGATCCGGGTCCGCGAAGCAGTCCGGGTCCTGGTTCGAGAGCGCCGTCGACATCGCGACGATCGAGCCCTTCGGCACCACGAAGTCCTTGTAGGGGAAGTCGACGAGCGCCGTGCGAGGCAGCCAGATCAGCGGCGGGTGCAGGCGCAGCGCCTCCTTGACGGCGTTCTCGAGGTGCGGGATCTCGCGCAGCGCCTGGTAGCTGACGTCGCGCCCGTCGGCGTAGATCGAGTCGAGCTCCTCCACGACGCGCTTCATCAGGCCCGGGCCCCGCAGCAGCTCGACCAACGTCCAGGCGGCCGTGCCCGCGCTGGTGTGGTGGCCCGCGAACATCGTCGAGATCAGGATCCCCGTGATGACGCTCGGGGGGTAGCGCAGCGTGTCGCCGTCCTTCAGCGAGAGCAGGATGCCGAGCAGGTCGCGCGGCGGCTCCGCCATGGCCTGACGCTCGCGGATCACACCCGAGACGAGCTCGATCAGCCGCTCGCGGGCGCGGTCGCGCACGCGGAACGCCTCGATGTTCACCTTCGAGTTCAGATACCCGATCGCGTCCGTGCCGACCTCGAGCTCGAAGTACTTGCGCGAGAACTCGGGCGTCAGCGACTCGCGGAAGGGCTTGCCGATCAGGCACGAGCTCGAGGTGTAGATGGTCAGCTCGGCGGTGAAGTCGAGCAGGTCCATCTCGCCCTCGCGCCCGAGCGTCTTCAGCATGCGCCGGGTCTCCTCGGCGATGATCTCCGCCGACTGACGCAGATTGCTGTCGCGCAGCGCAGGCGAGCGGATCATCTCGCGGCGCTTCTCGGGCGGCGCGTCGTAGACCACCCCCTCGCCGAAGATCGGGCGCATCAGCTCGTTGGACGTCGGCTGCGGATCGAAGACCTCGTCGGGCTGCCGGAAGAACGCCTCCTGAGCCTCGGGTCCCGAGAAGAAGACGACATCTCGGTCGAGGAGCCGGAAGTGACCGAGCTCGCCGCACTCGGCGCGCACGCGGCGGAAGAGTCCGATCGGGTCGCGGCGCAGCGCCATCAGGTGACCGAAGCGCTTGCCGCCTCCGGAGAGCTCGGGGATGGGTCGCGTCATGGCGCCGAGCCTATGACACTTACATTGCGTTTGCAATGTAAATCGTGGTAGCCTCGGGATCCCCGGGCACACCCCGGGGACGCCGCGATACCCAAGAAGAGCGATACCCAAGAAGAGACAGGGAGACGCGCATGACCCCCCACGGGCCCGCCTTCGAGGAGCTGCCCCGCGAGCGCCTGCTGCCCGTCGCGCTGGAGACCATGCACGTCGGCCACCTGCTCGACCGCGCCCTGATGCCCCAGGTGGCGATCGCCTCGCAGAGCGTCGACGTGGTCGACCAGGTGGCGATCGACGAGTGGATGGGCGCCTCGCCTGTGTACACCGGTCGCATGCGGCGCCTGATGGGCATCGAGGGCGACGGCGTCGACGCGATCATGAAGGCGCTCCAGCTCGACGTCGGCTTTCCGCACCAGTACATGGACGTCGCCTACAAGCTGATCGACGCGCGCCACGGCGAGTTCTGGCTGCTGCACTGCGGCGCGCTGATGGACGTCGAGCCGCACGGCGAGAAGCGCGTCATCGGCATGTGTCACACGATCGAGGACCCCACCTTCGACGCGACCGCCTACGCCACGAACCCGCGCGCGCGCGTGCGCCCGATCCACCGGCCGCCGCGCACGCCCAGGGACCGGCACCCGCACTGCCACTGGACCATCGCCATCGATCCCGCCAACGATCCGGTGGGTCCCGCGAAGCACACCGGGTCCGTCGCCGCGCTGCCGCTGGCGCGCGTCCCGAACGAGCGCGCGTCCGAGCCCGGCGCCCGCGGCATCACCGACTACCGCGGCGCCTTCGACCCGAAGTTCAAGCTCGGCAGCCTCTCGAGCGCGACGCTCGCCGCCGTGGCGCGCGAGTTCCAGATCCAGTGTCACCTGCTGTCGAGCTCGGCGGAGCTCACGCTCACGGAGCGCTTCGGCTCTGCGAAGGCACGCGAGCTGCTGACGGCGCAGTGGAGCGCGGTGAGCTGGGTCGCGAGCCAGCGCCTGGCCCGCGTGCTCGGCGCTGCGCATGGCGGCAGCGAGGCGCTCGCCGCCGTGCTGCGCCTGCACACCGCGCTCGCCCCGGGTTTCGCGCGCCGCGTGACGACCCGCCCGGGCGCCGTGCGGCTCGAGATGGACCCGGCGAGCGTCGACCTTCTCGACCCCGCGAACCCCGGCTGGCTGGGGCTGCTGGTGCGCGGCACCGGCCGAGGCCTCGAGACGCTGGCCCAGGCGGTAGAGCCGCGCGCGCAGCTCGCCTCGCTCGAGACGCGCGAGGGGCGC